>OIXL01000401.1_pt1 | contig 22871 bp, 16 predicted proteins | sample 1587761 | NCBI WGS metagenome assembly OIXL01 (sample SAMN03283246) | human gut metagenome | biome: human-associated habitat; material: feces | host: Homo sapiens | place: Peru | collected 2012 | reverse complement strand
CGTCGCGTATTGGCTTCTCGCCGTGCTCATGGCCGTAAGAAGTTAACTGTATCTGACGAGCACCACGGAAAGTAATTTCCGGTAGGAAAATTCGTCGGACGACGATGACATTAAAAGCAGCAAGGAGAGATTCTTTGCTGCTTTTTGTTTTTTTATGCACTTGTGATGCGCAAAAACTTTGTGTTTTATTTTGTATTGTCTTCGATTATTCCTATCTTTGCACCAAAAAAGTAAGAATGACTTTATCTGAGTTTATAAATAAGTTTAAGAGTAAGTATCTTTGGGGTAATCTCATAGCCATGTTCCTGGTCTTTGTTTTGCTCTGTGTCGGTGTCAAGTTTGGCATCGATATCTATACCCATCACGGTGAAGCCATCAGGGTACCTGATATCAGATACAAGAAAATTGAGGATGCTACCCGCATCCTGGATGATGCCGGATTGCAGATTGTGGTTACGGATACGGGATATGTACGTTCCCTGCCTGCTGACTGCATTCTGGAGCAGACTCCTGTGTTCGGAGAGTTGGTTAAATCGGGACATGTCATCTATGTGACCATCAATTCCGATCATTCTCCGCGCATCACTGTTCCTGACGTCATAGATAACAGTTCGTTGCGTGAGGCTATGGCAAAGCTGACGGCTATGGGATTCAAGCTGGGCTCACCGGAATACATACCTGGCGAGGAAGACTGGGTTTATGGTATCCTCGTTAAGGGCAGGCATGTGGTGGCTGGTGATAAGGTGTCTATTGATGATACCTTGATTATACAGGTAGGTAATGGCCGGCGTGATACTTCCGACTCTTTTGATATCGTTGATCCTATCTCGCATAGTAAAGAGGATGTCATTGAAGGGGAGGGTTCCGGAGAAAGCGAGACGGATAATTTCGAGGTGGTTCCTGGTACCGAACCTTCTGAACCGGCACACGAACATCAGCAGAATGAGGTCGTGGAGTAAGGGAAGTAAAGAATGAAGAGTGAAAAATTCAATTGTAAGTACGAATGATATTTTTAGATTATATATATAATAAGGTATATGCTCCTGTAGAGGAAGACTTCGGTTTTGATGATGCGGGAGATATCGATGAACTGGATGACGAACTCCAGATGGAGGAAGGTGGAGCTGTGCCGGCTGGCGAAGGAGGCGATGATCTCTATGAGCACTGGAAGGTGCAGGTGGACGCCAATCAGGATCCTGTCCGCATCGACAAATATCTGGCTGACAAGATGGCTTACCAGAGTCGCAACCGCATTCAGCAGGCTGCCGATGCTGGTTTTATCCATGTAAACGGCAAACCGGTGAAGAGTAATTACAAGGTGCGTCCGAACGACATCGTTACGCTGATGCTCGACCGTCCCCGTCATGAGACCAGTATCAAACCGGAGGAAATCGACATCAATGTAGTGTATGAAGACGATCAGTTGATGGTGGTGAACAAAGAGGCAGGAATGGTGGTTCATCCGGGAGCCGGCAACTTCCATGGTACCTTGATTCAGGCAGTAGCCTGGCATCTGAGAGATATGCCGGAGTTTGATGCCAACGACCCGGAAGTAGGATTGGTGCATCGCATTGACAAGGATACCAGCGGATTACTCGTTGTTGCCAAGACACCTACTGCCAAGACGGCATTGGGCAAGCAGTTCTTCAACAAGACTACCCATCGCAGTTACAATGCCCTGGTATGGGGAAACATCGTTGAAGATGAGGGACGTATAGAAGGCAATATCGGCCGTGATCCCAAGAACCGTCTTCGCATGAAGGTCTTCGACCCGGATAGCGGTATCGGTAAGACAGCCGTAACACATTATAAGGTGTTGGAGCGTTTCGGTTATACTACATTGGTACAGTGCATTCTGGAAACGGGCCGTACCCATCAGATCCGTGCCCACATGAAGCAGATAGGTCATCCACTCTTTATGGACGAGACTTATGGAGGTGCTGAGATTCTGAGAGGTCAGCGCAGCAGCGGTTACAAGGCATTCATCCAGAATTGCTTCAAACTCTGTCCACGTCAGGCACTCCATGCCAAGACCCTCGGTTTTGTTCATCCTACAACAAAAGCGCAGATGGACTTCGATAGTGAGTGGCCGGAAGATTTTAGACAATTAATAGAAAAGTGGCGCGGCTTCATCGCTGGCACCACAAAAGATACATTCAAAAATATTTAGTAATTATGGAAAATAGCAAGAGAACGATAGCCATCGTATGTGGTGGTGATTCTTCTGAGCACGACGTTTCATTGCGCTCAGGTCAGGGTTTGTACTCATTCTTCGACAAAGAGCGATACAATATTTACTTGGTCGATGTAAAGGGTACCGACTGGCACGTGGCTTTCGATAATGGCGAGACAGCCGAAATCGATAAGAACGACTTTTCTTTCGTAAAGGATGGCAAGCATGTATACTTCGATTATGCTTATATTACCATCCACGGACAGCCTGGTGAGAATGGTGTGATGCAGGGATACTTCGACCTTATCCACCTGCCATACTCTACAAGTGGTGTGCTGGTAGAGGCAATGACCTTCGACAAGTATGTGCTCAACAACTACCTGCGTGGTTTTGGCGTGAACGTGGCTGACAGTATCTTGCTCCGTCGTGGCGAACAGTATGATGAGGACGAGATTGCCGAGCGCATCGGTATGCCTTGCTTCGTAAAACCAGCTGCTGACGGCAGTAGCTTCGGTGTGAGCAAGGTGAAGAATGCCGACCAGTTGGCTCCAGCCCTCCGTGTGGCATTCATGGAGAGCAACGAGGTAATGATTGAAGGCTTCCTCGATGGTACCGAGATTTCCCAGGGTATTTACAAGACAGCAGAGAAGACCGTTGTCTTGCCAGCTACAGAGGTGGTAACCAGCAACGAGTTCTTCGATTACGATGCCAAGTACAACGGTCAGGTACAGGAAATCACTCCAGCCCGTCTCTCTCCTGAGACTGCTGAAGAGGTGGCAAAGACCACATCCCGCATCTACGATATCCTCCATGCCAACGGTATCATCCGTATCGACTACATCATCTCTAAGGATAAGGACGGTAAGGATAAGGTGAATATGCTGGAGATCAATACCACTCCAGGTATGACCGTTACCAGCTTCATTCCTCAGCAGGTGCGCGCAGCAGGCCTTGACATCAAGGATGTGCTCAGCGACATTGTGGAGAATCAGTTCTAAACATCAAACATCATATATGGTTCTGCGATTTTCTCGCAGAGCCATATATATTAAAAGGTATATATTATGAAGATCCCTCAAGAATTTGATACCATTCGACCTTGGGAACCGGAAGACCTTCCTGAGGTGTTCGACCGTTTGCTTTCAAACGATCAGTTCAAGCAAGTACTTGCTTATCTTTATCCCCAAGTTCCTTTCGAGATGATTGCCCAGAAGTTGAAGGCTTGCAAGAATAACCTCGATTTCCAGTTGGCTTTTGCCTATGACTTTGTTCATGGTATCCTGAAGAAGGCTGCAACGGGTTGTGAGATGGACTGTTCGGCAGTAGACAATACCCGCAACTATTCCTTCATCAGCAACCACCGCGACATCGTGCTTGATTCAGCCATCCTCGATGTAATGCTTATCGACAATGGCTTCAAGACCACCTGCGAGATTGCCATCGGTGACAACCTCCTGTCTCTTCCTTGGGTCAAGGACCTGGTACGTGTCAACAAGGCGTTTATCGTGGAGCGTGCCCTGAGTATGCGCCAGATGCTGATGTCCAGCAAGCGTCTCTCTGACTATATGCACTTCGCCATCAAGGAGAAGAAAGAGAATATCTGGATTGCCCAGCGAGAGGGTAGAGCCAAGGATAGCGATGACCGTACCCAGAAGAGCATCCTGCAGATGATGGCGATGGGCGGCGAAGGCAGCGTTATCGACCGTCTGAAGCAGCTTCATCTCGTTCCGCTGTCTATCAGCTATGAGTATGATCCTTGCGACTTCCTCAAAGCTCAGGAGTATCAGCTCAAGCGTGATGTGGAAGGTTGGAAGAAGGGACCTATGGATGACCTAGTAAGCATGCAGACCGGTATCTTCGGTTATAAGGGACATGTACATTATCATGCAGCCCCATGCCTTGATGAGTATCTTGATTCCCTCGACCCAGAGATGCCGAAGCAGGAACTCTTCACCACCATCGCTTCGCATATCGACCATGAGATACATAGCAACTATCGTCTCTATCCAGGCAACTATGTGGCACTCGATCTCTTGGAGAATACCGAGGCGCATGTAGCGGAATATACTGCAGAAGACAAGGCTCGATTCGAGAAATATATCGCAGGTCAGTTGGCAAAGATTCAGCTTCCAAACAAGGATGAAGCCTTCTTGAAAGAGAAGATTTTAACGATGTATGCCAACCCTGTTCGCAATTTCCTTGCTACAAAGTAACGACAAAAATAAAATAGGATGATACTTTTTTGCTCTTTATGCAAAAATGTACCACAAAAACTGCTAAAATGTTAAGTGTACGATAAACACCGAAGGTTAACGAACCTTTCGTGTTTATCGTCATTTCTTAAAAAAAATAACCATCATATCGAAAAATACAAAAATTAAGCAAAATAGTATCAGCTTTTTTCAGAAAAGTATTGTATTTTTGCAGCCGTGATACTATTGCAACTGTTACCACTAAATGATATCTACTTACAATGTGTCACAAACAAAGAGCTAAAATAACAAAACTAACATATAAAAATATTTTGACCTATGAGCATAAATTCAACTTGAAAGTTAAAAATCGTTTCCCTGCAGCTGGTGGTTGCAAGGAAGCATAGAGAGTGGCTATTTACTAGTCAATCACAAAGATTTAATTCTATTAAACCTAGAAAGTACAATAAGATATGAATCTAAACTTAAGAAAATCAGTGCTGCTTGTTGGAGCGTTGGCATCCTTAGGCTTGAGTTACACAACTGAAGCTTTGGCAACATCTCCTAATCAGACTGTAAATGCTGTACAGCAAGCTAAGAAAGTTACCGGTAGTGTTAGTGACGCAGAAGGTCCTATCATCGGTGCAAGTGTAGTAGAAAAGGGCAATCCTAACAATGGAGCAGTTACCGACTTGGATGGTAACTTTACATTGAATGTGAAGCCGGGCGCTACTATTGTAGTTACCTATATTGGTTATCTGAAGCAGGAAATCGCTGTGGGTAACCAGTCTAGTTTCAAAATCACAATGAAGACTGACGACAAGACTCTCGATGAAGTCGTTGTCGTAGGTTATGGTGTTCAGAAGAAAAAGCTCGTTACTGGTTCTACCATTGAGGTAAAAGGTGACGATATACAGAAGATGAATACCACTCAGGTGTTGGGTGCTTTGCAGAGCCAGACTCCTGGTGTTAACATTCAGGCGGCTTCCGGTCAGCCTGGTGATGGCTTTAAGATTTCTATCCGTGGTGCCGGTACCAACGGCAACACAGCTCCTCTTTATATTATTGATGGTGTAGCAGGTGATATCAACAACTTGAACCCTGCCGACATCGAGCGTATCGACGTTTTGAAGGATGCCGCATCCTGTGCCATCTACGGTTCTGCTGCAGCCAATGGTGTTATTCTTGTAACAACTAAGCAGGGTAAGCAGGGTAAGATCCAGGTGTCTTATGATGCCAACGTAGGTTGGGCTAACGTATATCGTATGCCTAAGATGCTGACAGCTAAGCAGTATATGGAGGTAATGGATCAGGTGCGTTTCAACAGTGGCGAAAGTGGCTGGGATTGGAAGAGCATTATGGGTGAAGACCTCTACAACTCTTATATGGATGGTTCTAACGAAGGAACCAACTGGGTAGAGGCTATCCGCAACAAGAATGCCGTTACAACAAGTCATTCCCTGAACGTTACTGGTGGTTCCGACCGTTCTACCTTCTCTATGGGTGCCGGTTATCAGTATCAGGATGGTGTGTTTGGCAAACTCGTGAAGTCAGACTATCGTCGATTCACCTTCCGTATCAATTCTGAGCATGTCATCTATCGCACAGAAAAGGGTATGGATGTTGTGAAGATTGGTGAGAACGTTTACTATCAGCACAAGCAGAATCAGGGTATCCAGATTGGTAACCAGTATAGCAATGAGCTTTCCAATATGCTCCGTTCTAACCCTGCTATTCCTATGTATAATGCAGACGGCAGCTATACCAAGGCTGAGGATTTGAAGAACTGGATTGATAATTACAACTCATATTCAGTAAACCCAGTCTATAAGATGTTGAACCAGCAGTCTGGTCACAACAAGAGCATCAACCAGAATCTGCATGCTACAGGTTATTTGGAGATCCAGCCAATCAAGAATCTGGTTTACCGTGGACAGTTGAATTACAATCAGAATACTTGGACATGGCGTACATTCCTCCCTATATTCGATGCCAACAGAACCAATGCGGATTATTTCCGAACAGAGGATAAGGCAACAAACCAGATTGGAACAAGTTGGGGATGGAGTACAACCAATACCTTGAGCTATAGGTTCGATCTGCAGAAGAAGCACAACTTCGATGTCCTGGTAGGTACAGAGTATAGCGAGAGCCGTCCTGATTTCGGCTTCTCATTGAATGCTACTTCTTCTAACTCTGTGTTCGGTGATATGACTCATGCTTATATGACCTATATGAAGAATAACAATGCTGCAGCCGTTTCAGGTACACCTTGTGATGACTCTCGCGGTATGTCTTACTTCGGTCGTATCAACTATAACTTCGATGAGAAGTACATGCTTTCTGCCATCATGCGTGCCGATGGTAACTCTAAGTTCGCTCCAGGTAAGCGTTGGGGTTATTTCCCATCAGTATCTGCTGGTTGGGTTATCTCTAACGAGAAGTTTATGGCTAAGACTGTTTCATGGCTCGACTTCCTGAAGCTTCGTGCAGGTTGGGGTCAGAATGGTAATGCGCAGACCATTAGTAACTTCCAGTGGCAGGGTGCTTTCGCATTCGATACAAGTAGCTATTATACCTTCAATGGCAATCCTGACCAGTATGTTTCCGGTGCAGCTCCTTCACGTCTGCCTAACGAGAATTTGACTTGGGAGACTTCTGAGCAGTTGAACATCGGTTTGGATGCCCGTTTCCTGAGTGGACGTCTGGGCTTCACCTTGGATTGGTATAACAAGAAGACCAAGGACTTGCTGGTTGCTGTTCCTGTAGATCCAACAACCGGTTTCTCTACCCAGATGAAGAATGCCGGTACTGTTGAGAATAAGGGTGTTGAGCTTTCTCTCTCTTGGAACGACAAGATTGGCAAGGACTTCCAGTACAACGTTGGTTGGAACATGGCTTACAACCACAATGAGGTAACTGAGGTAAAGTCTAACCAGACTTACAACAATGGTGGTAAGGACCTCTTGGCTCAGAATACTGGTTATATGGCTCGTTTCGAGGAAGGTCATCCTATCGGTTACTTCTGGGGCTACAAGACAGAAGGTGTGATGCAGAATGAGGCAGATGTTCAGGCTTACCTAGACAAGAACTGCAAGGGCAATGCCGCTAACTCTAAGCAGGGTACCGGTATCAAGCCAGGTGACTTGAAGTTTGTGGATGTAACTGGCGATGGCGTTGTCAATGATGACGATAAGACAGAGCTTGGTGATCCACATCCAGATGTAACCATGGGTATCACTCTCGGTGCATCTTACAAGGGCTTCGACCTTTCTGTAACAGGCTTTGGAGCATTCGGTCAGCAGGTGGCTCGTTCATTCCGCAAGTTCACCGATGGTGAGTTCGAGAACTTCACTACAGAGGTATATGACTACTGGCATGGTGAGGGAACTTCCAACAAGTATCCTTTGCTCGCCCACATGAATGCAGGTCCAAACTGGCAGACCATTTCTGATATTTACATCGAGGATGCTAGCTACTTCCGTCTTCAGAATCTGACCGTAGGTTACGATTTCACCAAGATCTGGAAGAACAGCCCATTCCAGCAGCTCCGTCTCTATTTCGCTGCCCAGAACCTCTTTACCATTACCGGTTACAAGGGTATGGATCCTGAGAATGGTACTGCTATCGGCTCAGACTCATGGGTAACAGGTGTTGATGTTGGTAACTATCCACAGCCTCGTACCTATATGGTTGGTGTAAATGTAAAGTTCTAATCTAAAATTGAATTCACAATGAAAAAGTTAAATATATTTTTGGCTTCAGCCATGGCGGTACTTAGCTTGGCATCCTGCGACATCAATGATGTGCAGAATGTAGGCGAGTTATCTACCAGTACCTTCCCTGTTTCCAAGGAGGATGGTGAGGCTGTATTGGCTGGTGTTTACCAGAATTTGAACCAGGTTTGTGCAGACCCACAGATGAGTTTCCTTTATTATGCCCAATTGGCTAGTGATGATATGCTCGGTGGTGGTGGTGTCAACGATAAGTTGATGCAGGCAGATGATTTACTTTGCAACTATAATGCCGATATGACTAATGTGTTCTATGAGGCTCGTTACAAGGGTATCAATCGTGCCAACACCCTGATTGAGGCTCTTCCTAACACCTCTATGGATGAGGATACCAAGAAGTCATTGATGGGTCAGACTAAATTCCTGCGTGCCTTCTACTATTATGAGTTGGCTTCTATGTACGGAAATGTACCTATGCGTTTGAAGCCAGGTTCTGAGGCTATCACCCAAGGTAATATTGAAGACCCTTGGAAGCAGATTCTGATGGATCTTCGTGATGCTGTCGATCTCTTGCCTGCTACTAAGAGCACTGATGGCCACGTGGATAAGTATGCTGCTGAAGCTCTGCTGGGTCGTGCCTGGTTGTTCTACTCAGGCTTCTTTGGCAATGGTTCTACATTGGCTGATTTGACCAGCACTACTTACAATCCTCTGACTTCTGTTGAGCTTCCTGATGGAACTACTCTGTCTAAGGAGAATGTCATTACAGCCATCGATGACTGTGTGGCTAACTCTGGTCGCAAGTTGGTGGATAAGTATCAGAATCTCTGGGCTTATACCAACAGATGCACTGTAGAAGATTATGATTATACCAAGGGTCAGGGCTTCAAGTGGGTTGAGGATGATGCTTCTCAGAATCCTGAGACTTTGTTCTCTATCAAGTTCAATAAGTTCGCTTCCTGGAGTACAACTATCGGTTATGCCAATGGTTACGCTCTTCACTTTGGTGTTCGTGGTGGTCAGAATTATGGCAACACCTTCCCATTCGGACAGGGTTGGGGTGCTGGTCCTGTAGCTCCAAACCTGGTAAAGGATTGGGCTGCTGCCGAGCCTAATGATGCACGTCGTGATGCTTCTGTCCAGGACTGGTCTAAGGTTGAGACATATAAGAAAGGTGGTTGGGCAGACTTCGTTCAGGAAACTGATTACTATGCCAAGAAGTGGGCTCCTGTTACCTGTAAGAATGATCAGCTGGAGGATGGCTATTCTTGTACATTCGAGAATGTGATGTATCCAGGCAACTGGGATACTCCGGGAAAGGAAAATATGCAGTTGAATAACATCCACGACCTCGTACTCATCCGTTTCGCCGATGTATTATTGATGCAGAGTGAGTTGAAGAAGGATGTTGCTGGTATCAATGAGGTACGCAAGCGTGCTGGCTTGAACCCTATTGCAGCTTATTCTGAGGAAGCTTTGAGAAATGAGCGCCGTTGGGAGTTGGCTTGTGAGGGTACACGCTGGAACGACCTCCGTCGTTGGCACATCGCAGCTGCTGCTCTTGAGAAGCAGAATGGTGTTGCTATCTATTATTGCGGACAGCCAGATACAAATACTCCACACAATGGAGGTTATACTGCCCGTTACAATGCTACTGCCGGTTTCCAGAAGATGCCTGAGACTCAGGTAGCTTTGGGTACTGTAAAGCAGAATGATGGTTGGACTGGTGCTGATTCTGAATATCAGGGCTGGAAGTAATCAATTCTTTAATCTTTTAAATGAATAAGTATATGAAAAAGATATTTTTTGCATTGTCTATGCTGACATTGCTTTATACTTCTTGTGATCCTTCTACCGATTCTGGCAGCACAGGTTTCTCTGAGAATGTAACAGCTGAGAGCGTAGATGCGAAGGCAACACCTGTTCAGGTGAATGGTAAGAATAGCAACCGTATCATCATCGAGAATCATTCTCCTATCACAAGCCAGTGGTCGGCAGACCAGTTGGCAGAAGGTACGGTAACCTCTTCCAAGGCATACGATACCATTTATGTTACCAAGGTAGGTGCCAACACCGTTACTATGCACTGCAAGAACGTGGCTGTTGACTTTACCAAGGACTTCACGGTGAACGTGGATGAGATTACTTATCTCTCTGCAGAACTTCAGAAGCGTCTCTGCGTAACTGGTTCTGAGGGTAATTATACTTCTACCGTTGGTGAGTTCGCTGGTCAGCCTGTACAGTTCGGCACTGCTTTTGATGCAGGCAAGGTGAAGGTTATTCAGGAGGTCAAGGAAGGCAAGAAGGGTAATGTCTTCACTGTTGAGAATGGTAACGGTGTGCTTTCTGACTGGGCTATTACCAAAGAAGGCACTGATGAGGCTGCTGGTACAGCTACACTGAATGGCGATCAGCTGATGGTTGTTGAGGAAGGTAAGTTCAATATTACCTTGACTTATACCAAGGCAGATGGCACTCAGGAGACTTACAATGCAGGTTCTTTCGACGTAGAGACTTTGACTACCAAGCCAGAGCTTCTTGAGTATCTCGCTGGTGGCGAAGATGGTGATGGAACTACTACATGGGAATGGAACGAAGCTGCCGGTGGCGTATGGGGCAATGGTCCTTTCGGTAGTGGCAACAAGCCTCAGTGGTGGGCTGTAAACTATGGCGCTGACATTGATGGTCAGGCTGGTCAGAAGGCTGGTGGTGTTGCCCGTAATGGTAGCGGTGCATGGTTCACTATCGACATCAACAACAAGCAGGCTATCGGTTCTGATGGTGTCAAGCTTCCTATCTCTGTAAGTGTATTGGAACACAAGGACCCTACCTGGGATAAGGGTACTATCTCATTCCCAACAGCAACCAATGACAACTTCGTTATCCCTATGGGTGTAAACGTGAATGGTGGCAATGCTGTATTCCAGAAGTATTATGTATTGGTAGCCAGCGATGATAAGTTGGTATTGACTGCTGCAGAATTACCAGAGAATGGTTGTGCATGGTTCTATGTCTTCAAGAAAAAGGCTAAATAGGTGTAAATCGTTGTGATTAAAACATAAAATTAGGCTAAGCCTCGGCTGTAGTGATACAGTCGGGGCTTTTTCTTTGCTCTGTCACAGCAATTATAATATATTGAGACTATTTGAATTCATCAAGAAATCATAGACGTTCATAATAATGATTCCGTCGTCATTTTGATATGTTGGTGTTGGAGTTCCAACAATGACATATTTAGTAAATCCATCTTTAATTTTCAGAAGAGAGTTCATTTCTTGGTCTATTTTGTCTTGGGTGGGCAAAGCATATGCAACTTGAATATAGTACCTCTTGAATCCTTGGTTGCATACGAAATCTACTTCGAGCATAGATTGCTTGCGTTTGCCATCTGCATCTGTCTTGCTGATTGGAACTTGACCAACATCTACAGATAGACCTCTGAGTCTTAACTCATTGTAGATGGCGTTCTCCAATAGGTGCGTAAATTCTGTTTGTCGAAAATTGAGCCGTGCATTTCGCAGTCCTAAGTCTGAGAAATAATATTTGGAGGGTGTGCTAATATACTTTTTGCCTTTGATGTCATATCTTACAGATTTCTCTATCAGAAACGCATCTTGCAACAAATCAAGATAACTTTTGATGGTATCTTGGCTTAAGTTGCTCTGCTTGATAGACTTAAAACTCTTGGCCAGTTTCGCAGGGTTTGTTAAACTGCCAATGTTGGAGGCCACAAGCGTAATGAGTTCTTCCAAGTCGTCGTCTTTTAAAATAGTATATCTTTCTTTGATATCACGTAGATATGTGTGGGTAAACAGATTCTTGAGGTACTCTACCTTTCTGTTGGTTTCGTTCATCGTAACTACTTGTGGCAGCCCACCATATGTTAGGTATTCGTTCAGAAGGTCTTCTCGGTTTCCTTCTTTTACTGATGTAAACTCTTGGAAACTGAGAGGTGTAATCTTGATTTCATCTCCTCTGCCTCTAAATTGTGTTATTACATCTTTAGAGAGGAATTTTGCATTACTTCCTGTAACATATACGTCTGCGTTGGTGATTTTGAGATAGCTATTTAAGACATCCTCGAATTCTGGCACTAGCTGTACTTCGTCTAACAGTATATAGTGCATTTGGCTATCTACAAACTTAGAGTCTATATGTTTGAGGAGCGCATCAGGATTTCTTAGGAATGCATTTCGGCGGTCTTCCAGGTCTACCTTGATAATATGCTGCTCATCTACTCCTTGGCTTTTGAGATAATTTGTGAATAAGGTAAACAATAAATATGACTTTCCGCATCGGCGTATTCCGGTGATGACTTTTATCATTCCATTGCCTTTTCGGGCAATAATTCGATTGAGATGTATGTCGCGCTTTATTTCCATATTCGATTCTTTAATGTAATGTATGAATAATATCGAGTGCAAAGATACGCTTTTTTCTTGAAATACACGCTCTTCTTTCGATTTTTTTATGTAATGTATGAAAAATCTCAAGTACGCTTAAATAGAATCAATCGTTGTGATTATAATATAAATAAGGTTAGGCCTCGGCTGTAGTGATTACAGTCGGGGCTTTTTCTTTTTGCCCTACGCAGAAATATTATCCGAAATGTTTGGTATATTCAATTATTTGTCGTACATTTGCGGAATGGTTTAAATGTTGGCTGCTATGGCAAAAGATTCTATTATTTATAATCATGATGGGATGGAACTTCCTGTTGATGATTGGAAGCATGGAGAACACTCTTTCGTGGAGTTGACGCATGTGATTCAAAGTACTCATGATGCAGCACAAACTTGTGCCGTCAAAGCTATCAATCGTATGCAGACGATGCGCAATTGGCTCATCGGCTACTATATCGTGGAGTTTGAACAGCATGGTAAAGACCGTGCTGAGTATGGTTCGCGTCTTCTTAAGAAGTTGGAGGAAAAGGTGGAACGTAAAGGTCTAAATGTGACTTTGTTCCAATGGGCACGAAAGTTTTATAATCTTTATCCTCAGATGGCAGATAATCTAGTTCCTATGAATTTTATTAAGGATAAAGGAATTTGTGCGACAGCGTCGCATAAATCTGAGGGAATCAAGTTTATAGCTAGAAAAATTGCGACAGCGTCTCATAATTTTATGACCCCGGGAGCTATTTTGATTTCAAGGCTATCCTATAGTCATATACGTGAGATTATGGCGATAGACGATCCCCTTGCTCGTTACTTCTACGAACAGGAGTGCATCAAGTGTACTTGGTCTGTTCGTGAGTTGCGTCGACAGATAAGTACCAATCTCTATGTTCGAGCTGGTATTAGTACTAATCCCGAAAAGATGTTGTCTCTCCCAAGTATGAAAGGGCATGATTCTAATGAACTGCAGATTCGTGAGCCTTTTACGTTTGAATTCTTGGGATTGAGGGCTCAAGAGGTCGTTACAGAACAGGATATAGAGGATGCTTTGATTACTCATTTGCAAGAATTTATCTTGGAGCTAGGTAAAGGCTTCTGTTTTGAGTCTCGTCAAAAACGTATAGTGATAGATGACGAGTATTATTATCCAGACTTGGTGTTTTATAACCGGTATCTTCACTGTAGCGTCATTCTGGAATTGAAAGATTCGGAGTTCTCGCATGAGAACCTCGGGCAGCTGAATGCTTATGTTTCTTATTATCGAGAAAATGAGATGCAACCAGGAGATAATCCGCCAATCGGCATCTTGCTTTGTACACGAAAAGGCAAGAAAATGGTGGAGTATGCATTGGCTGGAATGGATAGCCAGCTCTTCGTCTCTACCTACATGCTTCAATTGCCAGATAAGAAAACTCTTGAAGACTTTCTGCTAAAGCAACTTGGTGAACAACTATAAGGTAAAGCCTCGGTGTATTCCGGTGATGACTTTTATCATTCCATTGCCTTTTCGGGCTATAATTCGATTGAGATGAATGTCGCGCTTTATTTCCATATTCGATTTTTTAATGTAATGTATGAATAATATCGAGTGCAAAGATACGCTTTTTTCTTGAAATACACGCTCTTCTTTCGATTTTTTTATGTAATGTATGAAAAATCTCAAGTACGCTTAAATAGAATCAATCGTATGCAGACGATGCGCAATTAGCTCATCGGCTACTATATCGTGGAGTTTGAACAGCACGGAAAAGATTGTGCTGAGTATGGTTCGCAACTTCTAAAGAAATTGGAGGAACGGGTAAATCGAAAGGGATTAAATGTTACACTGTTTAAAAATGCTCGTAACTTTTATCTGCTTTATCCACAGATGGTGGATAATTTTGTCTTTTTGAATGTTCCATTATCTAATTGCGAGGGTATTCCAAAAAGTCCGACAGTGTTAGACCAATTGAAAACTTCGGAGTTCTCGCATGAGAACCTCGGGCAGCTGAATGCTTATGTTTCTTATTATCGAGAAAATGAGATGCAGCCTGGGGACAATCCTCCAATTGGTATTTTGCTCTGTACGAGAAAGGGTAAGAAAATGGTGGAGTATGCCTTGGCTGGTATGGATAACCAATTGTTTGTTTCCACTTATATGCTTCAGTTGCCCGACAAGAAAACATTGGAGGATTTCTTGTTGAAGCAGTTAGATAAAAACAAGTAAGTATAACGATTAGGTTAGGCTTCGGCTGTAGTGATTACAGTCGGGGCTTTTCTGTTTGCCTTATGCTGAAATTTTATCCGAAAAGTTTGGCGATTACGATAATTAGTCGTAACTTTGCAAGCGAATCAAAACAATTAAGGAGGTTTAGAAAATGGAAGAATTAAGAGATAGGTTTATACGCTTTGATTGGGCGATAAAACGACTGTTGCGCCAAAAGGCTAATTTTGGCGTTTTGGAGGGCTTCCTTACCGTATTTATAGGAGAGCCAATCAAAATCGTTGACATATTGGAAAGCGAAGGTAACCAGCAGGCAGAAGATGACAAGTTCAATAGAGTTGACATCAAGGCAAAAAACAGCAAGGGCGATATCATTATAGTAGAAATCCAGAATACAAGTGAATTGTATTATCTGGAACGTGTACTCTATGGTGTGGCTAAAGCTATTACGGAGCATATCAATCTCGGAAATACCTACAAGGAAGTGAAGAAGGTATATTCTATCAGCATCTTGTACTTTGACCTTGGCAAAGGCTCTGACTACATCTATGTAGGACAGAATAATTTTGTGGGCTTGCATACGAAAGACAACCTTATTATCAGCACAAAGGAGAAGGATACTATCGTAAGGAAATCTCCAGCTGAGATCTTCCCAACTTATATGTTGGTAAGAGTGAATGAATTTAATAAGATTGCTGTGTCACCAATTGAGGAATGGGTAGATTATCTGAAAAATGGCGTTATCAAACCTGATACCACAGCTCCGGGTTTGCAGGAGGCACGTGAGAAGTTGAGATATTATTCCATGTCGGATGCAGAACGTCATGCTTATGATGAGCATGTCAATGCCATCATGATTCAGAATGATGTTTTGGGAAATGCAAAGCTGGAAGGTCGTGCTGAAGGTCGTGCTGAAGGTCGTGCTGAAGGTCGTGCTGAAGGTCGTGCAGAAGAAAGGATAGATACTGCTAAACGTTTACTTGCTATGGGACTTTCTCCACAACAAGTTGCAGATGGAACCATGCTCCCTTTGGAGGAAGTAGAAAAATTGGTAGATGAAACAAAGAATAAATAAGGCTAAACCCCGGCTGCCGTTCTGCAGTCGGGGATTTTTCGTGTCATTAAGTTAGAGGAATTTGACCTTTTTTGCTTTTCTTCCGTACTTTCTTGTATTATTGCTGAAAAGATTTGGTGTTTACGAGTTTTTATTGTACTTTTGTATGCAGTAAAACAAGTACATTTATACGGGGTTACTTGTACAACCAGAAGCTTATACTTCCACAACTCCATGACTCACACCGAACGGTGTAAGCGCATGCATCGGACGAAGTAAGAGCGTGCAGCGTTCGAAGTGAGCTCGTGCACCGTTCGATGCACATCGCACAGTTCTAGAACTTGAAGCGTATGGCTTACGTACTTAACTGGTTATAACGTACTTGTATGAACAACTAACAATACTAAGCTATGGCAATAAAGTATGAAATCCATTCCATCCATAACTCGAAGGGCGAAGGTGGAGAACAGAAATTTGTCCGGTTGCGAGACCATGAACCGATGACCAGTAAGCAGATAGAAGAGCATATAGAGCAGGTCTGTTCGCTTACCAGAGCTGATGTGCAGGCTGTGATGACTGCGCTGCATGGGTTGATCGTTACCGAACTGTCGCAAGGTGCCCGCTTCTATCTTCCGCAAGTGGGTTATCTCTCCCTGTCTGTTACAACAGAGTTGCCGGAAGGCAAGACGATGGAAAAGGTGACAGGTAATGACATCCGTCTGCGTAATATAAACTTCAAGCCTACTGCCGAACTGCTGAATGAGGTTTCACGGCATGTCAAGTTTGAACGCTCCAAATTCACAACAAAGTCACGGCAATATACCGAAGAACAGTTGTGGAGCAAGATGGCAGATTTCCTGAAAGAGAATGAATATCTTTGCCGACGTGACATGGAATTCCATTTCTCCTTGCGCCAGCAGACAGCCTTGAAATGGTTGAAGCATTTTACGGAGAAAGGGCTTCTCGTAAAGAAGGGCGCAAGCAATGCTCCTCTCTATTTTCTGGCTGAAAAAGAACTGAATAAATAAACAAGATTTAACCTAAAGAGAACAATGAATAAAATGATGATAAAATCTTGGAAACCACTGTTGTCGCTGCTCTTCGGTGTGGCGGTAGTGGTATTCTGGTCTGTTCCTTATATGAGTGGCTTGTGCTTTCAGGAACAGTATCAGATGTTTCTCTTTGATACCGGCTATTTCCTGGAGCGCATTGTGCTGCCGGGAGGATTGGCTGACTATATCAGTGAGTTTTTGGTACAGTTCTATTATATGCCTGTCTTGGGTGGTGCCATCATCGCCCTGCTCTTGATGAGCATACAGGCTACCTCGTGGGGACTGATGAAGCAGTATGGGATGAAATCCGTTTTCCCGGGATATCTGTTGAGCTTTGTACCTAGTATTGTATTATGGTGTGCCATGGGCGACCAGAATCTGTTGCTTTCTTTCGTTGTGGCACTGTCGGGCGCCTTGCTGATGGGCTGGATTCACAACCGGTTCCACAACCGGTTAGTGAAGGTGGTGTTCGAACTGGTGAGCACGGCATTGGTTTATTGGTTCCTGGGTCCTGTGGTATTCCTTTATGCCGTCCTGATGATAGGTGATACTTTGATGAAAGGCAAGCAGAAAGGACATCTTCTTTCCAGCTTGGGTTATTCTGCCTGTCTGCTGATACTCACCGTAGCCTGGATATTGCTGACCACGCAAAGTTTGCAGTATCCATTGTACCGTATCTTTAGCGGACTCAATTATTATCGCTATCCGGGTACGGTTTCACCGTTGCCTTTGGGTGTGATGATATGGACTGTCGTAGTCGTTTTCTTTGGTATGGTTCCTGATAGCCATGCCTGGATAAAGAAGTTGCAGCAATCCAAGGTGGTCATGGTCTTGAGCTATGTATTGGTGATTGTGGCTTCATGGTTCGGCATCAAGGCTTCTTTTGATGCGATGACCTACGACCTGATAGATTATGATTTTCTGGTTCGCACCGAACAATGGGATAAAATCATTGAGAAGGCTGAGAAGAAGCCGGCAACCACACCGCTCAGTGTATCGTGTGTGAATCTCGCCTTGAGCCAGAAAGGTATGCTTGCCGACCGTCTTTTCGAGTTCTATCAGAATGGAGGCGAGGGCTTGTTTCCTACCTTTACACGCGATATGATTTCACCGGTATCTACTGCAGAAATCTTCTTCCGTCTGGGAATGGTGAATGATGCCGAAAGATATATGTTCGAGGCGCAGGAAGCGATACCGAATTATCGCAAGAGTGCCCGCTTGACCCGCAGGATTATAGAGTGCGAAATCATCAACGGTAATTACAAGGTAGCAGCCAAGCTGCTCCGCCGCCTGCAGAAGACGCTCTTCTATAGCAACTGGGCTAACCAGACCATGGCGCTGCTGGGTAATGAGAAGGCTATCAACCAGCATCCTATCTATGGCAAGTTGCGCAAGTATCGCGAAAAGAAGCAGGACTTCCTCTTCAGCGACCGGGAGATGGACCAGATGCTGGGCTTGCTCTTCCTGAATGATAACCATAACAGGATGGCATACGAATACCTGGTTTGCTACGAACTCCTGCAGCGCGATATGGAGAAGTTCATGCAGTATTATCCGTTGGGTAGATTCGTGGATTATGACCATATTCCACGTTCCTTCCAGGAAATTCTCATCGGCAACTGGATGAAGACACATAGCGATCCACGTACCATCCCATATAGTGTGGATGCACAGAACGTGAACAATACGCTCAATTTCATTCAGCTCTATATGCAGAATCCGAAGGATCCTCAGCTTGGTCAGCAGCCGTATGTATCCAATGCCTGGCACTATGTGATGGTGCAAGGGGCTGATGAGGCTGCCGGAAAGAAGGAGGGAATGAAAGAGGTTTATTAGAATGTAGAATGATAATACTGGAATGATATGAAAACGATAAAATCTTTATTGTGCTCTCTGTTGGTTGGAGTGGTGATGGCTTCGCTTAGTGCATGTTGTTACCCTCCGGCGTGGAAAGATGCCAAGGAAATCAATCAATTCCCTAAGATATTCCCCGATTATGTTGGGGTTACAGTTCCTGCCAATATCGCACCGCTCGATTTTAACATGGCGGACGAGGATATTGAGGATATGTATGTATGTGTGCAAGGTCCGAAAACCATAGAGGGGCTATATTCTTACGACAAGAAGTATGCGGAGTTTGAGGTAGATGAATGGCATGATTTCTTGAAAAAGAACAAGGGTGAAAAACTCATAGTTTCTGTGTTTGTAGAGAAGAATGGCGAAAAATTGAAGTACAAGGACTTCAATATCTATGTAAGTCCATACGAGCTGAACGACTGGGGACTTACTTACCGTCGTATTGCTCCTGGTTATGAGGTGTATGGCAAGTTGGGCATCTATCAGCGCAACTTGAGTAACTTTGAGGAAACGGCAATCCTAGAGAATACCGCAGCACCGGGTGCCTGTCTCAACTGTCATACGGCAAACAGAACCAATCCTGACCAGTTTACCTTCCATGTGCGTGGTGACCATGGTGCTACCTTGGTTTCTCAGAACGGCAAGCGGGAGTGGCTGAAGGCGAAGAATGATTCCCTGAAGGGTTCGATGGTTTATCCTTACTGGCATCCGTCGGGCAAGTATTGCGCCTATAGTACCAATACCACTCATCAGAGTTTCCATGCCGTAAAGGATGAACGCATCGAAGTTTTCGACCAGGCATCGGATGTTTTTGTCTATGAGCCAGCAACCCATGAACTGATATTGGATCCTCTCCTGATGACGAAAGACCATTATGAGACTTATCCGGTATTCTCGCCTGATGGCAAGACGCTCTATTTCTGCTCTTCTACTGCAGAGCCTATCCCTAGCGGTTACAAGGATATCAAGTATAATATCTGCAAGATTGGTTTTGATGCGGCTACGGGTAAGTTTGGCAACAAGGTGGATACCATCTTCAATGCCCGTGAACTGGGCAAGAGTGCTACCCATCCACGTCCTTCGTATGATGGCAGGTACATCATGTTTACGATGAGCGACTATGGTTGTTTCCCTATCTGGCATAAGGAAGCGGATAACTGGTTGCTGGATTTGAAGACAGGGCAGGCGCGACCAATGACGGCTGCCAATAGCAGGAATACAGATAGTTGGCACAACTGGAGTAGGGATTCCCATTGGTTTGTCTTTACTTCCCGCCGTGGTGACGGTCTCTATACCCGTCTTTATCTCGCCTGCATCGATGATAAGGGCAATGTAAGCAAGCCGTTCCTTTTGCCTCAGCGCAATCCGAAGAAGTACTACGACGAGTTGCTGGATTCCTATAATACCCCAGATTTCACATCCAAGCCTGTAGAACTGGATGCCCGTGCGGCAGGAAATGAAATCATGAGTGATAAGAGGATTCCGACGAAAATTAAGTAAGTGAAGAGTGAAGAACGAAGAGTGAAGAATTCAAATGTATGTTTATAAAAAACGCTCCTGTTGCAATATGGTAACAGGAGCGTTTTTATTTTTTTATTTGAACTGTTCTGCTTCTTGCTTCATCACATTCTCTACATCGATAGCATCGAATGGAACGGGACCGCAGCTCAACTCCGGTACGTTGAAACTCTTCAGACAATCATCGTAGAAGGTTGGTTCCTTCTGCGGCAATACGAAAGGCTTGTGAGCCTTGCCCTGGCTGTCTACGTAGCAGAAGTAAGGCTTGCCGTAAAGACCATCATCGCGCTTGCTGGCAAAGACAAACCATCTGCCGGTATGCGACCAGCTGTGATAGGTATCGCTCTTGTTGCTGTTCACGATGCTGAGGCTGTCTGTCTTACCCGTCTGCAGGTCTAACATGCATAGATCTGCTTCTGGATGCCAGATAGGGAAGGTGCCGTAATCGGCTACGGTGAAGAGGCAGTATCTGCCATCGGGACTTATCTTAGGATGGCAAACGGAACGGGCAGAATAGAGGGTATCTACCTTTTCGCCAAATCTGCCGTTTTCTTCATTGAAAGGAATGCGTACCAGGGAATATTTCAGTCCCTTGAGGTTCTTCGTATTCAACCCTTTCCGGTCGGCTACACAATAATATATATAGGCACCATTAGGCGAGAAGGTCGGGAATGTCTCCAGCTTCGTGCTGTCGCTCGTCAGGGGCGATGAGATGATGGTGTTGTTGTCGAGGTCGGCAACATAGACATCGCTCTTCGAATCATATACTTCCAGACGTTTGTCGGGATCGGCATGGAAGGCTGGAATGATGATATTGGTAGAGAATGTTACATATTTTCCTGATGGGCTGAAACCGTAATATACACTTGACGAAATCATGTTGTCGTTCTTCAGATTCAGCTTGCGCAACTTGCCATTGCGGTTGAGGATGGCTCCACCGCCTTCTCCTCTAACATATAGCATGCTGAGGTTCGGGTTCTGATTGCCGAAGGCATGACAGTTCATGCAGCGGTTCTCCTGCAGATTGTGGTCGGCGAGTATCTTCTCCTCCCAGTTCTCGATGCAGCGCTGCTTAATCTGGATTTTGTTCCATACCTCGTAATCGGGCTCTATGAGTCGGTAGGTGAGGTATGAGTCGATGCTGTCGCCTACTACCTGCCAGGTGAAAGGCTTGAATGCGGTCCAGTCTCCTTCATCGCTCTTGGAATAGATCTGTACCTTGATGTTCTTGTTTACAGCCTTCTGGAGAAAGGCTTTCCACTCTTTTATGTCAAACTTCAGATTCTGACTGTTGCTGGTTGCTGTCAATGTGTTGGCTGCATCATTGGCATCTGCTCCTTCAATGGTGAGAACGGTCTCGATGTTGGTAAGATGCTTGTCGCGTATCTCGAAGTTGAGTGGTGCGATGTTTACCGGAATGGTTACATCGGCATAGTCGGGATACATGTTGGGCAGATGGCTAACCTGCTCTGCGTTCTCATGTGTCTGGGCACATGAAGCGAAAAGGAGGAGACCCGCCAGGGAGCTATATAGAATGTTTCTGTATTTCATTGTTCTTGTTTTTGATGCTGATAGAGTCTTCCAGGCTCTTTAGTTGTTGTTCAACTTAGGTGTCTTTGCCTTGTCAAAGTAATACCAGTAGGTATCTTTGAAGGCAGGGTTGCCGCGTTGTTCATTATATTGGCTGAACTGTTGCAGCACATCCTGTCGCTTGATATACTTGGCCCATTCGCTTGGTGGCGCCTTGGTTCCTGCCAGATATATCGTGAGCGCTTCCTGATACAATTCATCGTATTGCACGTGCTTCTGCTTGAGATAGTAAGCATCGTAGTCATGCTTGAAGGTATCCATGTCCTTCAGGAGAAGGTCGCTGCATAGCATGTAATTGATGGCGTTATTGTTTGCCGGATTGCTTTCCACCAGCTCTTTCATGATGATATAACTGTTGTCGCTGAGGCGAAGGGTATCCTGGGTGTTGACAAACGGGCGCTTGTCAAGATAGGTCTGAAGGAGGGCTTTCTCTTCGGGCAGGGCATGAATGCCCAGGGATGCAAAAACGCGGTCGGCCCATCTTTGCCATACGAATGTCTTCTGCAGGATGCGCAGATATTTGCGGGTTGCCTGGTAGTCGCCTTTGACGAGATTGACTTCTGCCAGTCGCTTGATCATGCGGATGTTGCGGTTGTTGGGAGAGCATACATTTGCCAGCATGGCTGCTCTTTCGCAGAAGGTCATGTCGCCCAATACCCAGTACAACTCATTGAGTGTCTTGATGGTGAGTGTAGGAGTATTGGGACCAAGGGTCTCAAAGGTGCCGAGGTTGTTGTCGGGAAATTTGAGAAGGTTGGCAGAAAGACAGTGGTTTTGTGCCATGACGAGATTGTAGTAGAACTTCATGTATTGGTTCGGATTCTCTTCTTTCTCTACGATGTGCATCACCTTGTTGTAGTTGCCGAAATAATATTCGCAGTCTACAGCCAGTGTCTTTTCCAGATCCATCTGTGGGGCAATCAGTTTGCCGATGCCAGGATAAGTGTAGATGGTCTGGAAATCGCAATAGTAGAGTCGCTTGGTGAGCATGAGGAGGAAAAATGGGATGATCAGGGCGGCAAGACGATAGTAGGTGCCTGCCATCATGATATTGGCAATGCAGCCGGCAAATGTCAAGGCGCCATATACCCATACACCGTA
>OIXL01000400.1_pt1 | contig 22892 bp, 17 predicted proteins | sample 1587761 | NCBI WGS metagenome assembly OIXL01 (sample SAMN03283246) | human gut metagenome | biome: human-associated habitat; material: feces | host: Homo sapiens | place: Peru | collected 2012 | reverse complement strand
TGAACATATAAGTTCTGGTTTTGTTGTCTTGTTTCATAAGAATATAATAATGCATGAGGCTTGCATATAGTGAAGGTGGGTGGGCAAAGATATTTGTCAGAATTCAGAGTTCGCACAGAAAAATTATTTTACGGAACTGGTAAAGATGTCATGAAAATCCTATAATATATGGGCTGTCAAAAATGAATCTCAAAAAGAGATTTTTTTTGAACAAAGATGATATGATTCTCTAGGAATCAAGACAAAAATTTGGAAAAATGATTTTGGAGAAGACATGATGAAGGAACTTTTAGGAAAAATAATTGATAAAACTGAATCTCTAACTAATAATCCTCATCTAGTTTTTAATTTTTTAGAGATTTTTTACTTGTTGGATATTGTTTCTGTAATTGTATTTAAAGAAGACATTTGTAGTTTTGCAGAAAAAGATTTTGAACTTATATTTAAGGTTGAGTATTTTCTATTTGCCTTTATTTTTCTGATGTCTTTTTTTGCCTTGCATTTTATTTCTGTTATGACTAGATTATTTTTTTAAAAGTTATTTGATAATTTGGCAGATATAATAGATGATTTTGTTCATAAAGCTAAAAAGAAGCTTTTACACTCTATCTTGCTTTTAGAAAACTTTTGCAAGAAAAAATGATAAAAGCATTTTATATAAAAAAATATGTGAACAAAAAAGAAAATCTAAGGATTTATCAAAGCAATTAAACTTTAATTTTCTTTTGGGATTTATATTTTTTATTCATCTAGCAGTATGTAAAGCTCCGATTTCAGGTTATATTTCAAATTTTGTCTCCAATATTAAAGCGGATAATCCAAACTGTTATTGGATTTTTATGATTTTGACTTTTTTCACATCATATCTTATTTTCCATCTTCCAAAAATTCTGTCAGAATTTCCTTTACAAAGCAATATCGTCTTGCATAACTGTTATCAATGTGCAACAAATCAAAGCCGTGGTTTTTGCAAATCTGTTTTTTCTTTTCATCTCTTGCGATTACATTCGGATTGTTGTGATGTTCTGGACCGTCAAGTTCTATTGCCAGAACTGCATCTTTTCTGTTTCTGAAGCCTTTTTTGTAAATTACAAAATCCAGACTTCCTTTGTAAAAAAAATCACTGTCGCTTGGATTTTTTTCAAATAGGTGCGAAAGCTGAACTTCTCGCTCTACTGAAAATTTTCCGTCCGATTCTAGCAGTGTTGAAATTGCGTGATTTAATGTTGTCAGGAAGGTATTTTCAGTTTCCGTGCTGTAAGGTTTTATTCCAAGTGCTCTGGAAGAAGATACCCTTGGTCTTATTTTATATTCGCCGTTCTTTTTTACATATTCTGCCAGTTCGTATAAATCATCGCTATCATCATTTTTGTGAAGTCTTTTTAGTTCTTCGCTGTTCGAAAAAATTATAAATTTATCTTTAGCCCTTGAAACTGCAACGTTTAAAAGTTCCCGATTATTTTTAAGCCAGTCGTAAGTTTTTGAATAGGTATGGCTTGTAAGCGCAAGTGAAAACAAAATCTCATCTTTTTCATCACCCTGAAATGCGTGGACTGTTCCGCAACTTGCCTTGTTTTCAAGATGGTTTTCCTTCAATTTATAATCGATTAAATCTTTTTAATTTTTAAACGGAGTGATGATTCCAATTTTCTTATCCGGATGATTTTTTACATACTGCACAATTTTTTCAGCTTCACCCAGAGAGGTGTTTTTATCGGCAGAATAGTTTTCACGAACTTCACAGAAGACGAGTGGCTTTTCCTTTGTAATTTCAGATTTTATATTTAGCTGATTGTTATAATATTTTTTATTGCTGAATTCAATGATTTCCTTTGCACATCTATAATGATTATGTAAAAGAATTTCCTGGCTTACAGAATCGCTGGCAAGATATGCTTTGTAAATTGAATTTTTAATGTAATCATAATTTTCATTTACATTGTATTTTGCTTTCAGCTCTTCGTTAATATTTTTATCCAGTGTAATTACAGGATTCAGCTGCTGAGGATCTCCCACAAGCATAAGATTTTTTCCGCGGATAATCGGAACTAGCGAAACTGCCGTATTGCATTGGCTTGCTTCATCAATGATTGACATGTCAAAGTAAGTTTGCGGCTCGCCAATCTTCTGAGTTGAAATGCAAGTTGAGCAAAAAACGGGAAATACTTTTTGCATCTTAAAAATGTTTTCAGATACAGAAAAGTATTTGTTAAATTCTGTAGACTGTTTTTCTTTGTTTTTGATATTCAAAATCTTAATAAAATCTTTGTAGTCGTCTTCAAAAAGCCGTTTCAAGAATTTAACTGAGGTAAAATTTATAAACTGCATCAGTTTTTCGTGGTCAAAATCCAAAAGGCTGAGAGCGTCTTCATCGCTGATGTTTCCGATTTCTTCAAGGCGTTTCTTGATTTTGGAATATTGCTGGCCTTCAAGATTCATCCGGAGATTCATATTCTCGCTTTTTGAAAGCATTTCTTCAATTAATTCTTTTCGCTCAGCCAAGTCAAGTTGTTCTTCATGTTTCTGCAAAAGTTCTGTAAGTTTTTTAGTCCGTTCAATTTGGCTTTCTTTGTTTTGTTGTAAAACTGTATCAAAAGATTTTAGAGATTTTATTTGTGAAAGTAAATTTTTAATGTAGAGGCAGGTTTCTTGAATCCTATCGTTACTGCCAATTCGCAAAATGGGGAAGGGAATTCTGTAATTCTTATATTTTAAGTTTGTCAATTTTTCAAAGACACCGTCAATCGGATGGTTGTTGTATGAAGAAAAAAGAACGGTTTTTGAATTAAAAAATGCCGTAATAATCGTGCTAATTATGGTGGTAGTTTTTCCTGTTCCCGGCGGCCCCTGAATATATGCAACCGGAAAATTCATTGCAGTGTGAATTGCAAGCAACTGATCAAGATTTACATTTTTGTTTATCAAAGCAAGAGGATAAACTTTGTCATTCTGTTTTATTGAACGAAGTTCGCCAAAAAATGCTTGAATCGGAACTGTAACATTATTTTGGGAATACATATTTATGATTGATTCATATTCTTTTTCAAGGTCGATATTTAAATCCCGCTGCAAGCAAAGAAAATAAGGCCTGTCATCAACTGCACAATCTTTTTTGTTTTTGATGTTTTGCATTACGATATCTTTTATTGTTTCTGCATTCTCTTCAAAATTCTCAAGCAAAGATAAGTCTTCGTTATCAATAAAATTTAAAATGCTCAGTTTTTTACTGTTTTTGTCAGCGCTTTTTTCCATGCAGAATTCCGAGCAAATTTTGATTTTATTTCCTGCAATTAAAATTTTTCGTTCAACATCAAATCGCACTTCCCGGTAAGCCAAAACATAAAGTCCTTTTTGAGTGTGAATGCTCAGCTCGTTTAGGGCAATTTGAATTGTGCTGTTAATATTTTTTTCTTCTTTTGTTTCTGCGGATTTTTTAAAACTGTTTACGAACATTTTAAATTGCTCGTCATCCAAATTGTAAATCCTGTTTTTCAGTTTTGAAGAATCAAGCCGATTTATAAGCTCGTATTTTGTGTTGAGTTTTGGAATATCAGCAAGTTTGTTGCAGTCAGAAAGATAATTCAGAGTTTTTAAGTTTACAATTTCAGAAAAAATCTCTTTATATTTCTGCGGATAAAGATCAATGTTTTCTATTAAATCTTTGTTTGTTTTAAAATAAGTTCCCTCTATTATTCGAGTACGGAGAATTTTTTCAATAAATAAAAAAAGATTTTTTGTTGTAAAGTCGCCAAGATGAAGCCCTGTTGCCTCAAGACTTTTCTTTTCAAGATTTATATTTCTAACCGCAATCCAATATTTTGTGCATTCTTCACTTTTGTTTTTGTATTCAATATAAATCCAACATCCTTCATGAATAGAACGGAAAATATCTTTACAAATAGAGTCCATAAAGCAATTCTAAAACTATAATGTATTTTTGTGAATATTCTTTATAAACGACTGTATGTTTATTAGAATCCGAAAAGATATTAGAAATTTTTTCTGCTAATAACCTAGCCCCTTTTTTCCGGCACAACCAAAACTTTCAGTCATGCCAGATTTTTTATTCCTGCTCTGTCCAGACAAAACCGTTCAAATCGTAGCCTGCGTTCTGGGCAGTCTGAATGTAGCGTTCCTTGACATCATCTGGAATCGTCTTTGTGCGGCTCAAAATCCACAGAAGTTTTTTGTTTGCTCCTGCGACAAGCGCGTAGTTGTATTCGGAATCAAGCGCAATGATTTTGTAGTCGCTGTAAAACGGCCAAAAGAACGAGACTTTCAGGCTTCCGGAATTTTGGTTTCCGGCGAATTTCGCCTTTCCCACGGACTGTTTCTGCTTTTTGCTGACATAATCATAGCCAGAATTTACAACCTTGACAGTGCCGTTTTTGTTCAGCGAGTAGTCGGCCGTAACGTTTTTCAGATTTTTTTCCCACTTGAAGTCAAACCTGCCGATCTCGTACCATTTTCCAAGATACCGCTCGAGCTCAAAATTCCGCACAGGCTCAAGGTTTGCATTGCTTTTTTCGGAGACTGACTGGGCTGAAAGGCTTGCAATGCAGCTCAAAACGGCGGCCAAAGAAAAAATCTTCCTGATTCTGCTTCCTTTTTTCATGTGAACCTCCTGTAAAAATTGCATGCAACCTACAAAGAAAATAACCATAAAAGAGGCGGAAAGCAAGAAAACAGATGAGAAGTTCAGCCATTTTTGACTGTTTTGTCAAAAAATTATGCAATTTGAGCATCCAGATTCTTACCGTTTTCCGCCCGCACCTCCTTTTCACCCCTCCAAAATCCACTCCCTTATATTCTTCCTTATAATTCCGTTTTCGTTTGAGGGCGGAAGATCGTCCATTGTAAGAATGAGTTTTGGAAAGTTGTCGCCGAGTGCCAGAAGCGATTTTAGCGGGCGGAGTTCCCTTTCTTTTGTCTCTTCCGAGCCGATTAGGTATGCGACCTGAACGTAGAGTTTTTCGCCGTTTTTTTCCGCCGCAAAGTCAATCTCCATGTCGCCGATTTTTCCGATAAAGACCTTGTAGCCGCGCCGAAGAAGCTCAATGAACACGATGTTTTCAAGAATGCCGTTTATGTAGGTGTCCTTGTAGCCGTGAAGGAAAGTGAGCAGCCCCTGGTCGGCAAGGTAATATTTTTCCATCGTCTCAAGGATTTTTTTGCCGCGCACGTCATACCGCGGAACTTTGTGCAGGACCAGCGCGTTCTCAAGATATTTTATGTCGTTGTAGATTGTCTCCACGGAAAGCGGGCGTCCGCCGGACTTCATGAAGTCGGAAATCCGTTTTGCGGAAAAAATGTTTCCTGTGTTGTCGGCGATGTACAGAATGACTTTTTCAAGAATCGCAGTGTCGCGGATTCTGTTGCGGGCAATCACGTCTTTCAGAAGAACCGTCGAATAAATTCCTTCCAGATACGAGCGGATTTGGACAGGATTTTCCATCATGTCCTTCAGTCCCGGAAATCCTCCGAATTCAATGAATTTTCTGAACGCCGCCGCAGAGTCGTTTTCAGAATTGAAGTACAAAAATTCCCTGTAGGAAAGCGGCCAGACGTGAATCAGGACATAGCGACCGCTCAGGTAAGTCGCCAGCTCGGAGGAAAGAAGATTTGCGTTCGAGCCTGTTATGTAGATGTCCGCGTCAATCGTGGCGGAAGAATAGAGCGAATTCACAAGTTTTTCCCAACCGCTGATTTCCTGAACTTCATCCAGAAAAAGATAGAGTTTTTTTCCGCCGGCCGCCTCGCTTTTTGATTTTATAAAGTCGTAGAGCTTTTTTGTGTCCAGTAATTCCGCGTTCTCAAAATCTTCCATATTTAATAGAAGAATCTGGTTTTCCGCCGCACCTTTTTCCATAATCTTCCGTGAAAGAAGCTCAAGCATGAACGACTTTCCCGACCGCCGTATTCCCTGAAGCACTTTTATGATGGGCTTGTCCTTGTAAAGAAAAATTATTTCGTCGATTCCGAATCTGTCCAGCGCAATCTGTTTCATTTGTTTCCAGTATAACCGAAAAAGTTCTGGAATTCAAGAAAAGTTTCAGGTATAGTGGAAAGTTTTTGTTTACAAAAGGAGTTGAAGTCCGCGGCTCGCAGTTCTATCTCCCGAATTCTTGCGGTTTGAGAGGCGTTTATCTAAGTCGCTTTTCTTCCAATAAAGCCAGATGGAATAAAGCTTGCCCGCGGGCGTCAAGTGTTTTTGGTTCTGCATATTTTTTTCATACCTTTAAAAAAGGTGTAATTTTTGCTTGTTGATAATCTAAAAATAGTGTATAATTTAATAAAAATTAAAGTCAAAAAGGTGTAAATATGTATCGAAAGGCATATAAAACTCTCTTAAAATGGAAGGATGAAGAAAAAGGAAAATGTGCCATCATGATTGAAGGCGCTCGCCGTGTTGGAAAAAGCTTTCTTGCGCAGGAATTTGCAAAAAATGAATATGAATCATATATCCTCATAGATTTTTTTTCTGCTCCTGATGAAATCAAAGAACTATTTGAAAAATACCTTTCTGATTTAGACACTCTTTTTATGCACCTTTCTGCCTATTATTCTGTAAAACTGCACGAACGCAACACGCTCTTTATTTTTGATGAGGTTCAGTTTTTTCCAAGAGCCAGAGCCGCAATTAAATATCTTGTTGCTGATGGGCGCTATGATTTTATAGAAACAGGCTCCCTTCTTTCCATTAAAAAAAATACACAGGACATTTTAATTCCATCGGAAGAACATCATTTACAGTTAAATCCCATGGATTTTGAGGAGTTTTTGCTTGCTTTAGGAAATGACACGTTGATTCCTGTTGTAAAAAATTGCTTTGAAAAGAAAATTCCTATGGGGCAGGCTTTGCATAGAAAGGCTATGGATTTATTCAGGCTTTATCTTATAGTCGGCGGAATGCCGCAAGCTGTAAAAGAATATTGTGAATCAAAAAATTTTGAAAAGGTAGATATGATAAAGCGGGAAATTCTGGAGCTGTATCGTAACGATATTCAAAAGCACGCAAAAGGCTCGGAATTAAAAGCGGAATCTATTTTTGATGAAATTCCTTCTCAGCTTTCTAAGCACGAAAAAAAATTTAAGCTGGCTTCCTTAAAAAAAGATGCAAAAATGCGCAATTATGATGACGCGTTTATGTGGCTTAAAGATTCTAGAATCGTAAACATTTGCTACAATGCTGATGAGCCTAATATCGCATTAAAAATGAATATGAGCCGCACCACATTAAAATGCTACATGGCAGATACTGGACTTTTAATTAGCCACGCGTTTGACGAAAATGGTCTTGTCGCTGAAGAAATTTATAAAAAACTGCTTTTTGGAAAGCTTGAAGTAAACGAAGGAATGATTTTTGAAAACATTGTTTCCCAGATGCTTACAGCAAGCGGACACAAACTCTACTTTTATTCAAAGTCTGACAATGAAGATTCTGCTTCCCGCATGGAAATTGATTTTCTTATTACAAAAAATAAGGTTACTTCGCGTCACAACATTCAGGGAATCGAAGTAAAATCCTCAAAGCGTTATACAATTTCTTCGCTTAACAAGTTTAGGAAAAAATTCGCAGAATATACCGATAAATGTTTTGTCATTCACACCTCAGATTTTAAGGAAGAAAACGGCATAATTTATTTACCAGTTTATATGGCAATGTTTTTGTAAAAAATTGATTTTTCACCTCGGAATTTCAAGCCTAATTTCCATTTCCGTTTCCTTGCCTCCAGTCGTGTTTATTCCATATTTCACTCACCGAACTTTTTAATCAGTTCTTCGTGGTTCTTGCAGCCTGTTTTCTGGTAAATTTTGGAAAGGTAATTTTCCAGCGAGCGTTCGACAATATTCAGTTCTTTTGTAATCTGGCTGCGGCTTTTTCGTTCTATCAGTTTTTTGAAAACTGTCTGCTCCTGGCGTGTCAGGCCGTCAAAAACACTTTTATATGTAAAAAGCGGGGCTACAAGAGTCTGCTGTACGTAAGTGTCGCCGGCAAGAATTGCTTCAATGGCCGCAAAAAGCTCGCTCTCAGGGGCGGATTTTAGAACAAAACCGTCGGCATCGCCTTCAAGCGCAAGAGATACAATTCCCGGTTTTGCGAACATTGAATATATAATGACTTTTACAGAAGGAAGATTGGCCTTTACCTCGCGCAGAATATCAAGTCTGCTTTCGTCGCCAAGGAATAAATCAAGAATCAGAATGTCCGGAAGCCTGGATTCCTTTGCAAGTTCATAAAGCTTTTTGATGCATTCATTTTTTGAAAAAGCATAGCCACAGCAGGAATATCTGCCGTGCTCGGAAATCAATTCGCGGATTCCCCTGTTTGTGAGTGTATGATCTTCAACTACAAAAAAACTGACTTCATGTCCCATATTCTAATTCATCCTCTTAAAAATACTGATTTGTGTTCCCTCGCCGGGGTAGAAGAAACTGAAAATTCGGCTCCAATCAGCTGGCATCTTTTTTTCATTCCGATAAGTCCAAAATGTTTTGCACCGCCGATTCTTTTGTAACTTGAAAAGCCCTCGTACTGTTCTGCGTCATAATCAAAACCGCAGCCGTCATCACTTATAAAAATGTAAAGACCTTTTTCTTCATTCTCGCTGGAATTTCTGATAAGAATTACCGCTTCGCCGGCATTTGCATGTTTTATTACATTTGTAAGACTTTCCTGCACAATACGGTAAAGGTTCAATATATCATTTTCATTCAAAAAGGAAGTGTCTGTGTCATCAGGCATTGAGATTCTGAATTTTACATCGCAGGTCTGTGCCATAGAAGCGCAGAGGTTTACAAGATTTGCCCTTAAATCCTTTTTTGTAATATCCGCCGGCGAAAGGTTGTAGCTTATAAGGCGCACGTCTGACAAAGATTTTCCCAAAAGCTGAACCGCTTCCGGTATATTTTCCGTGCAATTCTTTTTTTCAAGAAGGGTTCTGCAATATCGTAAATCCTGGGCAATTGTATCATGAAGTTCCCGGGCAATTCTGGCACGCTCTTCTTCCTGCCCTTTAATCGTGAACAAAAGATATTCATTGGAGTCTTTCAGACTTTTCTTTGATTTTAAAAATCTGATTAAAAGCAGCACGCTTACAAATAAAACCGCAAAAAACAGAATATCAAAAACAATAAAATAAGTTATGTGGACGCCCGCACTGGGGCGCTATTTTTTTATAATAATATCTTTCAGTACAGTATCAATATAAGATTTTAGGTTATCAGCAATCGCTTTTTTTATAACAATTGATTTTTCGCTATCCTCATTAAAAGAACTTTGTACAGGCAGAAATAAAAATGAAATATCCACTCCCAAAGCCTTTGTGATTTTTGCTAGATTCTTGTCGCTTGTCCAGCATCGTGAAAGTTCAATATTCTTTACGGTTTCTTCTGAAAGTTCTGCTTTTTCTGCAAGCTGAAACTGAGTGAGATTTTGTTCCTTTCTTATTCTCTTTACATTTTCACCAAGCCGTTTTTGAATGTCATCTGATGTCATATTATATTTTTAAGGCATAAATCAGATATTCTGAATGATAGTTTACAACATATAATATAGATAAATGTTGTATTTAAACATATAAAAGTGTATATTGGAAACAGATTTATAATTTTTAGGTCGTATTTGACACTAAAAATGAAATTTTTGCCTAGTGTACACTAGGCAAAGGACTTGAAAAAGCCCTTTGCCACAAATCCGCTTGTTCATTCTGAACATTACGGATTTGCGGCAAAGATTAATTTGGAGGAAAATATAATGAGAGTACTTAATGGATTTGAGGTTGAACAAAATCCGACAAAATCTTGCTATAAAATTTCGGGAAAAGATGTCCCATCTGATTTGGAAATAAGAATTCGATTTGAAAACGGCAAATACAAAGCAGAAGCTAATTATAGTAAAAAGCCAAGTTCAACAGCTACAAGTACATGGCAACCTCGGAGTTTACCATTTGACAGCGAAGAAAAAGCACTTGAAAATATCTTGAATTATTTTGCCTCAAACAATGAACCTTTTGTAAAAGATTAAGGAGGTAAAATGAAAAAGGTTTTATTTTCGCTCTTGAGTTTTTTTGTTGCAGTTTCTTTCATAAGTTGTAAAGAATACACTATCGCTGGTACATATTCAGAAGAATCTCATTCTCCAGAATATGAAAGCAGGATTAAAATCCGAATAAATTCCGACAACTCAATAGAGTCATTTTTTGATGGTGAATGGCATGATGGCGGAATTGCGAAATTCAATAAGAAAAACAGGAATTTTATAGTTTCTGATGGCAAATATTTTGGGTTCGGATTTTTATCAGATGATGGAAGAGTTTTATTTGTGGGCGAAGGAATTGCTTTCGCAAAGGAAAACGAAAGCATACAGAATATATGGGGTTCTGCATATTCCAGCGACGATATAAAAGTAAAGTTCACCGAAAACCATTCCCTTGAAGTTCTGCAAAGTGATGGAAAATGGGAAAACATAGGTGATGTATTGCTTGATGAAAAAACAGGAAATTTCCCTGTTTATGATTTTAATCCTTTAACTTTATTAAAATATTCTGACACTGATACAGTTTATCCTGTGGCAATAGGATTATTTTCTGACGATAAAAAGACTTTGTATTTAAGTGATAATTGTTATGCACTAAAAAAAGAAGAAATTGATGTTGATAAAAAACTGTCAGCAGTTGAAAAGAATCAAGAACTTCCTAATACAAAACTAACTTTTGATTCTATCGATGTCGGTGGAATATCATTTAAATCAAATTCAACAGATTTGATATTTCAATATCCAGATGCAAGAATCATAAATAAAGCTGGATGCAAGCAGTATTTAGTAGACGGCTTGGAAAATTTTGATTACATAAGATTTGATTACAATGATAACGCTTTGGTTCATATATTAAAATATAAATCAGAAGGTGAATATGACAAAGGGGTATCTGAAATTGTTCATAAATCCGTAAAAGATTTGACACAGAAATACGGAAAACCAGAAATTGAAGAGTCTTCTTACGAAATTCCTTCATACAAAGTAACAAATAATACAAGGTCATATACCTGGTATGGCGAAGTATTCATAAAACTGAAATATGAATGGAACTCAGATGAATATGGACATACAAGTTATGGAACTTGCTATGTAGATTATGCTCTGAGCGTTCTTGATTTAGGCTGGTAATGAAAAAAAAACATACTTGACGGTATAAACTTGTAATGTTATATTAAAATTATTGGGAGCATTCCTGCCCTAAGTGGAAAACTTAAACTGAGTACGTTCCGACTCTGAGCGGAAAACTTAAACTGGGTACGCTCCGACCCAAACTGGAGAACTTAACGGGCGACTTTAAAAGTCGCCTTTTTTTTTATTAGAGACTATTATGACAGAAGACAATATTTTTTACATAGTAAGCGATGAGTATGTTGACTATCTTTTGAAGATATAAAGCCATGTAATGCAGAATAAACCTCAAGAACGAACTTATCACAGAAAGTATGTGGGAGTTCTTACGGAAATAAATGGATTCAAATATTTTGTTCCGATGTCATCTCCAAAGGACAAAGATTATGCGAATGGGAAAATCAAAAAGAATAATCTTACGACAATATATCTTCGGAGCAAGGAAAAACTGTACGGTACACTACGTTTTAACAGTATGATACCAGTGCCGGAATCTGAGCTTTCACTTTACAAAATCAATGATTAAGGAGATTTTAGTTATAAATTACTTATGCTTGCCGAATATAGTTTTTGTAAAGAGAACCGAGATAAAATCGAGAAAACCGCAAAGAATCTTTATGAAAAGAAATGCAGCTCTTCTGAAGAAGAGTTTCCTGTAGGAAGAATTGTAATTGATTTTAAGAAAGTAGAAGAAGCTTGCAGGAATTATAAGAAATAATCATATAACAAAGCTTCAAGGCTCAAAATATAGAGTTTTTATGGGAGAATGCAATGAAAGGCGATGCAAAACAGCTGGTTGAATTTTTGGACGGTGCTAAAAACAGATTTATAATTCCTGTCTACCAGAGAAATTATGACTGGAATGAGAAGCAGTGCCGGCAGCTTTTTGATGACTTGATTCAGATTTCGGTTGAAAAAAGAAAATCGCACTTTTTCGGAAGCATTGTTTCTACTCATGCCTCGGACGGCTCAAAATCAGATTATCTGATAATTGACGGACAGCAGAGAATCACTACAATTTCGCTTCTTTTTACCGCAATGGTCAATTTGCTGAAATCCGGAATTTTAAAATCACAAAACGAAACTTTGCAGCAGGAAATTGAAGAAACTTTTCTGGTCGATAAATACCGCAAGGAGGAAAGAAAGCTCCGCCTGAAGCCAATAAAAGACGACATGGAAGCCTTTGACAAGCTTCTGTATAACGACAGTTCAGATTTTGTCGCAGGTTCTAACATTACCGCAAACTATCAGTTCTTTTATGACGAAATACAGAATATGCCTGTTTCGATTGATGAGCTTTATGACTCAATCGGGAAACTTGAAATCATTGATATTTTTGTTGAGGACGATGAAAATCCGCAGCTGATTTTTGAGAGTTTGAATTCCACCGGGCTTGATTTGTCCGAAGCTGATAAGATCCGGAACTTTATTCTTATGCGTCTGGACAATAAAAAGCAGGAAGATTTTTATGAACGCTATTGGAATAAAATTGAAAAACTCACCTGCCTAAAAGGAACAAAAGATTATAAGGTCAGCGAATTTATCCGCCATTATTTGACTTTGATTACAAAACGGATTCCGAACATAAACGATGTTTATTTCGTCTTTAAAAAATATGTTCTTGAAGAAATCAGGCAAAAGCACACAGAGGATTGCGAGAATATTCTTCAGGATATGCTGAAATATGCTCAAATCTACAGCAAGATAATCAACAGCAGCTTTTCATCTGAGAAAGTTTCAAAAATTGTAAAACGGCTGAATCATATTGATATGACGGTTATTTATCCGTTCTTCCTGGCTTTTTTTGAGATGTATGAAAATCAGAAAATTTCTGAAGAAGAGACTGTCAAAGTTCTCAGTTGCATAGAGTCGTTTATTTTCAGAAGAATGATTTGTTCGGGATATGCGACAAACGCTTTGAACAAAATTTTCTGCACGCTTCATTATGATGTTAAGAAAAATCTTGACGAGAAAAATTCTTATTCAGATGTTCTAGTCTACATTCTTGAAAATAAGACTGGAAGCGCGGCTTTTCCTAAAAATTCAGAATTTGTTCAGGCATTAGGGGAACAGAATATTTACAGAATGCAAAAGAAAAACAAGGAATATCTTTTTGACCGCTTTGAAAATGAAGATTCGGTGGAATACGTGAATGTGGTTGAGCTTATGAACAAGGGCGACTTGAGCATAGAACATATAATGCCGCAGACTTTGACTCAGCAGTGGAAATCTTCTCTTGGAGAAAACTGGCAGGAAATTCACGATGTAAAACTTCATACATTGGGAAACCTTACTTTGACCGGTTACAATTCAAGTTACAGCAACAAATCTTTTGTAGAAAAAAGAGACTGCGAAAAAGGATTCAAGGAAAGCGGTTTGCGTCTGAACAAGTGTTTATGCGGTCTTGAAAGATGGGGCTTGGAAGAAATAGAGAACAGGTGTGCTTTGCTTGTTGAAAAGGCGCTGCAAATGTGGAGCTTCCCGAAAACGAATTTTATTCCGAAAGAGAATGAGATGGATGAGATTTCGCTGGAAGATAGCGATGACCTTACAGGAAGAATTCTTGTTTCCTACACTTACGGAAATTCCCAGGAGCATAGATGCAGTGTTTGGGCTGAAATGCTCGTAAATGTTCTTGTTCAAATTTATTCGGAAAATCCGGCTGGAATAAAAAGTCTTGCGAAAAACGAATCATTTGGAAACATAGTTTTTAAAAATGCAGAAATGAGCAGCGACTGGGCAAAAATCGCAAATGACCTGTATGTTTACAAGGCAAATTCCACGGCCGCAAAACTTTCAATTCTGAACAGGGTTTTTGAAGGGTCCGGAAAAGACAAGTCTGAGCTGATTTTTAAGTTGCAGCCTGTAAAGAAATCATGATTTTTTAATTAAAAATTATTAAAAATTATAAACGCTGTTCGCAGTTCTGAACGGCGGAAGAAGGGAAAATGAGAATCTGTTTTATTCCTGCGCTTCCAGACAAAACCGCTCAGAGCCTACTGAAAACTTTTGCGGAATGGATGACGGAATAAAAATTGTACACGTAAAGGATTTTTTGAGCGGGGAGTGGTTGTGAAATTATAAAATTGAATGGTTTGTTTTTGAAATTATTATACTGGTTTTATAAGAAAAACTCTATTAATCGTGCTATAATAATCTTATAATCAAAAACTATGAAAAATCTTTTTTCCATAATTCTGCCGGATTTTTTCAAGCCTCTCGTCAGTAAATATAAAGACCAGTATGCTGACTGTCTTCTGGCGATTTATAATTCATACAAATCTGAAATTTCTTATGGAGTTGACAGAGAATCGGTAGTTTCCACTTTAACAGAATATTTCAACGGCAGAACTGATGACATAAGTTTTGATGACGATAACAGTTTTGAAAAGGATTCCAGAAGCAAAGCTCAAAAAACAATCAATTATTTAAAAGATTGCGGCTGGCTTGATTTTGAAGATGAAAAGAATTATCAGCAGAATGTGGTTCTTACAGAACAGGCAGTCCCTTTTATTCGGACGATGAATGATGTCATCAAAAATGAGGAGACGGAATATCAGGGACTTATTTCTCAGATTCATGCGGTTTTGCAAAATGAGGATTTGTATTCAAAGCCGTACCAGTTTATTCTAAAAAATGTTGTGAGCAATACGGAGCAGCTTGTTTCAAGCCTGAAAAAATTGAATATTTCAATCAAAAAGCATATCGACCGGCAGACAAAAAATAGAGATTTGGCTTCGGTTCTTGATATGTTTGCGGCTTATAATGATGAGATTGTTTCAAAATCTTTGTACCGTTTAAAGACCAGCGAGAATGTCGGAAAATTCAGGCAGTCAATAAAAATCAATTTAGACAAAATGCTTTCCGAGCCAAAAATTTTAAAAGATTTGGTTTCCGGCTACATGGAAATTGAACAGGAGACCGATGCGGATTTAGCTCAAGATAAAATCATAGAAATGATTGTCGATGTAAAAACCGCATTTGAAAATCTTGATAAAATCATTGAGGATATTGACCGTAAAAACAATCACTATATGAAAAATGCGGCTTCAAGGGCGAAATTTGAGCTGGCATCCGGGACAAATCAGGAAGGGAAAATCAATGCGATTTTAAGATACTTGGCAGAAGTTTCCGAAGAGGATGAAAATGTTCCTGATGACTTGTTCAATGTTTTTGTTCAAAAATATATTTGCGAAGAGTCAATAAAGAAAATCCCGAAAAAGAAATCTTATGCGGAAGTTGCAAGCATTGATACTGCAAAAATTTTGACAGAAGAAGAAAAAAATATAAAAAAGAAGCTGATGCTTGATAAGCAAATGGCGCGTATTTATAGAAAGAAAATAGAAAATCTTGTATTGGAGCGTCTTGGACAAAAACAGCTGATATTGGCTTCTGATATTCCGGTTAATAACCGTAAGGATTTTGAAAATCTGATTTATATAAGGCTTTTTGCAATAGAATCTTCTATATATAAGGTTCAAAAAACAGAGAAAAGGATAAGAACTGAAAAGTGCGAATTTACGGATTTTGAGATAAGGAGGAAAGCACCAGCGATGGTAACCCCGAAGTTGTAAGCGGCTTGCCGCTTGCAATGAGCGGCAGCGAAGGGTGGACGTAGCGACCTTGCAGGCAAGGTGGTGCCCAAAATTATGTTTGAACAGCTTGAAATAATCGGTAATTCTAATTCTCAAAAGGAAAAATTTTCCAGGGCGGCAAATAATCTTTTGAATCATTGCTTTATCTTGAAGAAAAAAGAGGACACGCGTCAGGATTACATTTATATAAAAGACAATAAAGAGCAGTTCAGTCTTGTTTTTGACTTGCTCGGCTATGATCTGCGGATTGACGAAGATATTGGGCTTATTTCAATTTCAAACCGGAATGGAACCGGGCGGCTTCAGTTTACAAAATTTGAAAGCATTATGTTTTTGATTCTGAAACTTTTGTATTTGGAAAAAAGAAATGATCTCTCGACAAACGGGGACAATGTAACTGTTACAATTCAGGAAATCCGCGACAAATACAATCTGCTGAAACTTAAAAACAAACAGAAACTTGACAAAAGTTCAGAAAGACAGATTATCGCTCTTTTTAAACGCTACAATATTATCAGAAATCTGACTTCTGATATAACTCAAGGTGAAACACGGATAGAAATTTATCCTTCTATTATGATTGCAATTCCAAACGAAGGAATTACTCATTTGTACGAAAACGTAAAAGAACGGCTGACAGAATATGAAGTAGGAGATGAAAATGCAGATGATGCAGAAGACTTTGCAGACGAAGAAGCTGAATAGAGTTCGGCTTTTAAACTGGATGTATTTTGGTTATGAAACATTTCCTATAAATCAGGGTTCGGTCTTAATCAGCGGAGAAAATGCCGCCGGAAAATCTACTGTTCTTGATGCGATTCAGATGGTGCTTACAGGAAATTCCACAAAGTTCAATAAAGCTGCCAATGAAAATTCAGACCGCGATTTAAAAAGTTATGTCCGCTGCAAAATCAATACAACAGAAAAAACTTTTCTGCGCGAAGGAAATGTAATAAGCAATGTTGCCTTGGAATTTTATGAGGAAAAGGAGAACCGATGGTTTGTAATTGGAGTTCACATCACTTCTGGGAATGAAAATGAATCGCCTGGCAAAAGGTGGTACATAGAAAATGGAAAACTGGATGATTTTTCTTTTCTGACTGAAGAAAATAAACCTGCTATGTCTGATGAATTCCGCAATAACGGAGAAAAAATCCGCTATATAAAAGCTGTTTCTGAATATAAAGAAAATCTTAGGCATAGGCTTGGAAATCTGGAGGACAAGTTTTTTGAGGTTCTGTTAAAGGCACTGGCATTCCGTCCTGTTGATAACGTAAAGGATTTTATCAACAAATATGTCCTTTCAGAAAAAAATATTGATGTTCAGTCGCTCCGTGAAAGCATTGATACTTTGAATGAATTTGAGCAGACATTAAAAAAGGCAAAACAGGAACGTGATTCTCTTGAAGAAATTCTTGCCCGGTACAATGAAATAGACGAAAATGAGCACAATAAAAAAGTAAACGATATGCTCCTGAAAATTATTGACAAGGATTTTCTTGAAAATAAAAAGGAATGTGGATTAAGCCAGATTCGCATTGATACGCAAAAACTAAAAAACAAGACTTCGGAAAAAGAAAATATTGAAAAACAGCTTAAAGAAATAAATGCCAAGTTGATTCAGCTGCGACAGACTTTTGAAGATACTGACTATCATAAACTAACAGAAAAATTAGAGAACTCAATTAATAAATTGTCTGAAGAAAAAAGCAGCGAAGAAAAACGAAAACAGCAGCTTACGAAATATTTGAGATTTTTAATAAATTATCTGAATCTGTTCATAAAAACTAAAGATATTCCTGTAGGTGCGGATGAAGTAAAAAATATCGGTCTTGCCGGCGATGAAAATCAAAAAGCTGAAATTGTTGAAAAAGTGGAAGTTTTTGCTAAAAAAGAAATTGAGGACATCCGTAAAAGTAAATATCTTGCAGAAAATGAACGCGAATCAATTTCCAAAAAAATCTCTGAACTTGATGATGAAATAGAATCTTTGAAAACGCAGACAATTCAATTTCCGGAAGAGACAGAACGGCTAAGAGCCTGCATCCAAAGAGAATTTAAAGAAAAAGGAATTGACTCGCCTGTTTATATTTTGGCAGAGCTATTGTCCATTACAGATAAGCAGTGGACTAATGCTATTGAAGGTTACTTGAATACGCAGCGTTTCTATCTGATTGTAGAGCCTGAATATTACAATCTTGCATTGGAAATCTATAATGCAAACAAGAAAAGCTATAGTCAGGGAATAATTAATTTTAGAAAACTGCCGGAAGTTGAGCCAGATTCAAATTCTTTGGCAATGCTTGTGCAATCTGAAAATCGTTTTGCAAGACGCTATGTGAATTTTATTCTTGGCAATGTTATTTGCTGTGAAAATCTGCCTGAGCTTGAAAATTATTATTCGGCAATCACAAAGGACTGCATGGTTTATAAAAATTATGTTTCACGCAAAATAGATCCTAAGATTTATTCAAAACCATATATTGGAAAAGACGCGATTGAAGTTCAGCTGAAAAATGCAAAGTCGCAGAGAAAAGATTTGCAGGAAAAGCTTCCTGCCTTGCGAGAGAGGCTTGATGTTTTTAATCAGATTGAAAATTCTTATGAATATGTAAATTTTGGTATGCTGAAAAATTATATGGATGCGCCAAATAAACTGGAATCTGTAACTATCCGGCTGAAAAAAGAAATGGAAGAATTTGAAAAGATTTCAAAAAATCCGGACATTATTGAACTTCAAAATCAGATTACAGAATATGAAAAAATTGAAACAAATTTATCAGCTGAAAAAGACAAATTAACTGGCGATGAAAGAAGCTTACAGGATGAAATAGGTTCTGCGGAAAATACTTTGCATGAAATAGATGCGCAGCTTGAAAACAAAAAGAAAGAGCTTGCGGACTTGCAGGACTATCAGGCGGCAACATATAGCGAGGCTTTTGAAAAATATCAGGGACTAATAAAAAAGGATGATTTGCCAACAATAAAAGAAAATTATACAAGGCAGAAATCAGTTTATGATAACCGTGCCATCCGGCTTCTTAATGGAGAAAAGAATTTTATCGGCCTTTATCAAATGCAGAGCAATTATAATTCAGTCTTCAGCAAGGATTTTATTGCCGGGCTTGAAGGCTTTGGACAGTTTAAAAATCAGTTTGATAAGTTAAATGGGTATCAGATTGTCTATTATGAGGAGTCAATCCGTTCTGCCCGCGATAAATGTGAGGATATTTTTAGAGATGAATTCCTATCAAAAATGAAGGAATCAATTGAAAGCGCAAAATATGAATTTGATAATCTTAAAAAAGCGCTTAAAGATATTAATTACGGTGAGGACACATACAGATTCATTCTTGCGCCGAATTCCCAAAAGCGGAATCTTTACAATATGATTATGGCTGATGATAATTTGGGCAGCGAAAATCTTTTTGCCGGAAATTTTGAAAGCCAATATAAAGAAGAGATTGAAGAGCTTTTTACAAAAATCAAGGCGGGCGATTCAAGCGATCAGGCTGTCCGTGAATATACTGACTACAGAACTTATCTTGATTACGATATTGAAATCACCAAGAAAAACGGAACTGTTCAAAAGCTTTCTGCAAAGGCAAAAAGCAACAGCGGTGGAGAATCGCAGGTTCCTTTTTACGTGATTATGGCGGCTTCTCTTAATAATATTTATAAGAATAATAATTGCGTCCGCCTGCTTTTACTGGACGAGGCGTTCAACAATATGGATGAGCAGAGAATTTCGAGCGTAATGAAATTTTTCAATCAGCTTCAGTTCCAGACAATTCTGGTTGCGCCTTCTCCAAAAATTCAGGATATTGAAGAAAATGTAGATTCCGTTCTGACCGTTATGCGTGAAGATACTGTAAGTTTTGTAGAGGATTTCAGATATTATGGCGACTAAGATTGAATCAAGAATTCTGAACGCTTTGCTTGATTCTTATGAAAAAAGCAGGACATTTATCGGAGAAAACAAAAATCAGCAGATGTTTAAAATTTCTGTTGCTAAGCTTTTTCCAAGATACGATGACGATTCCGACTTCGCCTTTTATAAAGAAATCAACACAAATCTTGAGTTGCTGAAAAAAAAGGAGCTTGTGACATATAAAGCAGAAAGAAGCGGAAAAATAAAAACCGTTTTTTTGGAGCAGGATTCAATTCCGGCAAGTTACAAATATATAAACAGAATTCCGAAAGCTGATACAAATAGCCAGTTGCTTGATCTTTGGAAAGAATATGAAAAAACTGATGAAACCTATTCTCCGCTTCTGAAATATATTCACGAGCAGAAAAGACATCTTAAAGAAAATAAGAATATTCAGTTTTTTGACGGAAATCTATCTGAATATAAAGATATTCTTTTGGCTGCAAAGGCAATTCTTGAAAACCAGAATGAAATATTTATCCGCGAATTTTCTATAAAACTTTTTAATAATTCTAAACGTCTTGAATCAATTGAATCATCTGTGCGTTCTCTTCTATATAATTACGGAGAATATGATGATAAAGAAACTGTCTTTGAAGAGCACAACATTATAAAAACTCCGACTTATGTGATGTTAAAAGGAACAGGGATTTTAAATCTCGGACAGAAAATTGACTTGGAAAAAATCGGCGGAGACATAGGGCTTTCAACCCAAAGCCTGCGTGGATTAGTTTCTGTAGAATTGAATGGAGCTTCTGTAATCACAATTGAAAATCTTACGAGTTTTCACAAATATCAGCCGGATAATGAGCTTGCGATTTATCTGGGCGGATTCCATAATTCTGTAAAAAGGGATTTTATAAAACTGGTCTATAAATGCAATCCTAAAGCAAAATTCAAACATTTTGGCGACATAGATGCCGGCGGATTTTATATTCTTGAGCATCTGAAAAATAAAACGGAAATCAATTTTGAGCCGTTTAATATGGATATTGAAACCCTTGAAAATAACAAGTCTCATTGGATAGCTCTTACATCGAATGACAGAAAACGGCTTTGCAATCTGGCAGAAAAATTTCCAGACTACAAAAAAACTGTTGAGTATATGATTAAAAACAACTGCAAGCTTGAACAGGAAGGGGAAGAACAGATATAAGATTTGAGAGTTGTTTTTTTGAAGGTTGTTGAAAAAACGATTCATAGACTGCAAACTTTTCTTGAAAAAGTACTATGTTTATTCTAGCAAGAAGCGTAAGGTCAATCTCCTCGTTCTCATTTTCATCCAGATGCTTACCAAAATCATCTCTATATTCTTCAATAATATCGCGCTGATCCTGCCAGACTACATTCATATCATTTGTAGTAATAAACTGATCTACAATATAAGGAGTTTTCAAGACTTCAAGATAGATAGAAATCTTTACGGATATAGATTTTTACACCTGCAATAGCACTACAGTTTTAATCAATTTGAATTGCAGTAATTTTAATCTTTTCAGACTTTAGCCAGTTTAAAAATCCAGATTCAAAAAGTTGTTTTCTTCTGAAAAAATCGCGTCGGCTTGAAATATTTTGTTTCATCAGCATTTTCATCATTCTTTCATAATTTTCGGGTAGTTTTTCAAAAGAATAGGTGTAATAACTTAAACGGTTGTCAGGCGCAACATAGCTTCCATTTATGTAATATAGACAGCAAATTCCAAGCTTTATGGCTTTGTTAAGATTTTCATGCAGTTGAATATAAGCCGCCCGGCGCAACCATTTGTCGCAAATATAATCTCCGATAAGATGTTCAATTTCAAAAATAGTTTTTTCAAAATATGATTTTAGTTCTTTCTTTTTAAGAAATTCAATTTTACTAAGTTCTTTTGAAAACAAATCATTTTCATCATACAAAATCTTTGATTCCAGAATTGACCATTTTCCAGGTTCATCAAATGTTTCAAATTTATGGACATAAACAAACGGGCGAATATCTATTTCAAAACCAATTTTTTCATCATCAATAAAAGTTTCCACACAGTGATAAGGAATCTCTGGTTCTATATCTTTTCCAAAAACTGTATTCGCGTCAAAATTCGGTTCTTTTGTCATTACAATCAAATCCACATATCCGCCAAGCTTCCCTGGAAAATAATCACCACGAGCCACAGAACCGCTTAAAAGAATTGTCTGAATCTTTTCTTTTTCCAAACCGGCAACATATTTTTCAGTCAAACCGTGCAGATGTCCAACAAAATCTTTTTGCCGCGCTTTCATTTCATTTAAATTCTTCATAAAGTCCTCCTGAAATTATATCAAAAATATCAGTGTCCGTGCAGAATTTATTTTCCTAAACCTGACACGACGCTGTCATGTTAATATGCTATAATTAGCCATGCACTTTTCAGAAGCAAAAGGAATTCTTTCGGCGCGCAACGGAATGAACATTTACCGCGGCTGCACGCACGGCTGCATTTACTGCGATTCAAGAAGCCGCTGCTACCAGATAAACCACGATTTTGAGGACATCGAGGTAAAGCGGAATGCGCCGGAACTTTTGGAGCAAAAGCTTTCTTCCAAGCGCAAAAAGTGCATGATTGGAACAGGCGCGATGTGCGACCCATACATGCACTGCGAGGCGGAGCTTGGCCTTATGCGCTGCTGCCTTGAAATAATCAAAAGGCGCGGATTCGGAGTTACCGTGCACACAAAAAGCGACCTGATTCTGCGCGACATCAATATAATAGAAGAAATCAACGCAAAATCAAAAGCCGTTGTCCAGATGACGCTTACGACCGCGGACAAAAATCTTTGCCGGGTCATTGAGCCTGCGGTCTGCACAACGGACGGGCGCGCAAAAGTTCTTGCCGAATGCAGAAAACGAAAAATTCCGACAGTCGTGTGGCTTTCGCCTTTTCTTCCGTTCATAAACGACACCGAGCAGAATGTCCGCCGCCTTATGGAAATCTGCGTTCAGGAAAAAGTGCGCGGAGTTATCTGCTTTAAAATCGGGCTTACACTGCGCGAAGGAAACCGCGAATATTTTTACAGCAAGCTGGACCAGCATTTTCCAGGATTAAAAGAAAAATACATCCGCACCTATGGAAACGCTTACGAAGTTACAAGTCCGGAAAACGACCGCCTGCTGCAGATAATCAGAACCGAATGTGAAAAAAATGGAATAGAGTGGCGGCTGGAAAAAGTGTTTGAATAC
>OIXL01000399.1_pt1 | contig 23053 bp, 14 predicted proteins | sample 1587761 | NCBI WGS metagenome assembly OIXL01 (sample SAMN03283246) | human gut metagenome | biome: human-associated habitat; material: feces | host: Homo sapiens | place: Peru | collected 2012 | reverse complement strand
CGAGGCCAACGACGACGCGATCCTCGACAGCAAGAGGCGCCTCAACGAATTCGCCGAGAAGGCCACCGGATTCGATGCGAAGGCCCGCATGAAGAGGGCCCAGAAGAAGGCCAAGGAAGGCAAGCTCTGAGCGCCTTCCCCAAACCCTTTCCTTCCCTTTCTTACCTTATAATATAGAGCGAGGCATAGGGTTATATACGACACCCTTATACACACGCCTTAGATTGGACAAAATAGTGTTCGACCAGACGCATCGGGCAATGCGAAAGCAACCCAATTCCGTCCCGCATCCTTCGGGTTTTTGGGGCGTGAGAGGCGTCACGGTCGGAGCATTAGACGTTGTTCGTCTGATAACGCGAGGTTAGCGAAGACACCCTCGCAGGCAGGTTAAAACATGCCGCAAAGGAGACGTCCTAAGAGAGGATCCAGGGCATACGGCCCTAGGAAGAGAGCGCAGTCGCAGACGCCCAGGCTGGATTCGTGGCCCGAGATCAGCGGAGCCCCTAAGATTCAGGGATTCGCCGGATACAAGGCCGGAATGACCCACGCCTTCATCGTCGACAAGCGCGCAAAGAGCACCACCTCCGGTATGGAGGTCCAGGTGCCCGTGACGGTAGTCGAAGTGCCCCCCATGAAGGTGGCCGCCGTCAGGTTCTACGAGAGCAGCATCGTCGGTCTGAAGACCGCGGGAGAGGTCTGGGCAAAGGACCTCGACCCCCTCCTCGGAAAGCGCCTGAGCGTCCCGAAGAACCACGATGAGAGCACGTTCGCCAAGTACGACGGACTCGACATCGAGGATGTCCGCATCCTCGCCTACACCCAGCCCAAGATGGTCACCGGTGTCCCCAAGAAGGTCCCCGACCTCATGGAGCTCAGGATCGCCGGCGGAACCGTCGACGAGCGTGTCGAGTACGCCAAGAAGATCCTCGGAACCGAGGTCAACTTCACCGACATCGGAGTAGAAAGTAGCACCGCCTCCAGGACGGAGCACAAAAAGGATAGTGACAGAGCACCTAAAAAATATAAAATGATTAAACCCATGTAATTTTAAATTCGTTAATAATATGTTATCTCAAGCAAGATAGATATTATTTCCGAAGGCTACAGTTGAGGATGTAATGGGGAACATTACATCTATATTTATCCAATATCAGTGTATTTATAAGTATCATCACAATATGTTTCAATTTTCTGCAAAGATACTGATAAAAAGATGAATCTAATATGTTTTTGTTGAAAATTAAATTGTTTTAATATGCTTTTGGTAAATTTGTAGAGAAGTATAAAAAAATCTAATTTTAACAAAAATATAACGCATAATTCATTGAGTATTTATAAATATCAGGTATTTTTGCAACCAGCATTTAGAAAACAGATTCAATATGAAAAGTAAAATACCCATTATACTCCTTAATTTTACCGGTGTATACGACTTGGAGGCATTTGCCTCAAATAAGAATATCATCCATGTAGATTGCCGGGGCATGAAAGGAGTGGACTGCTATTGTGACGAAGAGGGCAGGGAGGAGTTGCATCGCCGACTTGCTCCTTTTCCAGCCAAGGCTGTTCATTTCATCGATTCTGGTGATTTCCATTACCTTACGGAATATTGGGTATCCCAACTCCATGAGCCTTTCTCCCTGATAGTTTTCGATTATCATCCGGATATGCAGCAACCGGAATGGGAGGGTGTTGTATCATGTGGAGGTTGGGTGAGAGATGTATTGGAGAAAAACCCGTTTGTCGAACACATTATTATTGTAGGTGCATCGGATGAGTTGATAGCTCAGGTGCCTGTTCACTTGAGAGCAAAGATTTTGTTCTATAGTCAGGCTGAGATAGATCATCACGAGGCATGGCCGTCGAAGGCTGGTAAACTCATACATGAGCCGGTTTATATATCCATCGACAAGGACGTATTGAGAAAGCAGGATGCCATCACCGACTGGAGCAATGGAGACATGACTCTCATGCAGCTCCAAGCCGTGCTTCGCATCATCTATGCCCATGAGAAAGTGATAGGAATAGATATCACAGGCGAATGTTCCGCTACGCTTGACTATTTCTCCGAGTTGAAGGATGCTGAGGTCAACAACGAGGCAAATGAAGAGTTGCTAAGGATGATTCTGGAGGAGAACCGTCCCTAGCGTTATTAAGCGTATTTTGCTTTTATTTTACTTCTGTCAGCTTGCCCGTCTGAGAGTCGATGATATAGCCATGCAGATTGACATCCTTTGGTACGAGAGGGTGGGTACGGATGGTATTGATTGTATTCCTTACTGAATCCTCAGTATCGTGGAATCCCTCCAGCCAATGGTCGAGATTGATGCCGCAAAGTCCGATGGTATCGATGACATCCTGATGGATGCCACGTTGCAACATCAATTCCTTCATCTGCTGGCCGTTCATGTGGCAGGCACCGCAGTTGGAGTGGGCGATGACCATGATTTCCTCAACACCCAGTTCATAGATGGCAACCAGGAGGCTGCGCATGGCTGAGTCGAATGGACTGATTACGAGTCCACCGGCATTCTTGATGAGCTTGGCATCTCCATTCTTCAATCCTAAGGCTGCCGGCAGAAGTTCTGTCAGGCGGGTATCCATGCAGGAAAGTATAGCCAACTTCTTGTCGGGATATTTACTTGTAAGATACTTTTCGTAACCCTTGCTGGCTACAAATTCTTCATTATACTTGATAATTTCCTCTATGATCATAATATTGCAAATGAAATGTGAAAAGATTTTTTCTATTTCTCTGGGGTAGGCTTAAGGTAAGCCAAAAACTTCTCAGGCTGATAGTTGAGTACCAAATCATCAGGAAACTCTGCTTTTTCTACCAGAGGCATGATGTTGCTGTAGTCGGCAATCATGGTTGAGAAATGGGCATCACTTCCAAAGATGACAGGAGTCTCATACTTCTTGGCAAGCTCCAACAGTTCCAGATTATTGGGGGTAGCCACTGTCTTGTGACGGATGGGAGCCATGGAATGATTGTTGATTTCCAGCAAGGTATGGGTTTCCTTTGAAATCTTCATCAGCGCCTCGAAATCCAGTTCTGCCGTTCCGTCACCGGGATGGGAGATGATCTGTACGAAGGGATTGTGCATAGCATTAATGACCCCCTGCGTGTTCTCTTCCTTGGTTCCTCCCTTCCAGCAAAGACTATGAATGCCAGCGATTCGGATATCCAGTATGCGCCAATAATCCTCATCGAGGTCAATATCGCCCTGGGTATTGAGAATGTTAAGTTCTGCTCCCAGCATCAGCTTGATTCCATAGAGCTGACGGGGAACGCAATGCAGGTTTCTGAAATAGATAGGGTCACAGGTACCCGGAATATTAGGTCCGTGTTCTGTGATACCCAGAATTTCCAACCCTTTTTCTTTTGCTGCCAAGGTCATTTCCTGCAAACTGCTGTAGGCATGACCTGATGCTATTGTATGTGTATGAACGTCTAATAATGTTTTCATGGTGCAAAGGTAATGATATTTGCTAACATTAGGAGTAAAACAACTATTAATTAATCAAAAATAGCCCTATTTCAGGTGTCTGCGGGCATACATCGAAGCTTGGTATTAGTTGTTTCAGATGTGTTTTTAATGTACTTATTTTTTTACAAAATCATGATTTAAATCCTCTGAAATTCACGAATTTCCGCTCGGAAAATATTTCTTGGAGAATATTAGAAGTATGACAAAAATGCATAATCATCCGATAATCAGCGTGTTACAAATCTTGCTAATTTCTTCGGAAATCCGGAATTCTGTAGTCGTACAACTATAACCCCTATAGTTGTACGACTATAGCTCCAGAGTTGTACAACTATAGCCTATATAGTCGTACAACTGTAGCCTTACGGTCGTACAACTATAGGTGATTCGTTCTGCAGAGAGCAAGTAATACCCTATCAAACCAAAAGATTTATATCATCATGGCCTTCTAGATTGGAAATTCGGAAATTGCGATAATTCAGAAACAATATTTGACACCCGCATATTTCCGAAGTACAAATTCCAAACTGATGTTATCATACATGGTTTGCATTACATGAATATAAGGTGGACGAAAAAAGACTTGCGTTTGCTTTAATACATCTAATTATTCTTAAAAAACTAGATAACCCATCTTATAATGAAGTAGATTATGTATATTTGCATATCATAATTAAGACAATGGCAAAGAATACAATGGTTGACAAACTTCCAAGGAAGTCATCGGCAATCATCTCTTCAATTCATTATCCACCATGATACAAAAACAACTTTAAAGACAATTTATATGAAACGATTTTTTATTTTAACAGTAGGTTTCATCGTATGTATGAAACTGATGGCACAATCTCCTGTCAGTTTTTATCCACAGGAGAATGCACAAGACATCAACATTGATACGCATCTGGTCATTGAGTTTGACAAAGCGGTGAAAGCCGGCAACAAGGGCGTTATCACAGTTACGGATAAGACTACCCGCAAGGTGGTTGATAGAATCGACATGAGTATTCCGGCAGGTCCAATTGAAGGACAGCCTAAGAATCCAAATGCCATCTATACTCCAGTACCTTATATCTATAAGGTGGGCAATATCACCAACCGTAATACCCGTCCAGGAACTCCGTCTGGTGAAGCCAAGGAAGACAAGCGCAAGTATCAGAAGACCATCATAGGCGGATTCTCTGATGCTTTCCATTTTTATCCTGTCATCTGTCATGGTAATAAGGCTACTGTTTATCTGCATAACAACATACTGGACTATGGACATGAGTATGAAATCAAGATTAGCAAGGGTGCTATAGAAGGATGGAATGGCAAGAAGTCATGGACGTTTAGGACAAAGAAAAACGCCCCTTCGGCAGATTTGCGCCATATTGTTGTGGCTGCTGATGGCAGCGGAGACTTCTCCACTCTGCAAGGAGCTATGGATTGGATACCAGACTCATTGCCTTCCGAGACAGACAGAAAAACGGTCTTCGTGAAGAATGGAGATTATGAGGAACTTGTATATTTCCGCAACAAACGATTTGTTACTATCCTGGGAGAATCCATGGATGGAGTTGTGGTACATTATCCTAACAACGAGTTTTTCAATCCTCATCCTGTTGATATCAAGACCAATGAGCAGAAGGGGACTTTCCCATCACGTCGTGCAGCAGTTGCTGCAGACAACTGTGCAGACATGATTTTCAAGGATATCACCTTCAAGACTGATTGCAAGGGACAGGCAGAGGGATTCCTGCTCAATGGTGAAAGAAACTTTGCCGAAAATGTACATGTCATCGGTGACGGTGATGCTCTTCAGGTGAATGGATCTGCCTACTGGCTCAACTGCATCATAGATGGAGGAGGAGACACTGTGCTGGGTAGAGGTCCATCCTATTTCAATCACTGTACCCTTTCCAGCTATGGCGCTTTCATGTGGATTAGAAATACCAAAGAGAACCATGGTAACATCTTCAATGACTGCACCTTCAAGGGGTTGGGCAAGGACGCCGTGATAGGCCGTCTTCCTGACAACAAGGGTAGAAATTATCCTGATGCTGAATGCGTGTTGCTGAATTGTACTCTTGATGGTGTACCAGCGGAAGGTTTCGGACCTGTAGATGAGACTGCATCTACGGCAATTCTTCTGGAATTCAACAGCCATGACAAGGAAGGTAAAACTATAGATATCAGCAAGAGAAACAAGCAGGTCCGCCAGCTTGATGCCATCAAGGATGCTGAAACTATCGGAAAATACTCCAATGCAAATTGGGTGTTGAATTGGTAAGGAAGGAGATTATTTATGTCACAAAAACAGATAGCTTAACATAAAATACTAGTTTTTGCAAAGTTTGCAGCAAACGTTGCAAACTTTGCAGAAACTAAGACTTGGTACGGAGAGGGTACGGACTTGGTACGGAGCAGGTCTTGCTTTAGCATGAAAACGAATAAGATGAAAAGAACGTTTTTAAAATCCTACTGCTAATCTTTTATTCTTTGTTCTTTTTTACTTGCCTTGTTTGACAATCAACATTTTATGTTGCATTCTTTCTGATTCAATCTCCAATAATATTCTTTTTGCGACCAATCCTCCGGCAAAGCCTGTAAGGGAATGATTGCTTCCGATAACACGATGGCAAGGAATGAAAATGCTGATGCCATTGGCTCCAATAGCTCCTGCAACGGCTCTGACACTATTGGGGCTACCTATACTTTGAGCAATTTCCTTATAGCTTCTTGTTTCACCATATGGTATATCAAGCAATGCGTTCCAAACTTTTTTCTGAAAATCTGTTCCAACAAGGTGCAACGGAATATCGAATATCTTGCGATTGCCGGTGAAATATTCATTCAGCTGCTTCTTGGCCAGTTCCAGGATAGGAGATGTTTCAATCTTGAACTCAGCCTTCATATACCGCAAAAGGCGAAGTTTATTGCGCTCTGCACATGGCATTTCATTCCAATCACATAGGCATAATTCATCGTCCACCGATGCCAAGATAATCTCTCCACAAGGTGAATAGTAATATTGGATGTTTACTTGCTGCATTTCTTATAACCAACTTCTATTAAACAGTTTGACGAATCTCATATTTAACCTCCATGCCAAGGATATCCATGATTTTTTCAACCGTAGATAGGGAAGGGTTGCCTTTACCGCTCTCTATTATCTTGATGGTAGAAATGGCTATCTCAGACATGTCAGCGAGGTCTTGCTGAGTAATCCCCAAGGCCTTACGCTGCAATTTCATTACTTCTTGAATTTTCATACAAAGTAGTGTATTATATTGTACTTTTCGTGCAAAGATAACAAATATTTTTGGATTTCGCAAGAAAAGGTACGATATCATGTTCCTTTTTTAAAAAATTATAGGTTCGTGATATTTTTCTTGATTATTTGCCATTAATATTGTTTTTTTCCTTATCTTTGCAGGCAAATTTCATCAAAGAAGTCATGACTATAAAAGAAGCTATCAAACAAAGACATAGTGTACGAAATTACATACACAAACCTCTTTCAAAAAAGATTGTAGAAATACTCGAAGAAAAGATCAGTGAATGCAACGAAAAGGGTAGGCAGCATATACAGCTCGTAACTCAGGAAACGAAGGCCTTCACCGGTATCATGTCATATGGAACTTTGAGTGGGAATAGGGAAGGATGAGAGACTTCACGGAAATATGGCAACTCCAAGATCCCATAATCACCGCAGTCAATGCATGTGGTCATGTTATCTGGGATTTGCATGAGACAAGTGATGGGTTCCATTTGGAGCTCAGAGAACATTTGGATGAAGATGAAATCAGCAATCTCTGCTGTCAGCTTCCGCTTTCTGCAGATTATGAAGGTGAAGGCAAAAACGGTTCTGTGCTGAGATTAAATATATAGTATATTCTAAGCAACCAGCTAACTACTCCTGAAGAATTGGCATCCTTCAGTTACGAAGGTTTTGAATATGCACCAGAATTAGGAGAAGCAGCTTTTCCTCACTTCATTCGTTGAAATAGAAAAAAAATAGTACTTTTTCATAAAAAAACGAATGATATATTGAATCTTTTTTGTAACTTTGCATCCATTAGGGAGATATGTACTGGCAGAGATAAACGGACAGACACATAACTTGCTGGACAACTCCACAAATAGCCAGCAGGCATTACTAAGTGGAACAAGCATTAAAGAATTGTATTATGACAGAAGATGTTTTTAAAGACCTGTGTCTTTGTGGCGAGACCACGAAAGTACAGTTTAAGGAATCGTTTACTTCGCAGAAGGAAATAGCAAAGGAGATGATTGCCTTTGCCAATACCAAAGGTGGAGTAATCCTCTTTGGTGTGGAAGACAAATGTGGCAAGCTTGTAGGTCTGTCATACGACGAGATTCAGGTAATCAGTCGTGAACTTGGCAATGCAGCCAATGAACAAGTGCGTCCAACCATCTACATAGAAACGGAGGTTGTGCGCGTGGAAGAAAAGCATTTCCTGATATGTTCTGTCGAGGAAGGCAAAAACAAACCTTACAAGAATCTCAATGGGGAAATATGGGTGAAACAAGGAGCCGATAAACGCCGCATTACAGAGAACTCGGAGATTCTTGCCTTGTTTCAAGATTCAGGCAGCTATCAGCCAGATGCTGTAGGTGTGAATGGTACGACATTTGATGATCTTGACCGCTACGCCATTGACGATTACCTTCAGAAGGTTTATGCCACGACATTAGACGGATTTGGAGGTAAGGCAGAGCAGGTGTTAAAGAATATACATATTCTTAACCATCATGGCGTACCTACACTTGCCGGCTATCTGTTTTTCGGTAAACACCCAGAGTACAATTGTCCAACTTGCATGGTAAAAGCCGTATCATTCTTCGGGAATGACCTCGCAGGCACACAATACCGTGACTCTAAGGAAATATTGGGCAATATGCCACAGCTTTATGATAAGACTATGGCTTTTCTTAAAGCTAATCTGCACAATGTACAGGAAGAGGGTGCTTCATTCAATACGTTAGGCAAGCTGGAGATAGCGGAAGAAGTTCTGGAAGAAGTTGTTCAAAATGCACTGGTGCATCGTGATTTGCTTCGTCCTGCTCCTATCCGCCTTTTCGTCTTTGACAACAGAGTGGAGGTTATCAGTCCTGGAGCTTTGGCTGGTGGATTAACAGAAGAGGATATACGCAATGGTAAAACATATCAACGTAATCCATATATGGCCACCTTTGCCACCAATGCCTTATATTATAAAGGTATTGGGTCTGGCATCGTGCGTATTCTTGCAGAATATCCGGAAATACAGCTAGAGAATGATGACAGTGCTAAAGAGTTTAAGGTGATTATTGAGAGGACTATCCAAAAGAGCGATGTTACTACCCAAAAGGAGGCTTTAAAGGATAGCGATACTATCCAAAAGAGCGATTCTACTATCCAAAAGGAGGCTTTAAAGGATAGCAATACTATCCAAAAGAGCGATTCTACTATCCAAAAGAATTTGGATCCGTCGCAGGTGAGAGTCTTGAATTTCTTTAGAGAACACCCTAAAGCAACCATAGACGAAATGGTTGCAGAATTAAACGGTCTCTCGTTGGGTGGAGTAAAATTCATTATTACAAAATTACAGAAAAATGGCTTGTTGAAACGTGTAGGCGGAAGAAAACACGGAGAGTGGAAGGTATTAGTTTAGAAACGGGTAGTTCAACATATACTCGTAGCTTCTCCCTATTTCCATTTTCTAAGGACCATTATGATAAATAGGGAGAAAGCCGCCATTGGTAATTATCCAAAAGAAAAAGGCTGTTGCAAGCATCTTCCAGAATGCTTACAACAGCCTTTCCTATTTATACATGGAAACTAGTCTGCCAGTTCCGTTCCCAGGTATTCCCCTTTTCTGGTAGCCGGAACACCATATTTCATCCAGGCAGGTTCAGCATCGCCCTTCATGTAATGATCGAAGAACTGTTGCAATCGGATGCTCAAATCCTTGCAGTTTCTACGCTCTACCAGGTTATGCTCCTCCTTATTATATTGCAACATCCAGACTTTCTTGCCCAATCTGCGCAAAGCCATGAAATATTCGATGCCCTGATACCAAGGCACAGCTCCATCGTTGTCATTGTGCATGATGAGCAGCGGTGTAGTTACCTGGTCTGCCTTGAAGAGAGGTGAATTCTCCAAATAGAGATCCAGACCACCCTTGTTCCAGAGCGTTGTTCCGATTCGACTCTGGCCGTGCTCATATTGCATCTGGCGGCAAACACCAGAGCCCCAACGGATTCCGCCGTAGGCTGAAGTCATGTTGCTGACCGGTGCACCTGCGCCTGCAGCACAGAAGAGATTGGTGCGGGTTACGAGATAGGCAGTCTGATAACCTCCCCAACTTTGTCCCTGTATTGCCATCTTGGTACTATCAACAAACTGGAACTGCTGGCACATCGACTTGGCACCTGATACGATGCAATTGTATGCACTTTCACCAGGATGGCCCACCTTGTAGACAATATCCGGAACAAAGACCACATACCCACGACTACAATAGAACGGAATGTTCACTGTAGAACGGCTAGGACGTGGTTCTATATAATTATACAGAGTCTCCGAACGCTTTTCGTAGAAGTAAATCATCATAGGGTACTTCTTTGTAGAATCCAGATTCTCAGGCATATAGAGCAGACCGTCGAGCGGTGTACCGTCATACGCATTCCAATGAACCAGCTGAGCATGTCCCCATGAATATTTGCTCATCTGCGGATTGATATTGCTGATACATTTCTCGTTTCCGAATTCAGCATCAGCCAGATGCATATTCTCAGCAATACCAAAGTTGCCTTTTTCGTATGCAATGACGTTTGCGTTTTCTGCCTTGTAGACACTGGAGTAAGCGAAAGTATCCAACACATTGACGAGAAGTGAATGACTATCGGAAATATTCACTGTGGCAAAACCATTACGCTTGGTTTGCTCGTCAAAGGCTGTCATGTAAAGTTTCGCTTCATTGCTGACAGCTTCTTTTTCATCCCAGAACTCATGACGTTCCCGTGGATGATAGCTGAAGTTCTTATGTCTGAACTGCAGACATTTGGCTCTTCCTACCCCATTGGTAAGATTCACGAATCCATTTCCATCAGGGTTCAACTTCCAGATATCATATCGGTCGTTGATGAGCACACTTTTATCTCCTTCCGTCCATAGCGGCTTTCTATCGTATGGCTCTGGATAGTTAGGATGGTCATCATCCTCCGTATAGAAGTTGGCTCCTGTTGGTCGCGTCAGATTGATGAGTGTCCCCTTCTCTACATTATATGTATAGTAAGCAGAGTCATTGGCATTATACCATATCAGATATTTACCGTCAGGAGATGCCTGAGCACGGGTATTCACCTTGGTGGCAACCTTTTTGCGCTCTCCTGTCAGCATATTTACCAGTGCTATGTCCGTATTGTCATTATCATCCCATTGTGACTCAATATAATAAGGAGTGCGATCTTGTGATAAAGCCCATTCACTGTTTCCTTCATTCATCAGGGTTATTCTATCCCACATGGCAGTGGTAAGCGGTATGATTTCATGAGGATTACTGAGATGAATCACGGCTTCATAAACCTTCTTTTTGTCTTTTGACAGATTAACCAGTTGCTGTGGCTGAATCTGGTAATCCTTGTAATTCCAGATGTCCAGCTGGGCTGTCTCTGCCTCTATGATGGTTGTATCCTTAGGTGCTCTGTATGGAGCTACACCTAACAGGATGCGCTTGCCATCCTGTGAAAACTCCGGTGCGGAATTCTCATTCAATGACCAGTTGGCAGGCAAGTTTTTGCTATAGTCCTGAGGGATGATTTCGCTAGACTGACGATTATTGACATAGAATAGCGAACAGTGCTTGTTACCGGTTGTGGTGGTGTCTGTAGAAGCCAGGAATACCAGCTGCTTGCCATCACGACTGAATTGGGCGCCACCATAATACTTCTTGTCCTTGGAAAGAAGGACAGAATTCATGGTTGCCAGGTCATACAAGGTAGCAGAACCTTTCAGTTTCTTGTTCTTTTTGTCAGGATTAACCATTACGGCCAGTTGACTGGCATCCTGATTCATTTCATAGCTATCCACATTCTTGATGAAGGTCTTCTTACCGGTAAGTGTATTCACTACCACCAGGATGTTACCGTCCTTCTTGTCCTTGGCAGCCTTTTTCTTGTTCTTATTAGGAGCCTTCGATTGGATATAGGCGATAAAGTGATGATTCTCTACACCCGTCTTCATCGATTTAATCAGCTCAAATTTCTGTATGCTCATCTCTGAAAGATTTACCAGAGCAAGTGAATCCTTCGGCATCTTGTCCTTAGGAGTTTTCTTGTTGCGAGCCTTTCGAATCTTGGAAAAAGGAGCCTTGATCAGCAGACTTGCCGTTATATTATCCTTGGCTATCTTTGCCTTATATCCACGAGCCACGGTTAACTCCCTACCATCGCTCAGGCGACGGACAATCAGTTTGCCGTTACCTTCCTGAGGGTTCACCTCGTAAAGGAGATACTTGCCGTCAGAAGTGAGTTGGGTATTGGCTATACTCTTCCACCCATCATAGACCGTATGGTCTAATGGGATTTTCTGTGCATTTGCTGTCAACAGACTAGCTGACAGCAATAATAACATCAAACATTTTTTCATACAAGGTATTATTTTAATTTCAGTTTGTAGATAACATTTAATAAAATAGGGTTAAAGATAAGATGGCCATTCATAGATAAAGCCACCTTATACTTTAACCCATAACGATGAGATTTATTGTATGTTTTCCTTCATTTTTCTGAAGATTCCTTTATTCCTCAGGACTTGAAATCTCTGTATTGTAGTCGATTTCCTTGTTAGGAATAGACCATGTCCAACCATTGTTGTCCTCAGGATTGATGGTTACAGCAAATGTTGCATGGAAACTACCACCTTTGGCTGCAGAGTGGCGGACAATAGGAAGTCCCCAACGCTTGTAGTTGAACCAGTCACGACCCTCACCAAACATTTCGATGCGGTAGTAAAGGCGAACTTCATCAAGCAATTCACTGCCAGTCTTGGTACAGGTATATTCCGGGTTACGTCCAGAACCGGCATTCAATTCTACCAAAAGCTTCTGTGCTTCAGCCTCCTTATTGAGATGACAGTCAGCTTCTGCCTCAATGAGATACATCTCCGCAGCACGGAAGATGGCAAATTCACCTACACCAGGCTGAGCCTTCGCCAGCTGCTTGAAAGACATATACGCAAAGATCTTGGTAGAGCTATAAAGCTTGCTGCCATACTCTGATTTGGCTCTTGCAGACAAGGCTTTACCTGCAGCACCATTTGAAGCAGTATACTTATCGGTCTTTGGATCGAGGAACATAGAGCGACGTACATCGGTCTCTGGAATCTGATCAAACAGCTCCTTACTGATGGCTACAGGATAGTTACGGCTGGCACCAGCACTTGAGTTAGATGCTTCGTAGGCAAAGTACTGATAGTAGTAGAGTGTCTCTTCCTCCGTACTGTAGACATTCCAAATCCACTCGTTATTATCAGTATTGAAACCACCGTCTACATATTCAGAATTGCTAATCAGAGAATAGCCCTTACGTGCCAATGGAGCATACTTGGCAGCAGTAGCCCAGTCTTCACGGTTCAATGCAGCCTTGGCATAAACTGCGTATGTTGCATTCAGATTAGGCAGGTACTTTTCGTCCTTGCCACGATCCAAGCCAGACTTGCCATACAATTCGATGGCTTCGTCCAAATCCTGGTAAATCTGAGCATAGCATTCGCCGAGAGTAGATGTAGGCATCTCTGTTTTAGACTCGTCCAGGCGGAGTACTACACCACGTGAACTGCCATTGCTGCTGTCCTTCCATCTCTTGGAATAGAGCTGTACCAGCTGTGAATAAGCGTAAGCACGGAAGGTAAGAGCCTGAGCCTTCAGGAAAGCCTTCTCCTGCTCTGTGCCAGTTGCATTGTCAACACGACAGATGATGGTATTGGCATTACCGATGATTTTATAGTAGTAAAACCAAGGGTAATAATCGTAAATACTGCTAGCCATCTGTAAGTATTGGCTATTCGTGATAACCTTCCAACCTGTCATGTTGCTCTTCTGGTAGTCATTGCCAGGAAAGTTACCATACCATGTGCGGATGGTTCCCTCACCATTGAATCCCTGACTTCCCAAATACTGCTGGGTCATCATTTTTGACAGACCGTTGACAGCCAGTTTCACATTTTCGGTTGTCTCAAAGATAGTTTCAGTACTGGTTGAAGAGTTTGGCTTCAAATCCAAATAGTCTGAGCTGCATGATGTGGTGAAAAACAACGCACATGCAGATAATATGATTAATGATTTTCTCATTGTCTTCTGTAATTTAATGTTCGTGTTTTAGAATTTTACATCTACACCGATAGTAAATACGCGTGGGGTAACCAGATAGTTATACTGGTATCCGTTGAAGCTCTGCTGTGGATTCATACCTCTGCGCTTGGTGCATGTAAATGCATTTTCGCAAGAAAGGTTCAAGCGGATAGACTCCAGGGTGAGCGCATTGACCCATGCCTTCGGCAAACTGTAGCTCATGTTGATGTTCTTCAATACCAGGTAGCTGGCATCTGTGAGCCATCTTGAAGATGTGGCATTGTTGGTACTGGTCATGCTGCTGTTGATCTGAGGAATACCACCATACCAGATACGGTCCTGAGAATCCTCTGTCATACCACTTGAAATTTCACTCCATGATTTCAGGATATCCTTGTGATAGTTGTTTGGAGAAGTACCTGTACTCATCAAGCTTCTATAAACAGCGTCATAAACCTTACCACCGATAGAATAAGTGAACATCATAGACAATGACAAATCCTTATATCTTACAGAAGGAGAAAAACTACCATATACCTTAGGGATGGCAGAACCATGATACTCCTTGAGTGCATAGGATGTATTGTTGACATAATATTCGTTGCCAATCTGGGTTACATACTTGCTGATATCGTTACCATCTGCATTACCTACGGTCTGACCGTCTGCTGTAGTTACATGGTAATTCTCAAGGTTTGCCTTATAGAGTGAGTTACCAGTCATCTGGTCTACACCAACGTATGTATAAGTAAAGAACTCATAACGGCTCTTGCCCTCAGCAATCTTGTAGATACCAGAGATGATACCATCCTTGTCCTGCTCAGGCAACTCTACAATCTTGTTCTTGATGAAAGAAGCATTGGCAGAGAAGTTGACGGTCCAGTCCTTGTTCTTGAAGATATCTACATCTGTATTGATTTCGAAACCACGGTTAGAGATGGTACCCATATTCTCTGTGATGGTTGCCTCTGCAGAACTTGAAGATGTAGCACCGGCAGAAAGTGGCAGATAAACATCGAAAAGAAGGTCCTTGTTACGCTTGTCGAAATACTCTGCACTGATGTTCCAACGGTTGAAGAGACGGGCATCCACACCGATACCGAATGATGCACCTGTCTCCCACTTCAACTTGGTGTTGGCAAGCTGAGAAAGATAGTAAGCACCCTTGTTATGGTTCTGGTTAGAATCATACAAAGCCATGTAAGAATAGTAACCAGCACCGGCATCGTTACCTACAAGACCATAGTCGGCACGCAATTTCAGATTGTTAACCCAAGAGATTGGCTTCATGAAGTCTTCCTTGGTTACTACCCAGCTGGCACCGATACTGCCGAAGTTACCCCAACGGCTTTCCTTGGCAAAGCGTGAAGAACCATCTCTACGGAAAGAAGCTTCTACATTATATTTCTCCTGATAGTCGTAACGTATACGACCCAGATAACTCTCTGTACGATAACGGTTGCTGTATCCAGAACCGTTGGTCAGGTTGGTAAAGTTATCCAAATTGTCCTGGCCAGCAAAAGTCTGGTTGGTCTTATAGATATATGTATAGTCATAGAAATAACTATAGTTCTCATGACCGAGCAATACACCTACTGTATGATTGCCAAATGTATGGTTCCAGTTCAACTGCTGCAGGAATGTATAGTTCTTGTAACGGTAGATAGTACGCTTTGTACGACCGTTATTACCCTTACCATCACCGATGAGCGCACTGTTGTAGGTACGGTTCTCATTGTTGAGTACGTTCAATTCTCCCTTTACGGTGAAAGTGAAGTCGTTCAGGAACTTCAAGTCCATGTAGGCAGAACTCTGGAGGGTATTACGGAAACTCTTGTTTTCATTCAACTCGTTCTCCCAGATGACGTGACGGTCCTGATACTGGTTACGGGTAAGAACAGGATTGCCGTTCTCGTCAGTATATGAACCGGAATCATACTGCTTGTTACCGAAAGAATCAAGCTGATAAGTACCATCAGCATTGTGCAAATGTACTGGATAAATAGGCGCAATATTGCGGCAGAACATAAAGGCATTGGTATATGACTCAGAAGCGTTACCATTGGTAATGTTGGACTTCTGATGACTTCCAGAAATAGTGAAACCGGTGTTTAACCACTTCTTTGGATGGAAGTTCATGGCGGCACGACCCGTCAGACGGTCGAAATCGGAATTGGTTACATAACCCTTCTCGTTCAGATAACCAACAGAGAAGTAATAATCGCTCTTGGCAGAAGCCTGGCTTCCGCTGAAGTTGTATTCCTGACGATAACCGTCACGAATGGCATTGTCATACCAGTCGAGGTCATCTGCATAACCATCCAGAATCTGAGCATCAGAAACGAGCTTACCGTTTGCATCAAAGAGCTGGTCATCAGCCTTGTTGTAAATATTAAGGTATAACTCATCGTTGATGAGATTCTTGCTTGCATAAGCATTGGCTGTAGCCTGATCATCACCAGCAGAGATACGTGAGTTGCGGAGATTCAACCAGCTGGTTTCCATAAACTCTTTGGCATTCAACATCTTATATTCCTTGACACCACGAGAATAGGTACCCTGGTTTACCTTGAGGTTGAAAGCCATCTTTTCGCCCTTACCACGCTTTGTGGTAATCAGGATGACGCCATTTGAAGCACGGTTACCATAGAGGGCACAAGAAGCGGCGTCCTTCAATACAGTAATACTCTCGATATCATTTGAGTTCAAATCAGAGATGTTACCACCGAAAGGAACTCCATCCAAAACGTAAAGCGGAGTGGCTGAACCGTTTACTGTTCCGAAACCACGGATACGGATGGATGGCTCTTCACCAGGCTGGCCGTATGTACTGTTGATTTGAACACCGGAAGTGGTACCTTCCAATGCAGAGGTTACGCTGGAAACAGGACGAACCTCAATCTGTTTGCTGTCTACCTGTGTGACAGCACCGGTAAGAGTAGATTTTTTAGCGGCACCATAAGCTACCTGAACAACGACTTCATCGAGTGACTTAGAGTCTGAAGTCAGATAAATTTTCATGTTTTCTCCAGCTTTCACGGTCTTGGTCTGCATACCGATGTATGTAACGACCAATGTCGCTCCCTTTTTTACATTCTCCAAACGGAACTTTCCATCGATATCAGTTGCGGCACCCATTTTAGTACCCTGAATTTTGATGGAAGCACCAATAATTGGTGAATCATCTTCACTGGAAAATACGGTTCCTGAGACCGTTGATTGTGCCAAAGCCTTTCCGCCAAACAATAGGCAGAACACTGCTATCAGCATCACCGATAGTTTTCTTTCCATAATGTCTCTCTCTTATAATTAATTATACATAAAAATATCGGCTGCAAAATTAATTTATTTTTAGTTTATTTCCAAATATTTTTCCGAAAAAGTTTAAAGCAAGGTTAATTTTTAACATTTTAACACCATCGTGCTCCATATAATGCGAAACTATTATCATATAGGGGCAACAATACTTCACTTTCATAACATCTTGAAAATTCACTTGATCACACAAAAAAGAGCGATTCCTGCAGAGTTAATGCAAGAATCGCTCTTTTTTATCTTATCATTTTTTTTAATAAGCATTCTTATCAGGGAAGATGATGCTCTTGGCTGTCAGGAAGATAATCTTGATGTCGAGCCAGAACGACCAGTTCTCGATATACCAGATGTCTCGGCGGATACGCTCCTCCATCTGCCATAACTCCTTGGTCTCACCTCGGAATCCTGTAACCTGTGCCCAACCGGTGATGCCTGGCTTGGAGAAATGGCGAACCATATACTTGTCTATCAAACTGCCATATACCTCAGTATGATGCAACATGTGAGGACGAGGCCCCACGATACTCATATCGCCCTTCAGGACATTGATAAACTGAGGGAACTCGTCGATGTTCGTCTTTCGCATGAAGTTGCCGAAAGCAAACTTTCTTGGGTCATCCTTGGTAGCCTGCGCCTTGTCAGCATCCTTATTCACATGCATGGAACGAAACTTCAGACAGTAGAAAGTGTCACCATTCAAACCCGTTCTTGCCTGCTTGAAGAAGATAGGTCCCGGACTCTGGGTCTTGATGATGAGAGCAATGATAGGGATGAACGGCAGTACGCAGAGACAGATAAGTCCACTCACCACGATATCGAATGCTCGCTTGGCAATACGGTTAGAAACAAGAGTCAATGGCTCCTTGTGATTGGAATATACCGTTCTGCCCATGAAATTCTGCGCATCCAGATGCAATTTATACTCACCAAAGACACGAGGCAGATAATAGAAATGAATCACATTCTTGTCACAGAACTGCATAATCTTCACGATTCGTTCAGAATCATTATGTGACAGACAACAGAATACCTCATCGATTTTATTTGGCAAACCATTAATGGTATCGTTAAGAGTAGAAGATAAGATGCCGGTAAGATCCTTAAGGCTGCCTATTTTCTTCAAGCCTTCTGGAGCCTTGACTATTTCGGCATCAGCATAATAGCCCTTGACGATATAACCTGCAGAAGGATCCTCAGTCATCGTCTTATACATTTCACTGATAGCGGGGTCATTACCCACGAAGACAACCGTACGACAGTTACGGCCTCTGGCACGATAGTATTTCAGTATTTTGAGTTCACAAAGTCTTGAAAGAATCAGGAAAAAGTAAAATGATACGCCGAAGATAACGGCAAAAGAGAACATCTGACCACCGTGACTGAGCAGTCTTACGAAGACAAAGAACAGAAATACGGTAGATGCCGCCAGACATAATGTCCGTTTCAAAACCTGGAGGAAACCTATCTTTCTTACATGAATGATAGTTGAGTAGTTGTACTCACTTAGGAACAAGGCAACATTGGCAACGAAAAACGTAATCTTCGTTGCTGTATCGAAATAATCAGGAGTAATCTGCGTTCCATACTCTGTATAGACAAGTAACAGACAATTTAGGATAACGAAATCGGTACAAGTTACCAAACGTCTCACCAGTACGTTTCCTCTGTAGTTATTGTTTATCATATATGCATTATTATTATAGTTCTTACCAGATATCTTCTTCAAGAGACAAATTTGTTCTTAAACGGAGCAAAGATAATAATAAATACCGAACAAACAAAATATTTTGGAGAAAAAATGCATTTTGAAACAAAATGAACCAAAAAAATCACATGTCTATAGTGTTTTTCTATACAATTTACAGGCATTGAGACAGAAAGACCGCCCTATCCAGCCAAAATTTCCTCTTCGTCATTCAGAAATGAGGGCGTTAGGGAAAATGGAGTGTTTCTGAATTTCTGAAGCTGAACTTATAGGTTTCACATCTTTGATATACAGCGCGATCAAGAAAGAATATAAAGAAATGATATACAGATAGTTAATACATGTATTTAACACGTATTTAACGCAGGTTTTTTTCAATATTCATATTCAGAGTTCAGTCTTTCAGCACAAAAGTTCAGGATTTTGACCGCAAGTATCTTACTTTCGGTTGTAAGTATCTTACTTTTGCCCCGTAAGTATCATACTTATGCCCCGTAAGTATCTTACTTTTGAAAGACAAGTATCTTGCTTAAGCTGTTAAAGAGATACGCCAAGTGTGAGAAAGTGTGAGAAAGTATGAGAAAGTGTGAACAAGTATGAAGTGCCGATTCCAGATTTTGTATCTTTGCAGCATCATTCAGAGTGAGGGGATTGATGTAGACAGAGAATGCTTGGAGATGAGGACAGAATAAAAAATCCTGAGCAATCAGCTGATGCCCAGGATTTAATAATTCATTAATGCCTATTATTTCTTAGCCTTGATTACAAAGCTGAAGTTGCGGTCTTGATAGTGCATACGATACTTATCCATTGGTTTTGAACCCCAGCTGTCGATACAGCCCAAACCGTACTGACGCTGCTGGATGTGCAACTGAACCAAGCCCTTTTCTACCAGGTCGCCACTGTGCTGGCCCCAGGCATGATTCTTCTCGATGCCTGCATCCAAATCCTCTACCAGGTAAGGAATGGCACTGCACTCCATAGGTGCATACCCCTCGAAGGTGATTCCCTTGCCGGTGGTTGGATTGAAGATAGAGAAGTAACGGATGTCGGTATGGTTACCACTCTCCTGTGGACGAACGTATGGATAATACTCATCCTTTACGTCAGCCTCGTACTTTCCGATGAAAGATGAAGAATGACGGTCGATGTAATTCTCCTCAGGACCTCTACCGTAGTACTCCAATTTAGAGAAGGCTGCTGGCATCTGCAACTGCATACCGTAACGGAACAAGTCGGCTACCTTAGCTTCCTTATCGGTTGTCATCTTCTCAGTAACAGCTACTTCACCCTCTGAATTGATGCGGTAACGGAGTTCCAGCTGTGCCTTAACCTCAGGCATATCGAAGATTGCAGTAAGAACCACGCTGTCCTGACTCTCACTCTTATCGAATGACTTCAGAGTCATCTGAGGGTTCTTCCATACTCTCATCTCCTTCTGCAAGGATGCGCCATAGTCGTTATCGGTAGGAGCACGCCAGAACTCTGGAGTCATGCTCTCACGGAACTTCAACATTGGTTCACCATCTACATCGAGATAATCAATCATACCGGTCAACTTACCTACAGTAACTGTCATGCGCTTGGCAGTAACCTTTACATAAGATTTGGTTTCTTCTACCTCCAGGTTGCTGGCGGTCTGAACCTTAGCCTTGCCTTTCTTGGCAGGAGCTGCTGCTGCGATAGGAGTATCAACACTGTCAAACTTATATTCTTTGATGACAAACTGCTGACGAGCCATAACCTGTCCCTTGTCAACCAAAGGCTCTGAGCCATCGCTTGCAAAGGCGAAGTTAACGGTAATCTCCTCCTTGGCATGTTCTGCTTCTGCCTTGGCAATAGCCTCCTTCAAAGCATCACTCTTCACCAACTTGGTGGTCTGAGGAGCGATTCCCTTGGTTTCTGGAATCTCTACCGTAGACTGGAGAATGCCGTTGGCATAGACAGCTGCAGTAAGTTTCAAGTCGTCAATGTTCTTGAAGAAATGCTCATTGTAGACATTGAAAGCACCATTGGCTGCATCCAGATCCTTGATCCATACATTCTGGAGATAGTACTGAACCTCATAAGCATGAGGATTCAAGCGACGGTCTGGAGAAATGATACCGTTACAGTTGAAGTTGTAGTCGCTGGCAGGATAACGTCCATAGTCACCACCATAGGTAAAGATTTCCTTGCCGGTGATAGGGCTCTTGTCACGAACACCCTGGTCTACGAAGTCCCAGATATAACCACCCTGATACTTAGGATACTTGCGGATCAGATCCCAGTACTCCTTGAATCCACCCATAGAGTTACCCATTGCGTGGGCATACTCACACTGGATATATGGCTTGATGCCATTGCTCTTGCAGTAGCTTTCACTCTCCTCGTAACCGATGTACATAGGACAGTGGATATCAGTCTTGCTGTCATATCCGCCACGCTCATACTGCACAGGGCGGGTCTTGTCGTAAGCCTTGACCCAATCGTAAGCCTTTTCGAAGTTGACGCCATAACCACACTCATTACCCAAGCTCCATACGATGATGGAAGGATGATTGATGAGCGGTTTTACATTACCCTCGTTGCGCTCGATATGAGGCACGATGTACTCAGGGAACTTAGCGAGAGACTTCTCGTCATATCCCATACCATGAGATTCCAGGTTTGCCTCGGCAGTGATATACAATCCGTATTCATCGCAGAGGTCGTACCAGCGAGGATCATCAGGATAATGACATGTACGGACAGCGTTGATGTTGAGCTGCTTCATAATCTTGATGTCCTGAATCATGCGCTCTACGCTCACTACATATCCACCATCAGGATCAATCTCATGACGGTCGGCACCCTTGACCAGTATAGGCTGGCCATTCACCAGGAGCTGGGCATTCTTGATTTCCACATTGCGGAAACCTACCTTCTGAGGAATGACCTCAGATACGCCCTGCTTATTCTTCAAGGTGATGAATACCTTATACAAATTAGGAGTCTCTGCAGTCCAAGGCTTTACATTCGGCACCTTGATAGTACCCTTAGCACCTGTTGCCTGAGCTATCTGCTTGCCATCCTTGTCACACAAGGTGATGGAAACATCGCTCTTGCCTCCCTGAAGAGAGATCTGATAATCCAGGACACCATCCTTGAAGTTATTCTCCAATCCGGCATTCAGACGTACATCAGTTGCATGAAGCTTAGGACGCGCATAAAGATATACCTCACGGGCAATACCCGTGAATCGCCAGTAGTCCTGGTCTTCAAAATAAGAACCATCGCACCAGCGCATCACCTGCATGGCAATAAGGTTCTTACCAGGCTTGAGATACTTGGAGATATTAAACTCGGCAGCCACCTTGCTGTCCTCGCTATATCCCACGTACTTGCCGTTCACCCAAAGAGTCAGGTTACTGGTGGCTGAACCTACATGGAAATAAACATCCTTGCCCTTCCAGTCTGCTGGAAGTTCGAAGGTGCGGCGATAAGAGCCGGTGTAGTTGTTGAGTTCGCTGATGTAAGGAGGATTTGGATCAAACTGGGTAGCCCATGCATAACCGATGTTCTTATAGGTACGGTCGCCATAGCCATTGAATTCGAACAATCCCGGTACAGGGAAGTCCTTCCACTGCGAATCATCATACTTGACAGCAAAGAAGTTGGCAGGACGCTTGTTGTGATCCTTCACGAAGTTGAACTTCCACATACCTTCCATGGAAAGGTAGTTGGCCGACTTCTTCTTGTCAAAGTTCTGCGCCTTATCAAGGTTCTCGTAAGCAAAGAAAGAAGCACGACGAGGCTCCCTGTTTTGCTGATTGATATTCACGTTCTGCCAGCGCGACTCGCTCTGAGCCGCTACGCCGCTGCTGATAGAAAGCATGGCAAGGCAAAGTGATACATTTGCGATGGTTCTGATTTTCATGATTTATTATCCGATATTAATGGAAATACTGAGTTCCAGCTACGCCGGTAAACTTCTTCTGGTTGTCCTTGCGCATTTCGAGAGTAAGGTTGCTCCACCATGATGGCCAACCGCCTACGATATTGCACAGATAAACGAACTTAACAGGATGCAAGCCTTTAGCCAATGCAACAGAGTTGTCTGAGTTGGTACCAGCCTTCACAGCACCCTCGTTGTTGATGACGAGCTTGTTGTCAATCCAAACCTGCTCCATACGGGAAGAGAGATAGTAAACTCCATCCTCAGGAATATTGATGTAACCTTC
>OIXL01000396.1_pt1 | contig 23293 bp, 20 predicted proteins | sample 1587761 | NCBI WGS metagenome assembly OIXL01 (sample SAMN03283246) | human gut metagenome | biome: human-associated habitat; material: feces | host: Homo sapiens | place: Peru | collected 2012 | reverse complement strand
GGAGAGAGGGAACTGACCCTGAGCGTCTGTTCCGAATACTGTCTCACAGAAGTCGTCGATATTGCCGGGAAACTTATCCCAAGAGAGCTTAGCAACAAGGGTGCGCTCTTTCAAGAAACCAGCCTCGCTGTTAATCTCGCGATGAACGTCCTTACGACGTGTGGTGCCACCCTTACGGATGAACAAGTGGAAAGTACGCTTGAACTGAACACCAGTAACGATGTCGATACCAAGGCGGTCCATCTCTTCTGCATCCGAATAACCCGGACCCATTACAATTTCCTTAGAAACCTCCTCGGCTACGTGCTGAAGCGCGTCAAGGCCGATAAAATCTTTAGGTAAATTTGCCATAATTGTTGTGTTTTTGTGTCTTTGTTAATGTTTTTGTTGTTTGTGTTGGTTGAGAGTTTTTACTTCTCTTCCTCGCCATGCAGGAAGCGCTGGAAAGCAGCCTTTCGCTCAACGTTGGTCTTGTACTTACTACCATCAAAGGTACGCAAGGATTTGACCTTTACTCCCTCGCCATTGTTCTCAGGAGCCTCGCCGCTGTTCAGCTCTTCGCCAGCCTCATTGGTGAGGGCAGCAAGCTGAGCCTGCTTGTCGGCAATGGTCTGCTCGGCTGTGGCGAGTGCGTCCTTAGCACCCTGAATTTCGATTTCGGCCTTCTCCTTTGCCTCGGTGAGAGCTTTCAACTCGTCGTCCTTCTTAGCAATGGCTTCAGTGTGCTGCGCGTTAAGGTCGTTTAGTTCTTTACTGTGAGCCTCCTTAGCCTGGGCAAGTGCGTTCTCCGCGACTGCCTTTGCTTCGTTGGCTGCGTTTACCTGGGCGGAGAGTTCATCGAACTTGCCCTGCAATTCCGCGAGAGCGTTCTCCGCTGTAGTGACTTTCTGCTCTGCATCAGTCACCTTCTGCTCAGCTTCCTTCATGTGGGCTTCGAGAGAGTCGAGAAGCGAGGCGTTCATGTACGCGCCCTCTTCCGTAACGGCTATCTCGCCAGCCTGCAATCCGCAAGCAGAGCAAATCAATGGGTAATTCTCCATGTTTATATTTATATTTGTGTTTGTGTTGGTTGCTGTGACATCGTTCTTCGGTTTTGCGTCAGAATCCGCAAGGAAACGATTTACAAGCTCGTCGAGAGTTGACGGTCCGTCATTGAGTATGCCTTCCACTTCCTTTGCGTCGAATGTTGCTCCATGAAGATGCTCATCAGTAACATTGGGGCGAGCCGCTTTTACGTCCGACATAAACTCCTCGCAAAGAGCGTCAAGGTCGGATTGCAGAAGAGAATAGTCGCCGTCGGTCGCCTTGCGATACCACTCGTTTTTGTTGTAACTTTGTGTAGCATACACCTCATTCCAAGTCTCGTTGGTATAGGCATTCTTCTCGCCCGACTTCATGGTGTAGAAACCTCCATAAACGCCGATCGACCCAAAACCGTCCTTTACGTTCACATAATAAATATCGTCGCATAGAACAGCGAGGTACATTGCAGCCGAATAGCAGTCGCCGTCAACAAGAGCGACAACCTTCTTACCCTGCTTGTGGGCATAGTCAATAGCGTACTTGTAATCGGGAATAGCATTCGCAGAACCGCCGCCAGAATTGATGTAAACGATGATACCCTTACACTCCTCATGGTTGGAAGTCTGTATCATCATGTCGCGAAAGTCGATTGATCCGTAAGAGCAAGCATCGCCGTTACGGGTAATCGGACCGCAGACGGGCAGCACAGCAACAAACTGGTTGGTTTCTTCACTCGGTTCGCGTCCATTGCCTTCATCATCATTTGAAGACATTGAGAATTGTAACTTCTCGCCATTGGCTGTCATACCAATAGCATATGCCATGCGCTTAATGGTCTGCTCCGCAGTAAGAACAATGCGACCAGCAATGTTCTCCTGTATGCCAATGCGCAAGGCATTGAGCATCGGCGGGTGCATCATCCAGTATTTAGTAGTGGAGAGTTCAAGAAGTGTAGTTATCATCTGAAAATCTGTATTTGTGTTGTTATCCTGAATACAACCTTTTTACCTGGTTGCTAAATTTTGCGGAGGATGGACTCGAACCATCGACCTCTTGGTTATGAGCCAAGTGAGCCGCCAGCTGCTACCACTCCGCTGTGTTATTATACGTATGCAAAATTAAAGACCGAAGTTTTTAGTGTAAGGACAAAAAAGCCGCCATTCTCACGAACAGCGGCTCTAACGTATTACTATAAGGTATAAAAAAATGACTCATTCTCTTGTTATTCTCGAAGCGTGATAGGTATCGGCTCCGAAAGGGCTTGCGTAGTGGCGGTGAAGGTTCGTGCCAACTCCGTCTGGCTGTTGGTCAGGGTGCCACCCATACCAAAGGTGTGAGGCAAAGAGTAGCACAACTGCAGTGAACCATCTTCCTTTCGTAATACCACATAATAGTCTTTTCCGTGCATACTTCGGTAGGCTTCACGCACATTTTCGCCTCCATCTACCACATTTGCACTAATATCATAGGTATATATGGTGCCATTACCCTGCTTGGCAAGCAGCACCTTTACACTGAGATTCTCAACAACAACGAAGTCCTCGCCACTCGTAGCCAGTCGCAAGGTGGGCTCGTCGGGCAATTTGCAATCGTTAATATATAAAACTTGCGCCATGCTGAATGGTATGGGGAAAACGCAAGAATCCTTTGGATAAAACATTACATCGGTAATGCCGTCAAGGAACAATTCTCTACATTTATTGTTAGTCCGCATTTTTGTACACTTAAAATGGTTGTTTTTTAACTTGTTTTAAACTTTAAATTAACTCTTGTTTACACAACTTTAATCGTCAAACAATACATCATCTACGAAGTAAACCTTCTCGCTGTCGTCTATATACTGCATATCAGCACACGAGTAAGCTTTAAAATTGCTATGGTCTGAGGTCAGCCATCGGTTGATGATACGACGCAGGGTGTCTTTTTCGTTCTCGTTCTGATCTATGCCGTAGCGCATCAAGAAACGCTCAAGCATGGCTGTTTGACGTCGGCAAATGATACGCTTGTTTGATGTGCAATAATCGAAAGTAGCTAAAGCCCATTCCACGACGCTACGCTTAAAATCATCATTTAGCATGATAAGCAACTGACGGATGCCGCGTGTGCTCAAATTCCATGCCGGCGTAACCTGGCGAACCACGTCAACCACCTCTACCTCCGAAGGCAACTTTATGCACAGATAGTCTTCATTGTCACTCTTAGCGTAATCTTGCCTTCCACTAAGCCGCTGAACCTCGCCAAAAGACAAGTATTCATGCGGATCGCGCTTTGTAACAACTTCGCCACCATTGGGATGTTTGCCCTGCATCATGTTGCGCCACTGCTGGTGTGAGAAACATTGCGGATTCACTTTTTGCGTAACGGCAGGAATATTGGTTATATGCTTGCGTAAGACAAAGTGGTGAGGCATATACGGGCTGAACACCAACGGCTCGTCCTTTGCAAGTACGTGCTTCGGGTCGCGGTTGCGAAAGAACTGGCAGCGACTGGAGGGTAGACGAAGGTAGATATTAGGCATGGCTTATTACTTTTGTTTAGGTCGCTTATAGCGGCTCATTATTAAATCAGTGACGTTGAAACAATTGCGCAGAGCGTCGTTGGTTACGTTGTTCGACTTCATTTTGCCGGAGATTTTCTCAAATATCTCCATTTCGTTACGATTGAGATTCTGGCAGAGCTTCGCAATATCAATATAGCAGCCTCCCGACTCGGTATGAGCAATAAAACTCAAGTCGAACTTAGCATGACAACCAAAGAACTGATTAAGGCCTTCAATGAGGTCTGCTTCAGTATAGGTCTTTTCAGCAGGGTGTATCTTGCGATACTTTGCGGTGTATGTCTTCAGTCGTTTCTCAATATACTCGTTTATAGAGTCAGAGTAATCAAAATAGAGCTTAGCTTCTGGTGAGTCGGCATCACCACGGCGAGCCGACTTGAAGAATCCTCGCAATTGGGTAAGAACCTTCAATACGGCGTCAAACTGATTGAACTCAATGCTGCCGTCGAACACCTCACGCATATCAGCTTTCACATCGGTAACGATGCTTTCGAGCATATCGGCAAGAAACGTGACCTTATCGAGATTGGCAGCCATGCGGTTGGCACGTTCACGCATACCGTCTTTCTTGTAGTCAACATAATACTTCAGCAAAGTGCTGAACGAAAGAAAATCATAGCCGACATCAGAGTGCAGGTTGGTCTGAACGATGGAAGCATACATGATGTCTGCCAACTTGCGATCGTGCTGCTGAATAGTTCTCACGAGGTTAATCATCTCGCTTGAGCCTGGACGCAACCGTTCTGCAGACTTCACAAGACGGTTGCGTTTCTCAACAGTTTCACTATAGTCGGGGTTATGAAAGAGAACATCCAATGTTTCGGCATACTTGCCCGGAGGTACATCTTTGAAATCGAAAGAATAGATTGTGGGCTGATTACGCACAAGCTGCTCTCTTGCTTTGATAGGGTTGGATTTAGCCATAATTTATGCTATTTATCATAAGGTTGGTTATTGACATAAACAAACACGTAAAGTCTAACGCTCATTTGTCATCATGTAGTATTTTGTTTAAATCTCAAATTCAGGTAAATACACACGCATACGCTCCAGTATCTTATTGCGTATCAGTTCTACCACCAGATGCGCATTAGGATGTGGCTTGCCGGTTTTGCCATGATAGCGAAGGTCTATAATCTCTTTCCACTCGGCGATGGTGTACGTATACGCCACCACCGTGTAGGTATCAAGAGGCAGAACACCACGTGCATCTTCCGGCTTTAAGCCCAACTTTAGAAGTCGGTTATATCCCCACTCACAAACTCGGCATACAAAGCTATATACCATGCGCTGCAGACGTGTGCCGTAAAGATACCAATGTGGACGCGCTATCTGTACGCCACCTTTCTTTTCAAGGTTACAATAGCGCGTGCTCTGCTCAGCAATGCTGTTGGGCGACTTGCGATTCAGCTCACGCGACGTGCTTATCTGCGTAGTGACAGCAAATGTCATACGTAAAATGGCAAAAGCCGACTCGCACTTATACTTCAACGCCTTCTCAATGAACTCTTCTTCGGTTACGGAGTATTGTTTCAACGACTCAAACATATCGTCGTTCTCAAGCAAGACCTGCAGATTAGCACTAATCCAAACCTTGTGTTCCTTCGTGGCATAGTCGATATAGGGAGAAGCGTTTAGGTATGCCCAGACGTAGTTTGGAAATCCATTCTCGTTGGGCATAAAGAAGTATCTTGTGCCATGTCGGTACATCGAACGGTGTCCGCTTTCCCAAAAGCCTTTGCAGCGTTCTTCGTCGCGCTTCTGGATGAAGGCTTCCGCTTCCTCTGCCGACATATTCTCGTCGGGCTGCTTACCCTTTGACTTGTAACACACCCTGCCTACTCGTGCGATGTGCTGCGACAGATTCTGCTGCTGCCACCATTCCACTGAACTGCTTATCAATTTCATTGCTTACGAATCTTAATTTGTTATTTAATAAATAGTGCATTCTCATTGCCACAATCGTTTTTATTGAATCATGTATCTTACGCGCAACACTTCGTCACGCAGATCACCAGGCGAGTCGTTGTTGAAGATCACAGCATCGTAGAACGACAAAGGTAGACGTTTGCGCCGCTTGTCGCGTGCCATGCGTTCAGGGGTAACACCTCGGCGAAGCCGGGTGCGTTCCTTTGCCGACACGCAAATCTTGAACAGTTCTATGTCAGGAAACTTCTCACAAAGCGACTTCAATCCGTCTTCGTCGATTACATAAATAGCCTTGTCACCCACCTGCTCTACGGTGGTCCAATACTCATAACCTCCATATTGCGTATAAGCCAGCATATTCTCATGCGGCACATCACACTTCTCCACAAAGTGATGCTCCACGCCGTCAATCTCGCCTTCACGCTTCGGGCGAGTTGTATATGAGCATATCACTTTATAACCGCCCAAATCGGACAGCATCCGAGCAACGGTGTCTTTTCCTGCACCGCTCGGACCAGTAATGGTTATCAGTTTCATATTATCTTTATTTAGATTTTACATTACAAAATCGAATATTTCACGAATACACAGCAAAGAGAACTATCCATAAATCTCTCGCATATCTTCTCGCGAAAGTGTTACATTATTAACTTTGCAAAGTTTGAAAAACGAACTCGCGGTTACAGGATTATCTCCTTTAAAACTTCCAAACGAGCGCCAAGGCGAAACGAAGTCCGATTCTCGGTGTCCGTGGTTTACATCGAGCGGGCGAAATCGAGAAACACGCTTCCACATATCGTAGCCTTCAACAGAATCAATGCAGTAAAGCGACATTCCGCATTTGAGCCAGACAATATATTCGCCATGCCCTCCACAGATATTCACTCCTCTCTCCTCTATTTTACGGACAAGCACGCGCGCCTTACGCAGCACAATGTCAGGTGTGTCATTCTTCCATCCTCCAGATTGTCTCGGTTGGCATTCTAAAGAAGAATCTCCATATTGCTTTTGATTGTCAAACACTCGCTTCGGTAATGGTGATATGGCAACCAAATCATCAACGCCCTTGTATGGCACCACGCGTTCATTTATATATATATGCTCAGGATCATCCCACGAGGCAAAACGCACGCGGCCGATGTTGCTACATGCTTTGTCAAGACTGATGCCAATAGCAGCATACTCCTGCAGTAATGCTCTAAACTGCTGCTTATGGCGGTCGGGGTATGCCAAGCGTACCAAACCAAAATAGCCGCTACCCGAACATGAACGCATAAGCAGTCCCACTTCTGGGCGATGACGCAATACCATGAGGATGTTTTCAAAATTGCTCAAGCGGCAGTTGTCTGCCAAGTCAATGTCGATGGCGAGCCAACCAGTATGCTGCTTGAGATGACTTTCACGTCGGCTAACCATGACACGCTGCCCCGGATGGGTAAGACTATCATCTTCGTAGAGAGCAAACAGCCCGCTAAGTGTAGCGCCGGGCAGCATCTTCTTCGTTTCGATGTACTCCGGCATCTTCTTCGCCTTACTGCCCAGTTCTTGACGCATCGCACGCAATCGCTGCACATACGGCTTCCATCTATCCGTTAGACAGAACTCACGGATAGTCATCTGCTGGATGCACTCGCCCGTCTCACGATCAACAAAACGGTCCTCGGCATCGGTTGACTCTTTATATACTGAGCAAATCTCGTCAAACATATTTTATGCGATTAATAACCGTTGCAAATTTAATAATTATAATTGGTTCCACCAATTCTTACTATTGTTATTAACTTTTATTTAATATGTATTCAACACTGTCTATTGTTTATACATTGCAAAACAAAAGTTCGATTCTAAACTTTTAAGCCTTCAAAAGTCCAGTTTTTAGTTTTAGAGTTCATTTTTCAAAGAAACGCCGAAAAATGAAAAGTCCATGATTTTGAAAAACACCTCCGCTGTCCACCCAGAATCCACCTCGTGACTACCCAATGAATTTTTCAAAAAGCGATTTAACTTTCTGATTTTCCGTTACTTATCTATTAAAAGTTTAAAAATAGGGGATTTTTTTATATATATATACGAGCGCAAAGAACAAAAAAATATATAAAAATAGTAGAAATATGGCTTTTTATAGCGTTTTCAGCGCTTATTTGCCTTTCCCCATCTCCTATAATTTGTTAAATGTCAACTATTTACGCCATAGGCGTTAATGCTACTAACTATATTGTTAGGGTTGGGGAGTTTTGAAAATGGGAGAGAAAGAAAATTGGCGAAATTTATATATAGTAGTAGCGTTATTGAGTAGATTTTTGGACTTTCAACGAGTAGATTATATGTAATGTCCATGATTATTAAGGAGTTATAAGAGTATATAGTTTTGGACTTTTGGGGCAGAAGTTTTATTCTTGAATAAGTGAGAGAACAGAAGGAAAGCGAGTGAAGCGCAAACGAAAAGGTCGCCTCACCTAACGGCGCGACGACCTGATAAATGCTTCACTAATTGCGAAAAGTAGCGCAAGACAAATGCTTTGCAGCTTGCGGAAGGCTATTTGTTCTTCATAAACTGATTAGCTTTTGTCATGCTGTCATAGAGCTTGCCACGACCATACATATCAATCTTTGCCTCGATAGGTTGCTCCAGACGTTGCAGGAGCGTGTTTACGGCTTGCAGGAGGGCGATATTGGTAGTGGCTTGGTTAGACACCATTTCGTCGCTTATGGAAGACTCTGCGGCGATTGTGGGGCTTGTCTCGGGGATATTGCCAGCGTCGTAGGCGTGGCGACCAGAATAGTTGCGGTCATAATTGACGAGAGCTTTCAGCAGTTGTGGATTGTTCATCATCATGGCTTGCGTAGTCTCGCGTCCGATTACAAGTTCTGGACCTTTCTCGGCCACCAGCGACGGATGTCCGTTGATAGATGTCGCCGTAGGCCGTGTAAGGAGTGATACGCCATTGTGAGGATTGCTGTCCTCTGCCGCCCAGTAAAGACTACCATCGTTACCGACAAACGGACGGAGATCTTGTACGTTGCCGGAGTCATAGGTAAGCATACCAGATACAACCTTAGTATTAGGACCCTTGGTTGAGTTTTTCTTCTTTCCTCCACCAAGAGCTGAATTTAAAGCCCACTGAAGAAGTCCCATAAGGGTAGACATAACTACGGCAGCGGCAATCGGACCAGCAATCGGACCTAAGAACTCAAAGCACTTAGCCATTGCACCAGCAATAGAGAACGTAACCTCGCCTTGGGTGCGATTCGCATCCGACTTTAGAGTTTCGTCATTGTTCTTCTGCTTGGCAGTAAGAGTTGCGTTAAGGCCCGCCTCGGTAGCGTTCGTGATTGTCTGCTGTGCTACAACAGTACCTTTGCTTTGCTCTTTATTACCTTGTTCCGTCGTAGAAGTTATGTTCTTGACTCCCTTACCGGTAGCCTTTTCACGATCAGAGAGACCTTTTTTCGTTTCCTTGGTAAGGTCTTTTTGATGTTTCTTCTCCTTCTCGAGCTGCTTCTCCCTCTCCTTCTCACTCTTTGAAGTTTTTTTAATCTGAGCGTTAAGAAGAGCATCCGCACCACTCATAGCAATGCCAGTAGCAGCGTCGCCAAAACTACTGCTGCCTGTAACTGCACCGGCTACAGAAGCGCCTGTCTGCCCAGCCATCGACGTACCCACCTGACCACCAAGACTCTTAACTTCCTTGTTGTAGTCGTCAATAGTTCCGTCCGGGTGGCGTTTCTTCCACGCTGATGGAGGTTCGTTAGATTGGGGAACGCTGCCATTCGGATTAGGCAAAGGCGTACCATCCTCTTTTGTATAAACAGCATCGCCAGATTTGTTTTCGTAATGGTCGCCCGCCCAGCGCACCCACAAAGGATTTGACTCCGTACCAAAGTTACGCCAATCAATGCCGTTTAGATCGGTATAATTCGCTTTTGCATTGGCACGCGCTGCGTCGATGTCGGGTTGTGCTTTCTTCTTACCTCGCTTGGCACCTGCATCGTTGATTGCTTTCCACATCTGCGTGTTGACATCATTAAGAGCCATCTTCGCCCAGGATTCAAGCATAGACTTGAGAGCAGACTTTATAGCGTCATTTGCACTCTCGGCATCATAGCGCATTTCGGCAAGAGCCTGTCCTACGGCTGCGCCGAAGTCCTCGATAGGCTGCACGAGTTCCTTCATCTGCGAGAGGCGCGACTTCATAGCTGTTGCCATCTGATTGGCATAGGCAAGTTCTGCTTCCTGGCGAGCACGTTCGGCTTCGTCGATAAGCTGCTTGTTCTTCGTGTTACGTTCTACAAAGGCGTAATAGTCTTCAGCAGCTTGCATACGCGCCTTCATTAGTTCTATCTCAGGGTCGGCTGTGAGGTTGGCGAGACCGAGATTAGAGAGAAGGTTTGTACGTTTACCGAAAAGGTTACTCTCGTTTTGCATCTTGCGCAATTTGTCCTGCTGGGCAAGATTGCGCTTATTGGATGACCACCAGAAATCAACGATTTTCTTTGCCGAGTCGTACTTTTTCTTTTCAGCTTCCGCGTAATTATCCGAATACTGGATAAGATTCAAGTAAAACGACTTCCAGCTTTCTTCGCTTTCGCCCAATGATGCTTTTATTCGAGCAGCCATACCGTCGGGATCGTCGCCAAAGAGTATCTTCATCAACACTCCCCTACCATTCGTTGTTGATACATCAATGGCATATAGCTGGGCGAGTTCCTTGCGAGCTGTCTCGTACATATCCTTGATAGCTTTTCTGCGCTTATCAAAAGCAGACGTATCAAGAACCTCCTTTCCGTCAACCATTTTCTTTGTGACGGTAGTTTCTTCCTTCGTAGGTGCGGCATAACCCATTTCGTTGAAGTTGTCATACGAGTTCTGCTGAACAATGCCCGTGTAGTCATGCTCCATAACAATCTTACGGCGAGCCTCCTGCTGCTTGAGCTGCATCTTCAGAAGTTCCTGCTCGCTGCGTGTAGCTTTTGCGAAGATTTGCGCTGTGATGGAGTTCATAGACAGACCAAGGCTGTTGCCCAACTGTTCCATGAGTTTGCGTAGATTCCCAATATTATTATTCAATATGCCATCCAGCAAATCTTTTGAAAGGTTTACACCCGTCTCGTCCGCTTCCTCAACCATATCAGCAGTCATCATTTTCTTCGCATCCTCCCAGTTATTCGGTTGACCTGCAACAGCAAGACGCACCTCCTTAAGGGCTATTTCTTTGTTTTGCCTCAAAGGAAGAACGAACTGCTCCTGCTCGGTCTTGTCCATATTGAGAGATATGGCTTGAGCCAACTTAGCGTTAATCTGACGGTCGTAGTAGTTGTTCACGTCATCCATGATAGCCTTCGCCTGATCCTGTTTCTGCTTCAGTTCCTCACGCCAAGCACGCTCACGGTCGCGTTTGTCTCGCTTTTCCTGTGCGATAGCGTCCTTATCGGGAGCATCCTTTTCGAGAGTGCCGGGATCTTCTTCGGGGTAAGGAGTATAGCCTTTAGGAAACCACTTCTGATAATTGTCTTCAATATCCTTTTCTTTTTTCCTTCTTCTACCCGTAGCATTAGCGTACCAACGAGAAGCAGACAACAAGTCTCGGAGTTCGTACTGCATCTGACTATCATCAGAATTAATACCCGCCTTCCCTCCGTCATAGGTATCTCGATAAATGTAACCATCCTTACCAAGTTTCCAATTAAAGCCGTCTTGCAAGCCCGACTTGTTCTTAGGCATCTTCTTAACCAAGTTCCAAAAGAGAGCATTACCGTTCGCACCCTTGCTAACCCATCGATCTATATCAGCGAAAGAAACCCCAAGTTTGTCAATGCCCAATTTTTGAACCTGAGCCAGCAAAGCGTTGGCAGCCGAATCTCTATCCGCATCAAGTTTTGGCAGAGCTTGTTGCTTCGCTTTCTCCATCATACGATAGTAAGTAGCCCTCTGGGCCTCTTGCGCTAACTCTGAATAGTGGTCGCGCAAATCCTTTACGTTTTTGATCTCAATGCCGAGGTTAGATATATACGAACGGAAATCCCTATTGAACCGCGATATGAGACCTTGACGTTCCTTTTGCGAAAGGTTCGACTCGCTCATCATTCGCTTATAGTTTTCGAGCTTCTTGTTAAGATTTGCAGTTTCCACAGCAGCCTTACCGAGGGTGGACTTCCATGCGTTTGCCTGTTTCTCAGCTTCTTTCGCAGCTTCAGCAGCTTCCCTTGCACGTTGTGTATATCCATATATAGCTCCTGCCACGCCGATAATAACACTCGCGAAAGCTATCCAAGGGTTTAGCTTCATAGTCTTGTTCAACGTGCTTTGCGCTGCATTGGCCGTGAAGAGAGCTCTTGCATATTGGAACATACTCTTTACCGCTACACCCAGTGCTGTCAAGTATTGCCACAGAAGGCTCAATCCAGAATAAAGACCCTGCGAAGCCATATATCCAATGATTACCGGCAAAAGGGTCGCTACGGCTTTCAATGTTATAAGTACCATCTGTAAAGCAATCTGCAGCGTACCTTTCAACAACGGACTGCTTGTCATCGTTGCCGACATCTCATACCACCATTCCGCCATGCCCTTTACAGCGTCCACACCGTCAGGATTGACAAAAGCCTTTTCCCAAAGGTTATTGGCTCTTTCGAGAATACCGATGGCCGACAGCTGCTGCATCGAGTATTCCTTGCCTACAGCAGTGGCTTCACGGAACGCCTCTTCCGACTCGTAGAGATGATCCTTCAGAATATCCACGTTCTTCGACATCGTAACCATAGCGGTAACGAGTCGCTGACCGTCGGAGCCGAGGTCTTTGAAAATGCCACCCAAGGCGTTCATATTACCCTTGTCGCGCATCTTCTCAAGTACAAGCACGATGGCATCCATAGCATGACCCGACGCATAGAGGTTCTTAATGGTCTCATCGGGTATGCCAAGTTCCTTTGCAATAAGGTTGTGGTTTTTCTGCAAAGCTACTATAAACTTACCCATAGCGGTAGAAGCCACCTCCGGCATAAGCATCATCGAAGAACTTGCCGAACCGAGGGCAAGCAACTGGTCGGTGGTGATACCCGCGGTACGAGCAACACCCGTCAGCCGCTTTGAAAATTCCACGATGTCGTTGGAAGTAGATGTGCTCGTAGAAGACAACTTAAACATGGCAGAGCCTGTAGCCTCCATTGCCTTCTCGATACCCATTTTCGGAATAAGTCCCATAACTTCCACCATCTTAGAAAGTGCCGGAAGAGCTTCCTCGCCCATCTCCTCACCAATGGCTACATTGATTTGATCCGCGGCTCTTACGAACTGGGCCATACCTTCAACACCATACTTGCCCATGCCGAGCTTCGCGCCCTGATACGCAAGCTGTGCCAACCCATCCACAGAAGTTCTGGTGTCAATTTTAGCCAACTCAGTAGAGAGTTGTTTTACCTGTTCCATCGTCAAGCCAGAAACCTTGCGAATGTCGGTCAACGAACCCGAATATTCAAAGTTCTTCTTAATGGCACCCGTCACAAGGTCTTTTATATGATTGAATACGGAAAACAATCCGACGTATGCCGTGAGGTTCTTCAACGCCGTATGCCATGCCCCACCCTGCTTATTGGTCGCGCCCGTTACCTCGTCGATGTTCTCCTTCAGCTCCTTCATCGACTTCTGCTTGTCGGCAAACTCCTTGCTCTTGGTGTTGACTTGGTTCAGTTCCTCTTCGAGTTGTTTGTAGGCACGGCGCAGCTCGTCGAGGGAAGCCTTACCCTGCTTGCTACGCGAGAGGATGTCGTTGAGGGCACTCTGCGACATACGTGTGCCCTTGAGAGTCTGTTCGAGCATGGAGTATTGGCGACGGAGGTCGGCCACATACTCCATGCCAGCAGGAAGTTGCTGTATCTTCTGCTGTATCACCTCCATCGTACGTTTGATGTCTTCGCCCGAAGCCTTGTTGGGTTCAGCCAACACTTGCTTCATCTGCTTCCAACTCATTGATGCTTTCTGAGTCTTGCCCGACACAGCCTCCAGTCGCTTCTCTATCTCCTGGAGCTCACGATTATAATCGCCAATACTATCAGAAAATTTTGTAGGTGTATTATCGCGGGCCTCAGTAAGCGTAGTCTTGGCTCGGCGCAAATCAGATGCCGAAGCATTACCGTTGCTTACGGTCTGATGCGCCTCAAACACGCTCATCTTGCCCTTGCGCCTATCTTCCTCGGCTTCAAGCCGCTTCAATGTAGCGAGGTTCTGCTGATACGACGCATCCGATTTTTGCAGCGAACCCACAAGGTCGCGCTGTTGCTTAATGGCCTTGTCAAGCCATTGGTCAGACTGGTTGGCGACATTCTTCAATCCTTCAGCTATTTTGACATACTGACCCTCTATAAGGCGTATCTCATCGCCCACCTGCTTCATCTTCTTGCGTACCTCCTCGGCCTGCGCCAAGTCGTCCTCAGATAACTTTTGCAGTTGACGACGACCGTCGCCCAAAGCCTTGCGGAGGTTTTGAAGCGAGGTGGTAGAAAGGTTTTTAAGCGCATGGTCGAGACGCTCAGTGTCCTTTATGATATTCGTCTGGTAGTTCTGTAAAGTCTTATAAACGCTTTCGAGTCCAGCCTTACGCTCCTTGAAGTCGGGAGCGTCCTTGTCGAGATGATCTATTTCCTCTCTCACAGACCTGGCCTTATCGCGCAGGGCTTCGAGCACCTGAATGGCTGCCTTGCCGTTCATCGAGAGGATTACTTCTGTCTTTAGATTTGCCATATTCGTTTTTGTGTTGAATTAAAGTTAGAAATCAGACTTAGCGTGTTCGCCCATTCCTTCCAAGGCATGAATAATGTCGATGCCACCCTGATAGCCGTAGAAATCAGCAAGATAGTTGCGGTAGCGGTCGCGCAGTCGGCGAATGGTACGCATGATGGCAGGACGGTGCGACTTACCCTGCTTACGGTCCCATTTTCCGCGGATATACCTCTTGGCGTTCTTTGCCGACCGTGTGCGATCCACGTCGCTTGCATGAATATGAACGTCACCAGTCAGACCCACACCAATATCCACATAGCGCAAATAGTCGTTGTAGCGTATACCCACCGTAAGCAATCCCTTCTGGTCGTCGGCTTGATAAATATGTCCCTCAAACGACTTAGTTCCCTCGCCAGTGGACCACCACATGCCATGCTCCTTGCGGTATTGGTTAATCTCCTCGTAGCCTCGATACACCTCAGTGGGATAAATGCGCTGCGCTTGCATGTTCGCCTCAATATCCATCAAGGCTTGGTCGAGATACAACGGAGCGATGCGGGAGAGCGGAGCAAACGGTTTTTGTACGGGAGAGATAAAACGTGCCATACCCTACCCTCCTATCCTTTCAAGTCCTCTTTCGGCACAATATACTTGCCGTTGCTGCCACACGCGAAGTTGTATAGCGGCTGCAGACTCTTCCAGTCCATGCCCACCACAAGCCATTGCCCGACATAGATGTCGCCCACCATTCCGAAGGAGATAGAACTGGTGTCAATGCTTTGCAGCTCTGCCATCACCACGGCATCGTCGGCAAAACTACGCTTGGTGACGGGGCAGCGGCCTGTGCGCTTCACCTCGATAAGCCATGAAATAAGGTCTTTGCAGTAGTCAGTGAGGTCGTTGGCCGTGCACTCTATCTTGTTGCCGTCGTAACGGCCAAGGGTCTGCGGCGTGTCCTTCACCTTGGCAAGAAACCACACCTGATGAGAGACAGATGCCTTCTTTGCGTCAACAAGTTCGCCGGTGGTCAGTACGCTGTATAGCATACACGGCGAGTGAACGATATTGGCGTTTCGGGAAAAAATGTTCTCAAGGTCAATGTAGCGGATGCGGAAAAAACTCTGATCTTCGAGACGTTCGCTTCCGGAATTATGAGATAGGGGCTTGTAGATGGAAGCCCAGTGTTCAAGGATATTGCTTATTGTCATAATGCTGCTTAGTTTTGTTTGTTATTCTTTCGCTGCTTCCTCCGATTCCTCCTTATCCTTCATCAGTTCTTTCAGTTTCACGTTGAAGTGTCGCTCGGTCTTGTCTGCCACGATCTTCTGCAGCACTCTTGCCCAAGCTGCACCATTGCATGTACTCTCGTTTTCGAGGATAGAAACGAACTGCACAAGGCAGTACATGGCGGTGAGTTGATTAGCAAGGTGGGTGTTCATATAGCCGAGAATGTTGCGGTCGAGGTACGAGGCGAGGCAGATGCACATGATTAAGACCGAGAAGGTCCACACCATCTTCACCATCTTCTTGGAGCGCAGCTTACCGTCCATCTTACACTTCGGGTTGCGCTTTATCTCTTCGCGGTATCTTTGGTAGATGCGACGGTTGCACCGCCAAGCCGTATAGCAGTCGATAATGAGAGCGAAGAAGCACACGGTGATAAAATTGATCGAGGGCTCTATGTGAACCCACAGCAAGCCGAGCACTGCGGCAATAGCTCGCGAAAAGTAGAATGGATTGTTCATGTTTTTGTGTTGTGTTTTTGTGTTGTGTTTTTGTGTTGTTGTCCTGAATCTTTCTACCACAAAGTTACTTATAAGATGCTACGCAATGCGGACATGGAGGGTACGGGAGATTAAGCATGTCCGTATGGGGGAAAAATAACATCGTAACTTTAAGGCAAGAAGCACAAAAAATTAATGATGATATGTCAGGACTTACACAAAACACGCTCGCCCGCATCGACAAATGGCTGAGCTACGGCACAAGCATAGAAACGGCTTTCCCGAAGTTGGAGCAACGCTACCGTATGCAGGTATGCTCGGAGTTTTATAAACGCTGGGTGCAAAACAAGGACATCGACCCTCGGACGGTATGCCGCAATATCGCCCGACGTGACTATGAGATGTTCTTCAACCAGGCAGCGCAGGGCAACAAGGAAGCGCAGGAATCTGTGCTTGCGCTGAAAATTACGCTCGACGATGATGGCAATATTTGTCCGCGTACGGTTACGGAGCTCAACAACGACGTGCTGGTATGCAACCACCTGATACGTTTCTTCCAGACCGACGAGAGTCCGCGACACAAGGCTATGTATTTGAGCAGTGCCGAATGGTTGATACGCACGGGTAAGCAGCAGAATAACGATCGTGCAGTAGATAAAGGTATGCAGGCCCTGGCTAACGTGTACGGCAACTTTCAGGAGGAGAAGGACGCTACAGACGAGATGCCGGACATGAGTCGCGTTGCCATCACGCAGGACGTAAGCATCGTCAAGCGCGACCGCGTAAACTACACCGACGAGGAGAAGCAGCGCATGGCCCGCAAGTACGGCCTTACCACGAAGGACCTCCAGGAAATCGAGGATGAAGAACTGCTCAGTAGCGGGAAGCCGGAGGAGCCGGATTACTTTGAATACATGGAAGATAAAGAAGATTCGCATGATAAGGAAATGCCACTGCGGTACGAGTTCGAGCAAAAAGACAATACTGAAGAAAACAAAATATAAATGATAATTGGACTGGTAGAGGAGATTTATGAAAAGTCATGTTGGACGCCGCCCGATCAGACTCCGTTCGCCGTCCGATTGGATTGCGTTCGCCGTCCGATTGGATTGCGTTCGCCGTCCGCTCGGATTGCGTTCGGGTAACGATGACTTTTCGTGAGTTCTTTAGCATGGCACGCTGCCTCCTATTTATCTAAATGCCGACTTTGATAGTAAAAATATAATAATACAAATTTATAAATAAATGAATATCAAAATTACGCTTGCCGAAGCCTTAAACCATGCTTCGGCACGATTGCGAAAGAAAATGCTTCACTCGGTGGAATTATTGCAAAAGGCGGAGAAGATAGCTCTCAACTATGATGCCGAGCAAGGCTATTTTTTGGCGTTTAGCGGCGGCAAAGACTCTCAGGCTCTCTACCATATCGCACAGTTAGCGGGGGTAAGGTTTCAAGGTCACATGAATCTTACGAGCGTTGACCCGCCCGAAGTGATACGCTTCGTGAAGAAAAACTATCCCGAGGTGGAACTAAACAAACCTGGTAAATCCATCTTTCAAAGTGCCGTAGAAAGACAGATATTGCCGACGATGCGTGTACGTTGGTGTTGCGCCGAATATAAGGAAACGGCAGGTGCTGGCAAGGTTACGCTTATCGGCATACGTAAGGCAGAGAGTTCGCGCCGGGCGAAGCGTAATGAGGTAGAGATAAACAACCGAAAGTTTAGTGGCGACCTCGACGGTCTTGAAGAATACCGACAGGAGCAGAAGGCTAAACGCATAAGGCGAAAGTCAAGAGAGGACGGAGTGAACATCACCAATGCCGACGAGGAGCAGACGTTAGGCTGCATCCACGGCAAAGAAAGTCTGCTAATATCGCCCATCATCTACTGGACGGAGCAGGACGTATGGGAATTTCTCAACGATGTAGTGAAGGTGCCGCATTGCTCGCTCTACGACGAAGGATGGCAACGCATAGGTTGCATCGGCTGTCCAATGAGTTCGCATAAGCAAAAGATGTTAGAAAACGAACGCTATCCACATGTAAAGAGAAACTGGATTAAGGCGATTAAGGCCATCCGAAACGGGGGGGTATTCAAAAAAGATTATATCTGGTGGAACATCCACAAGGACTGGATGCCTCTCAGAAACGTCAGAGGATTGCTCAGGACGCAGGCGGCTACATCAAGCATCCCGACCCGGAACATTGGATCCAGCTCGATTCTACAAACAATCCGACTGGGGGGTAAAATACGAGGAGCGGCAATGCCGACGTTTCGCATTTGTAACTGGAAGACCTGTCCGAAGGAACACCGGTGTGTGGGGACTCGCCGCATTGGGTTTTCGGACAGCTCCTCTTCTGACCGCTTGACAGAGGAGCAAGAAAACGAAATAGCGGAGAACATCTACGACTGGTGGATTTCTGGCAAATCATACAAGCAATGGTATGCCGAGAAGTTCCAACAGACGAAACTGGATTTTGGCGAATTTTAAAACAATATAAAACAATCACGATATGGCAAAGATTATCTTTTAACGATGGAAGAAGATATTCACATACCGAAGTATTTTGGGAGGGTTTACACTCCGAGGAGGAAATAATAGAACTCATAAAGAGCAACCCTTTCTTAAAAAGACAATTTAAAATGTAAAAGATATGAAATACTCTATTAAATGCGGAAAGGAGGTTCATAATGGCTAAGGACTGGGTGGGCGGCTCGGCTGCCGTATTCAAGACATTAGGAGCGAGTAATCATGCAGACGGTGAACGGCAGCATGAGGACTATTACGCTACGGAACCAAAAGCTACGGAGTGGCTGTGCCAGTTGGAACAATTCGACGGTAGAATATTGGAACCTGCGTGTGGCGAAGGACACATAAGCGAGGGGCTGAAGGCGGCAGGGTATGAGGTGGTGAGCCGCGACCTTGTGGATAGAGGTTACGGCGAGGTGGCTGACTTCCTCGCTATTGACAACCAGGAGTGGAACGGCAACATCGTGACCAATCCACCCTACAAATATGCGCAACAGTTCGTTGAGAAGGCTCTGAGCATAATTCCCGAAGGTAAGAAAGTGGCGATGTTTCTGAAGCTAACTTTCCTCGAAGGCAAGGCACGCCGCGCGCTGTTCCGTTCTACCCCCCCCATTCGCGTTTGGGTAAGTTCATCAAGACTGAAATGTGCACCCAATGGCGACTTCAATGCAATAAGGGGCAGCGCCCCCGCCTACGCATGGTTCGTGTGGGAGAAGGGATATAAGGGCGATACCACCGTAAAATGGTTCAATTAAACTATAGCGAATATATTCACTATAAAACAACAGAAAACTAAATGGGTAACAACCGACACAAATACTTCAACAAGGTTCCGCCGTTCAAGCCGGACCCTGAGCACTATACGCGTAAGCAACACTCGTGGAAGGCGAAGGAAGCATACGAAACGGAGGATGATGCTTGGGAGTTCTTACAGGAGAACCCGAAGATCAAGGCGCAGGGATATACAGTGTATCGGTGCAGGACTTGCAACAAATGGCATATAGGACATAAAACATCGGGATAACAATGCAACAAGCACATAACATATACTTAACTAAGTTCCAGCAGCAGTCGCTATACATGGGAGCCAAGGACGAGCGAGTGATTGCTGCCCGACGTGTGGGTAAGACCGACGGACTTGTGGCTCCTTACGTCTGGACGGCAAGCAACTCCATGCCTGGTATGCTCGGCGCATGGGTGGCTGTGTCACGTCAGCAAGGCTTCGGCAAGACCATACCGAGTACGATGGCGGCAATGGAGCGTATGTTCGGTTTTACGCAAGGAGTCCATTTCGGATGGGGACGGCCACCTAAACACGTTCGGGAGAGTATCTTTAAACCTAAGAACTACGACAACTATATTTGGTTAGCGAATGGTGCCGGATGGGTTCTTATATCTCTCTCGCAGACTGCCTCTGCCAACTCCCACACGTTCTCGGCAATGGTGGGCGACGAGGCGAAGTTCTTTCCTTATAAGAAAGTAACGGATGAGTTGATGCCGGCTCTTTCAGGTCAGACGCACCCATTAGGCGACATTAACTTCTCCGATTACAACCCGATGTATAAAAGTACACGCTTCCTCTCGGATGCCTCGCTCACTGCCAAAGGTTCGTGGCTGGAGAAGGAGGAGGAGAAACTGGACTTAACCGTTGAGACCGGTCCATTCAAAGGCAAGACTTACCGATGGGTACAGGAACAGTTGGAGGAATACGCCAATAAGGTGATACGCTACAACGACCTTTTGTATAACGCCAAGAAGACGGGGCACTCAGTACATGTGGTGCCGAAGGATTTGCGCACGATGATCCGTGCCGTGGCTCTGAAGATGATGAAGCATGAAGGACTTTTCCGCATCATGCCCAATCATGGTAAACATGTCACGAAGGCAATGGTGGATATGGCGGTAAACTATAAACTCATTCCACTAAAGGATGCCGAACTGGTTTACGATTACGAATACCTTATTACGCCAGAAGAGGATTTCGAAATGCAGATGTTTCTGCGCTCAAAGAAGTTCACTGATGGTTATCTACGTGAGCTGCGCCGTGTGGCTTTCTGCGTGCGCCGTGCGTCATCGCTCGACAATGTTGATATTTTGAGTGAAGACTATATTCGTCAGATGAAGCGCGACCTGCCACCATACACCTTCGCCGTATCAATTCTCAATATAAAAATGCAGAAGTCGAACGACGGTTTCTACTCAAATCTCGACATCGACCATGTGCATGGCTATATCCCCGACGAGATAGACCCTCTCAGCTCCGCAAAGTTTTCTACTCAAAAATCTACAGGCATCATCGGTGGCAAGCGCATTACAAGCGAGAGCTACCAGCCCGACTTCCAGGAACTCGCCGAGCGCAACGACTGCCGCATGGATTCCGACTGTATCAACTCCCTGCCTCTATATATAGCTCTCGACTATAACGCTAACATCAATACGCTCGTTGTGGGACAAGGCTACGCGCGTGACGGCATGGAGTGTCTGAATGTGATAAAGAGTTTTTACGTAAAGAACGAGCGCAAACTGCGCGAACTAATTGCCGATTTTTCAGACTACTACGCTCCGAAGCGAGCCGTCAACCGCGACGTGACGTATTTCTACGATGCCACTGCCAAGCAGGGCGCCTCATACGCTTCGAGCGACGAGCGCTTCTATATGATAGCGATTGCAGAACTGGAGAAGCGAGGGTGGAACGTGACAGCAATAGACATGGGCGCGCCGGAAAAGCACGAGGTAAAACATCAAATCATTAACGACGGTCTTGCTCACCTCTCCTACCCCGCCATCCGTATTAACCAAATAAACAACCCTGACCTTATCATCGCCATGCAGCTCTGCGAAGTGCAGATTTCGTACAAGGGATTTCATAAGGATAAGTCGGGCGAAAAGAAGCCAGAAAGTGAGGAGACGCTGCCACTACAGCAACGTACCGACTTTACCGATGCTTTTGACACCCTATATCTTGGCTACAAATATTACAGGAGTGGCGGCGGTTGGTTCGTGATGCCGAGTGGAAGGTAAAAAAAGGCAGCCGCTTCACAGCGACTGCCAATGTTTTAAAACTTTCCTTCGCTAAGAAAAGAAAAAAAAATTAAGAACAAATTGTTTTTATCCGATGAATTATTCAAAAGTTTTCGTTTCTTCTTTAAACATATCGTGCCGTGCGCCCAAAAGCCACGACTTCAGATTGATGTATCGGTCGTTTGCCAAATTCGCTTCGCGCCACTCAACATAATCTTCGTGACTCATATCCGCTTCCAAGATGCGCACCATCTCGTCGGGAGATAAAGAGTCGGCTTCTTCGAAGTCGCACGTGCCTCCTATCTCATCAGCTATCCAATACCAGTTGCGTGATCCGTCAAATAGCTTTGCGTTCACCAAATCGGCAAGCCGATTGCAGGAATTGCGGAACATTGTTACCGCAACCTTTCTTACCTCTTTATCGTTTGCCAAACCTTCCAGTTTGGTATGACATCCGTTGTTCGTTGGCATAGACTACTTCTCTTTTACGATTTTGCGGAAAGACAAGGTCAGATGACCTCTGCCGTTCTTATCAACTTTTACCTCAGTGAGGATGTCGTCAAGTTCTACACCGTCCACACCCTTCAAACATATACGCATGAAGCGCTTCGCCATTTTGGTGAGGTGTTTGGCAGTAACCTCGCGACCTTCGTACTTAGCAAGTATCACGGTGAAGAGGTTGTAGGCCTCGAACGCATGGGTAAAATCATTAATGCGAGTCTCCAAAGACTCGCCGACTGGCTCTTGCGGCTGCGCTTCTTCTTTGTTCTGGCCCTGCGCAAATGCAGCGAAAGCCCTCTCCACGATGTCAACAGCATTCCATACTGCCGCTTGCGCATCTTCTGGAGTAACGTTTTTGCAGCTACCAATAGTCTTAAGAACAGATGCAGCTATCACCTTGTCTAACACTTCTTTTTTTATCTCTTTCGTTTCCATATTTGTTGTTTTATGTAATTGGATATTGTTTATATCTTTGTTATCATTCGTTTTGCTTTAATTGTCAATAATCGCACTTCTCAACTGTTAGGCCGAATCTCCGACGGAAGTCGTCATAAACGTTAAGGTCTTCCCACCATTCCTCCTTGTCTTCCTCTACGAACTTGTTTGCCCCACTCTTGACTTTTACGGCAACGCTTATATTCTCGTCAGGAATAAAGAGGTCAAACAACGCAACCTTCTTTTCTAAACGAAGCCGCGCAAACCCTTGCCGCGCTGATGATATCCGCGCTGGTTGTGTCCATGGGGATCAGACTTTTATTGTCTTCGGTGATCAAACGCGTGAAAAACGGCGAATACAAACGGATTGATCAGACGGGCGGCGCGCTGTTCGGCGCGGTTCGCGCGTGTTTCTTCATACTGGTCGCCGCCGCTGTTTGCGCGGTCGTTCTGCCGCGGGCTGTTGAAAATTCGGGCGCTTTGCAAATCGCGTATCAGGGGGCGCGCAACGCGACGCTGAATCTGACGGGCGTCGAAGTGGCGCAAAAGGTTGAATTTGACGAAACGACCGATGACCGGAATTGGAAAAAAAACGCTCTGCGTTTTTTGCAAACGACGAAAGTTTATACGGAAAAAGGCGAAAAGCCTTTGTTTGATTACGCTTGCGCCTATGCGCGGCGCGAATACGTCCGGCAAAGCAAACAGCGGATTTCTTTTGACGATTTTTGCGACGCGTTCCGTATGACGCTGGAAGGAAAATCGCAGGACGAAATTGCCGAATATCAGGCGCAAAAGACGCTGGACAGAATGCCGATGACGGCGTATGAACGCAGAATGTTGGAAAAATTGAGGCGG
>OIXL01000395.1_pt1 | contig 23317 bp, 19 predicted proteins | sample 1587761 | NCBI WGS metagenome assembly OIXL01 (sample SAMN03283246) | human gut metagenome | biome: human-associated habitat; material: feces | host: Homo sapiens | place: Peru | collected 2012 | reverse complement strand
CTATTATAACAACCGTGTGAGAAGAAAAGCGATATGTTATACTTTCAGTATAAAAATCAACGAAAAAGAAAGGAAACTGACAATATGCCTAGCAGCCGTTCTTCTTCCAGCCATTCATCCCGTTCTTCCTCAAGCCGTTCGTCGAGTTCTTCGAGTCGGTCCTCGAGCCGTCCGTCAAGCTCTTCCAGTCGTTCTTCTGGTTTTTCCTCCGGCCGCTCCGGCGGACCTTCGAGGCATCCATCCGGATCCTCTGCCAGCCGGCATTCCACAAGCAGCCATTCCTCCAGCTATTCCGGCTCTGCAAGAAGACCCGGAATGGCCGGAAGCCGCGGAACCAGTGTCAATGCGCGAACCTATCGCCCGCGGCGCAATCAGCCGAGAAGCTATCCGGGATCGGATCTGACGCGGTACGTATGTCATCATCACGATTATGTGTATTATCCGGTTGCCTGGGAAAGCGAAGGAACCAGCTATGCGGCGGGCTATTATGATGAGGACGGCAATCACTACGACAGCGTTCTGATTAAGGATGAGCAGACCATCTGTAAGTGCGAATACTGCGGATCCTCTGTCAAGATCAAGTGGGAAGGCGGAGCAATGCCGAACTGTCCGAACTGCGGAGCCCCGCTGTCGGCTCAGGCCACAGACGAGAACGGAAGTCAGACGGGAACAGAGGGGACTGCTAATACCGGCGGTAAGAAAAAACCTTCCAAGGCAAAAATTGTGCTCCGAATCCTGCTTGCCGTATTCCTGCTGCAGTTTATCTGGGGACTTATTTCGGTATGGAACGAAGAGAAAGCAGTCGGCGTACAGGAGGTCACCACGACAGGACAGGAAACGGAGCCGGCGGAGCCTTATCCGGCAGGCGGCGGCGATAGCGATGTGGAATGGGCTGAGCCGGAGGAGGTTTATGTCGATGCGCTTGGCAGGTACTGTCCGCTCGGTTCGGATGGCAATTACTACGACAGTGAGACCGGAACCTATTTCTGGTTCAATACGGATGTAACACCGCCGCAGTGGCAGTACTGGGTAGAAGGAATTTCCGACGACTACGGAGACTATGGCTGGATGGAATACGATGATGCAGAGCAGCAGTGGTATATCGAGTCGGAGGACGGCTGGGATGTGCTCCCCGCGGACTATGATGCAGCTGCGCTGTGGCATTTCGAAAACGCAAACGAGTTTCCGTGAAAATTAAAACAGCCCCGAAATGTCACGCACATTTCGGGGCTGTTTTTGAGGATTTCTTTGTTAGCTTTCCACCTTACTTCCGGTTCCAAAGCTTCAGCAATTGTTCGCAAATCGGTGCATAATGTTCCCCGGTAAGTCCGAAATCCATCTTCTTATAAGTCCAGACAGCACAGCTGATACCGAACTGTCGGAATACGGTATCCACATCCGTGAACCAGCGCAGGGTATCTTCTACAGGAGCCTGATCAATAACACCAAATTCTCCACAGTACAGTGCCACTCCGGCTTTTTTTGCAGCAGTAACTGCTTCCATTACCATTTCCGTGATAAATTCTGTTCCCATGTTCTGTGCCTGTGCCTTGCAGACCACTTCACCCTGATATCCGATGGGCAGCGACTTTGTACGATAATAGTCCATTGCTTCCGGATAATAGATATCTTCGGTCTGGCTGATGGTCGGTACCCAGTGCGCTTTCTGATGGGTGAACAGCAACGGCTCATAGAAATGGAACGTGAACAGTATATTTTTATTCTTGGGCTTCTCTAACAGCTTCAATGTCTTCACACTGTTCCATTGAATTCCGCCGTAAATAATAATGGTGTCTTTGGCTATTCGGCGAATAGCGTCCACCGTTTCCGCAATGAGCAGATTCCACGCTTTTGCATTTTCCTGCTCTACCACTTCATTCAGCAGTTCAAACGCAACATGAGTCTCGTCCGCATAATGCTCTGCAATCTTGATCCACAGATCCACAAAACGCTTCTGTACCATTTTATTTGTAAACAGAGTATTCTTTTCCTTATCTCCGGCATTATTAAAGTCATAGCCATACGCTTTATGCAGATCCAGTATAATGTTCAATCCCTGCCGTTTGCACCATTCCACTGCTCTGGTCACATAGGCAAAGCCCTCTTCTCTGGTTCTGCCAATCTCATCTTCCAGTACTTCATAATCAATTGGCAGACGTACATGGTCAAATCCCATGGAAGCAATCTTATGAATGTCTTCCTCCTGAATAAATGTATCGTAGTGTTCTGTGCTATGCACACACTGCGATAAATAGCCACCTAAATTGATACCTCTCTCTAATTTCATGTTCTTGCCCTCATGATCCTTCGCAACGGAAAATTTTTAACCCTGCAGTTCTTTTTTTTCCATCATATAATTCAAAATGTAATGGATATATTGTTTTTGTGTTATTTTTGCTGTTTTTATGCCATAGTATTCATGGTTATCCGTATGTCGTAATTTCAGAAAGGTGTCCATATGAACATTCCTCAGGAACTTCTTTATCAACAATATGTCCGCAGAGAATTAGAAACTTATCGTGCTCCTTATGATCCGGAACCGGAATTCTACAGCTATGTCAAACAGGGAAATACCGAAAAAGTAAAAGAATTATGCTGTGAACCTTTTCAGGAAAAGAAAGGCCTGGGTGTCCTCTCGGATTCTCCTCTGCAAAATCTGAAATACCACTTTGCCATCACTGCTGCTATGCTGGCAAGATACTGCATCGAAGGAGGTATGGAAGTCACGGAGGCTTATGATCTCAGCGACTACTACATTCATAAGGCGGATTTAATGAAATCAAAAAAAGAAATTTCTGCCCTGCACCCGCAGATGTGTCTGGATTACACTATCCGTATGGAAAAATTGCATAGAAGTCATGCCTGCTCCCGTCCGGTTGCCCGGTGCCTGGAATATATCTATGATCATTTGCATAATCGTATCACTGTCCCGACACTCGCCGCTCATGCCGGCATATCTTCCGGTTATTTAAGTCATCTGTTCGCAAAAGAGATGGGGATTTCTGTCAGCTCCTATATACAGAGCAAAAAAATAGAGACCGCTCAGAATATGCTTTGCCATTCCGATTATGCGATCTCTGTAATTTCTACTACCCTGGCGTTTCCCAGTCAAAGTTATTTCACATCTGTTTTCCGGGGAAAGACCGGGAAAACACCTAAGCAATACCGCGCAGAGCATTTTCGCGCTTCACTAACAGCCAAATGAGAGCTTTAACGCAGCCACTCCGTTTTCATATTCGCAGGTGATGGCGCCGACCCCGCGCTGCATCACGGAGTCTTACAAGATTCTAACGATCCTCAACCACCTGGAAGATATAGAATTTCAGATAATAAGAGGCATCGTTTGCCCACAGGATCGGATGATCCGGGCCCTGCTGGCGGAATTCCACCTGGCGAAGCCGCTTGTGTGCATCGCGGGCAGCCTGAGCGATCGCCTGCTGGAAGAGATCCGCGGTCATGAAGTGTGAGCAGGAACAGGTGGCGAGAAAGCCGCCGTCCTTTACAAGGTGCAGCCCCTGACGGTTGATTTCACGGTAGCCGCCGGCCGCCGCCTTTACGGAATTGCGGGATTTTGTGAAAGCAGGGGGATCGAGAATCACAACATCGTATTTCCTGCCAGCTGCGCGCTGGGAAGGAAGAAAATCAAAAACATCCCCGACCACATACTCGATGCGATCCTCAAAGCCGTTCAGCTTCGCATTCTCCCTGGCCTGCGTGATGGCAAGCTCGGAGGCATCAATGGAGGTTACGTGTGCTGCGCCTGCGGCAGCGGCATTCAGGCCAAAGGAGCCGGTGTGAGTGAAGCAGTCGAGCACATCCTTGCCGCGGCAGATGGGCCAGATGGATTTGCGATTTTCCTTCTGATCGAGGAAGAAGCCGGTTTTCTGCCCGTCCCTGACATCGACAATGTATCTGACACCGTTTTCAGTGATGGCTACGTTGGTGTCAAATTCCTCGGAAAGAAAACCGCTGGTGCGGGAAAGACCTTCCTTTTCGCGCACCTTGGCATCGCTTCGCTCATAAATGCCGCGGATGTGGATGCCATCCTCCTGCAGGACCTGGACAAGGGAAGCAAGAAGGAGAGTCTTGAGCTTTTCGATTCCAAGGGCCAGAGACTCGACAACAAGTACATCCTCATATTTGTCAACCGTGAGTCCCGGAAGAAAATCGGCTTCTCCGAAGATGACGCGGCAGGATGAGGTGTCGATGACTGCCTTCCGATAATCCCAGGCTGCTTTTACCCGTGCCTTCAGAAAGGCGGGAGAAATCACATTCTCCTTTTTCCGTGCAAGCATGCGCACGCGGATGGTGGAATTGGTGTTGAGAAAGCCGTAGCCGAGAAAGAAGCCGTCAAAATCCAGAACGCTGACAATGTCACCATTCTGAAAGGTTCCGGAAATGTGATCGATTTCGTTGTCGTAGATCCAGGCGCCGCCGGCCTTGAATTCCCGGGCTTCGCGCTTTTTAATGTGGACCTGTGCGTCGGAAGCAAGGCTCTCTTCCGATGTTGTGTGATAGGCTGCATATTCGGAAATTGTCATATAGAATACCTTCCTAAAATACTGGGATCATGTGGACTGTGTAACAGTTTACACTATTTTTCGAAGCTTCTGACGGTTTTTCAGCGTTTTCTTTATGAAAAAACAAACCGGGCAGGATAAAATCCAAACTGCAGGGGAGATTGGATTGACGGGGCGCGATGGGAAGTGTATGCTGAACATGTAGTTTTCAAAACTACGTCAGAAATGAACAGAAGAAAAGGACTATTTTCAATGAATGAACAGAAGACTGCGATACTGATTGATTCCGGCTGTGATCTGCCGGAGAGAATCCGCAAGAAATACGATATTGAGATTCTTCCGCTTCGTGTGATTTATCCCGAGAAGGATTACCAGGACGGCGTGGACATCAATCCGATGATGATTTATCAGCGCTTTCCGGATGAGATTCCGACAACCTCTACGCCGTCTCTTGCAGAGGCTACGGATAAATTTGATGAGCTTCGGGATAAGGGCTATGAGAAGGTGATTGCAATTGCCATTTCCAGCGGTTTATCCGGAACCTACAATACGCTTCGTCTTGCGGCATCGGAATATGAGGATCTGGAGATCTTTGTTTTTGATACCAGAAATATTTCCTCGGCGAGCGGAATTTTTGCCATCTGGGCGGCGACCCGGCTGCAGAAGGGGGAGTCTTTTGAGGAGATCTGCCGAAAGCTCCCGGAGAAGATCGGGGACAGCAAGGCCTTCTTCTATATGGATACGCTGAAATATCTTCAGCACGGCGGAAGAATCGGACGAGTCGCGGGAACCATCGGAGAAGCGCTGAAGATTAAGCCGATTATTTCCTGCGATGAGAACGGCGTGTATTATACGGTCGCAAAGATTCGCGGAGCCAGGACCGCGAAGCTGAAGCTGGCGGAGGAGGTCATTCGCTACAGCTTCGGTCACAAGACCTGGATGATTCTCAAGGAGGGTGATGCACACGCAGAGGCAGCGGCCATGCAGGAGCTTCTGGAGAACCATGAGAAACTCGTGGACAAGCAGATCCTTTTTGAGGAGCAGATTACGGCAACGCTGGCGCTGAATACCGGCCCCGGACTTGTTGGCGTTGTAGTTATGAGAGATCCGGATGAATAATATCCGTCATTTATATCCGTTATTGGAGCAGGGCAGCAGGTGATGCGTTAGGCATTTCCTGCTGCCCTGTTTTTCTGGTATACTTATTAGGTTAAGGTGCGTCTGCAGGCGGCTGGATCTGCCTGTGCATGAAGCTTTGGGAGGGTTTGAACAATGACATACACAGAAAGAGTATTACAGGCATTTGAACAGCAGTTTGGAGATACCGAGGGAGTTCGTCTTTTCTTTGCACCGGGACGCGTGAATCTGATCGGGGAGCATACGGATTACAACGGCGGACATGTCTTTCCGTGTGCAATCAGCCTTGGAACCTATGCGGCAGCAAGAAAGAGAACCGACCGCGTGATGCGGTTTTTCTCGGTGAATTTTGAGAAGATCGGTGTGATCAGCACGTCGCTGGATGATCTGACGCCTTCGAAGCAGGCGGGATGGACCAATTATCCGAAGGGAGTGGTCTGGGCCTTTGCACAGAAGGGACATCCGATTGACTGCGGCTTTGACATGGTTATTTACGGAGACATTCCGAATGGCTCCGGTCTTTCTTCCTCGGCTTCGCTTGAGGTTCTGACCGGAGAGATGCTCCGCAGCTTCTTCGGAATGGAAGACGTGTTTACGAATGAGGATCTTGCTCTGATCGGTCAGTATTCGGAGAACGAATACAACGGCATGAAGTGCGGCATTATGGATCAGTTTGCGTCGGCAATGGGCAAGGAAGGCAATGCAATTTTCCTGGATACCAACAGCATGGAGTTTGAGTATGCGCCCCTGAATCTTGCAGGCATGAAGCTGATGGTAACCAACACGAACAAGAAGCACAGTCTTGTGGATTCGGAATACAACCTTCGGAGAGAGCAGTGCGGCAGAGCGCTGGCGGATCTTCAGAAGAAGCTGGATGTGAAGACGCTTGGCGATCTTTCCATCGAGGAATATGAGGTAAACAAGGACCTGATTGAGGACGAGGTCTGCAGACGCCGGGCGAAGCATGCGGTGTATGAGAATCAGCGGACGATCGAGGCGGTTGCCGCGCTGAAGGCGGGCGATGTGGAGCATTTCGGAAAGCTGATGAACGAATCTCATGTATCCCTTCGGGATGATTATGAGACCTCCTGCAAGGAAGCGGATATTCTTGCGGAGGAGGCATGGAAGATTCCGGGAGTCCTTGGGTCCCGCATTACCGGCGGCGGTTTTGGCGGCTGCACGGTCAGCATTGTAAAGGATGAGGCCGTAGAGGAGTTTCAGAAGAAGCTTGGCGAGGTATATCTGGAGAAGGTCGGATATCCGGCATCCTTCTATACGCTTGAGATTGGCGGAGGTCCGAAGGAGCTTTGACGGCTCCGGTGAGAAGGTGAGAAGATGAGCTTATTTTCAGCAATTGTTCCCTGCTACAACGAAGAGGAGAATATTGACTATTTTTATCAGGAATTCATGAAGAATGAACCCTTCTTTCGTGACCATGATCTGGAATTTGAGCTGCTGTATGTGGATGACGGCTCGAAGGACAAGACCGTGGAAAAGGTGAAAGAGCTTCGCAGGAAGGATGAAAGAGTACATCTGATTTCCTTTTCCCGGAATTTTGGAAAAGAGGCTGCCATGTATGCCGGGCTGGAGCATGCCAAGGGTGATTATGTGGCAGTGATGGATGCGGACCTGCAGGATCCGCCGTCGCTTCTTCCGGAAATGTTCGGCTATCTGTGGGATGGCTATGATCAGGCAGCGACGAGACGGGTAACCAGAAAGGGCGAGCCGCCGATCCGGTCCTTTTTTGCAAGACAGTTTTACAAGCTGATCAACAGATTCTCGAAGACAGAGATTGTGGACGGCGCCAGAGATTTCCGGCTGATGAAGCGGTGCGTGGTGGATGCGATTCTTTCGGTGAAGGAGTACAACCGCTTTTCGAAGGGAATCTTCGAGTGGGTCGGCTTTAAAACACGCTGGATCGAGTTTGAGAACGTGGAGCGCAAATACGGCGAGACAAAGTGGTCCTTCTGGAAGCTGTTTGTCTATGCCATGGACGGAATCGTGGCTTATTCGACGGTTCCGCTTGCGGCGGCGGCCTTTGCAGGCGGTCTCTTTTGCATCATTGCGTTTCTGATGATCGTTTTTGTCATCATCCGGAAGCTTGTCATGGGAGATCCGACGAGCGGATGGCCGAGCCTTGTGTGCATTATTCTGATGGTCAGCGGCATTCAGCTGCTGTGTCTTGGCGTGATCGGGCAGTATCTGTCCAAGACCTATCTGGAAGTAAAGAATCGCCCGATCTATATCACAAAGGAAGAGCTTGACTGATGAAGCAGACTACGAACAGACGACAATCCCTGCGGCGCATTGCAGCCCTGGAGATGCCGCTTGCCGGCATTCTGATCCAGACCATAATTTATGCATGGCTCTGGTTCAGCATCTATTATCCGTTGGTACGGCTGAGACTGAAATTCTACCTGAACGGACATATTCTGGTATTGCTCCTGTATTTCATCCTTCTCCTGTTTCTGACGAAAACCTACGGCGGTATGGATGTGGGATATCAGAAGCCGTTTGATGTGAGTCTGTCGCAGATTTTCTCGCTTCTGATTGTCAATGCCTTTACCTATCTGCAGGATTCTCTGATGCGCAACTGGATTCTGCCCCTTGGCTGGGCACTTCTGGTGACGCTGGTACAGATTCTGTTTGCCGTGCTGTGGATTCAGATTTCCGACAAGGTCTACCACAAGGTATTCCCGCCGACGAAGATGATTCTGATCTACGGGGAGCGTAATGCGGAGTCGATTCTCCAGAAGTTTGCAAGCCGTCCGGAGAAATACGACATTACGAAGACAATCTGCATTTCAGAAGGAGTTCCTGCCATCAAAAGAGCAATTCTGGAATCCGGAAAAATGGCGGTTGTCCTCTGGGATATTCCGACTCTCGAGCGCAATGACCTGATGAAGTTCTGCTATGCCAACGGTGTGCGGCAGTATATGATGCCGAAGATTCCGGATGTCCTTGTAAAGGGCTCCGCGCAGCTTCATCTGTTTGATACTCCGATTTATCTGACGAAGGAATATGCGCTGACCTTTGGGCAGCGCTTCTGCAAGCGGGCGGTGGATGTTATCTGTGCCCTGATTCTTCTCGTTCTGACGTCGCCCTTTTTCCTGATCACGGCCATCCTGGTTAAGCTGTACGACCACGGACCGGTATTTTACAAGCAGGTTCGCTGCACGATGAACCAGAAGGAATTTCGGATCATCAAGTTCCGCAGCATGAAGGTGGATGCGGAGAAGGACGGTGTGGCAAGGCTTGCGGCGGAGCATGATGACCGCATCACTCCGGTGGGACATTTTATCCGGAAGACGCGAATCGATGAGCTTCCTCAGCTGATTAACATCCTGAAGGGAGAGATGTCCTTTATCGGTCCGAGGCCGGAGCGCCCGGAGATTATCGCACAGTATATGGAAGAGATGCCGGAATTTGCCTACCGCATGAAGGTAAAGGCAGGACTTGCAGGCTATGCGCAGGTCTATGGCAAATACAATACAACGCCCTATGACAAGCTGAAGCTGGATCTGACATACATTCAGAATTATTCTCTGGGACTGGATCTGAAGCTGATGCTGCTCACCCTGAAGATCGTTTTCACACCGGAGGCAACCGAAGGCGTTGCGGACGGACAGGTAACTGCCATGCAGGAGGTGCAGGCAGCCGGGGATGAGGCAAGGAATGCCGGGCGGTCCGGAGACGGATTATAAGAAGCAGGAAGAATCATCAGGAGGTGTTTATGTTGGATCACATGGAGGAGCCGATAAACCGGCGCAGTCTCTGGCTGCGGCTTGGGAAAAAGCTTTGGTGGATCCCGGCATGCATGGTGGTTGGCGTTCTTGCATCGGTTCTTGTCTATACCGGAATCTGGCTGGGGCTCGCCGGGCAGAGACAGTACCGGCAGACCTCGAAGTACTACCTGACCTTCGGGCAGGATGAAGCGGGCAATCCGCAGGATTACTACAATGATTACACCTGGAATGATCTGATCTTTTCGGTTCCGGCAATTTCGCAGGTGATCGAATCGGAGCTCCCGGACGGGATTACCATGGAGGATGCAAGGCGGGACATCGAGGCACAGATTCTGTCGGATGTCCGCGTTCTTACGATTCAGGTGACCGATTCCGATCCGCAGATCGTGCAGGAGCTGACCGATGCTGTTCAGGACGCCCTGGTCCGGTACGGCCATACCGCCGAGGAGTTTCGGCGGATTGAGTACCTTTCCTCCGGCGAGGTGGAGCAGGTGGTGGTCGCGGATCGCACCCGGAACGCAGCGCTTCTCGGAGCGCTTCTCGGATTTCTGATCAGCGCGGCAGTTTTGTGGATTCGTGAGCTTCTGAACGACGGTGTGTACTGTCCGGAGGATGCAGCAAAACGCTACGATCTTCCTGTGCTTCTGGTTCTTACTGGAGATTTGGAAAGATCTGCAGGCAAGCATGAGGGGAAGAGAGCAGAAGACGCGGAGCTTCCGGCATTTCTTCGGGATGAGAATGTCCGGGAAGCGGAGAAGCTTGTGAAAGAGCATCCGGAGGGCGTGCGGCTGATTTCAGAGGATCCGGAGCTTGCCGGAAAAGTGGCAGAGCAGCTGCAGAAGACTTACGGAATTGGTGTTTGTGAAGAAAATGGAATCACTCTTGCCGTGATTCCGTTCGGAAGGGAAAACGGAACAGGAACCGATCATCTTCTGACACAGAAGAGGCTGAAGGGAGAGACCCCTGCAGGACTCATTCTTGCGGAAGCGGATGGAACGTTTCTGAAGAAATATTATGGAAGAAAATAAGGTATACAACCGGATTGATCAGAAGAGAGTGGAAGAGACGAAGCATAAGACCTCTCTCGAGGTTCTGGTTGCTGCGGTTCAGGAAAATGATATTACTCTTGCGGAGCGCATGAATCTGTCCACGGATGCCGTGATCTGCAACCAGTGTCAGGAGGTTTCCTACCGGGAGTTTGAGAGAAGGGGACATCTGATCCGGACACTTGCGTTCAATGAGCGCGGGGTCGGACGGAACCGGAACAATGCTCTGATGCGGGCAGATGCGGAATATGTGCTCTTTGCGGATGAGGACATTGTTTACGATGATGACTATGAGGAGAGTGTCCTGAAGGCTTTTGAGGAGAATCCGCAGGCAGATATCCTGATGTTCAACGTAAGTGCGGTAGAAAGCCGGAGAACCTATGAGAACCGGAAGGTTCGCAGAGTTCGCTGGTACAACTGCGGGCGTTATCCTACGTATGCCATGGGTGCACGGCTGGACAGTCTGCGCCGTGCAAATGTGTGGTTTTCACTGCTGTTCGGCGGGGGAGCGAAGTATTCCAACGGAGAAGACAGTCTGTTCATTCATGACTGTCTGAAAAAGGGACTGAAGATCTGGTCGGTTCCGGTTGGAATCGGTCATGAAGCGGCAAGAGAGAATGATGCTTCCACGTGGTTTACGGGCTATAATGAGAAATTCTTCTATGACAGAGGCGTTCTCTATCATTATCTGTACGGGCATCTGCAAAAGGCGATGGGGCTTCGGTTCCTTCTGGCACACAGAAAAACCATGTGCCGTCAGATTCCGCTGCGGAGGGCGTACCGCCTGATGAGAAAAGGAATGAAAGAAGCCTGAGATGGTACTTTACCTTCTGATATCGGCAGCTGCGGCCATTGTGAATAAGACAGAAGGGATGCGGGCAGGAAGCCGCGGCAGTCTGCTGCGAAGATCCTGCCTCTTTCTGATTGCGCTGATTCTGATGGTACCGGCCATTCTCCGCCAGGAAACCGGGAATGACTATCTGAGATATGTGGAGTTCTTCCATCTGGCATCGATTGACGCTTATGTGCCGACGGAAGCCGGCTTCAACTGGCTCGCCAAGGCGGTATACGGCCTCTGCGGCTATGAGAACTATCTGCTGCTGTTTGCCATCTATGCCGTGATGACCATCCTTGCGATGCTGACGGTGATCCGGCAGCAGGCAGAGAACTTCTGCTTCTCGTTCTTCCTGTTCATGATGTTCGGGTATTATTTCCAGAGCTTTAATACCATGCGGTATTATTTTGCGCTGTCGCTGTCGCTTCTTGCGATGACCTGTCTTCTGCGAAGGCAGTATGCAGGCTTTGTGATATTGGTACTTCTGGCCTCGCTGTTTCATAAGACAGCACTGATCACCCTTTTGCTGTATCCGGTCGCTGCGCGCCGCTGGAAGAAGCGGGAGCTGGCAGCAGGTGTGGCGCTCGGTCTGGCAGTGCTGCTGCTCCATGAAAAGGCGATGGAGCTTCTGCTCTCTTTGTATCCCTCCTGGGAGGGAACGGTGGATCTTGCGGCAGGGACAAGCATCTCGTGGGTCAATATCGCCAAATGTCTTGCGGTCCTTCTTCTTGCATATTATGTGAGGGCGGACGAAGATCCGGAAACCTTTCGCGGCAGGCAGCTTGTGATGTACCGGAACAGTGCATACATCGGACTTCTTCTGTATGTGTTTGGCTGGTTTATTCCGGAGGTGTCCCGGATTTGCTATTATCTTACGTTTACACAGATTTTCTATCTTCCGATGCTCCTTTCAGGACTTCCGGAGACGGAGCAGGGGCGCAGACAGAAGAAATTACTGACCATTCTGGTGATTGCGGCGGCTTTGGTGTTTTTTGCACTGTTTCTTCGGACCGCATACCGGGATACCATCAAAATTCTGCCGTATAAGAGCTTTCTGTTTCACGATCTGAACCGGACTCCGTCGGCAAGCGTGGGAGGCAGCTACTGAAGCGTTATGAATACACCTTTTTTCAGTATCATTACACCGAGCTATAATCCGGGATTCCGCCTTCAGAAGACGATCGGGAGTATCCTGGGGCAGACCTTTTCGGATTATGAGGTAATCGTCAAGGATGCCGGTTCCTCGGATGGAAGTTTGGACGGGCTCTCCGCAGATGGAAGAATCCGTCTGATTCGGCAGAAGGACAGTGGAATTTATGATGGGATGAATCAGGCAGTTGCTGCGGCGAGAGGTGAGTATCTGTATTTCTTAAATTGCGGAGATGTGCTCTTTTCGCCGGATGTGCTGGAGAAGACCGCGGCAGCGATTCGGAAAGAGGAGGAGCTTTCCGCGAAGCAGCCCGGAGAAAGAAAAGCGGGAGGCTGGATTTTCTACGGAGATGTGCTGGAGGAGAAGACCGGTCAGCGTGTTGCAGCTAAGCCTGAAATGACGCATTTTGCCATGTACCGGAATCTTCCCTGCCATCAGGCCTGCTTCTATTCGAGAGATTTGTTTGAAGTCAGAGCCTTTGATCTTCAGTATCAGGTCCGGGCGGATTACGAGCATTTTCTGTGGTGTGTCATCCGGCACCATGCGAAGGCAGTTGCAATGGACCTGACCGTTGCAGGCTACGAGGGCGGAGGCTTTTCGGAGAGGGCGGAGAGCAGGGAGCTTTCGGCAAAAGAGCACCGGGAAATAGCAAAGGAGTACTTCTCACAGGCAGAGCAGCGAAGGTTCCGCGCTGCGATGGTATTAAGCCTGCAGTCTCTTCGGGAGAAGCTTGCCTCTTCTCCGAAGACGGCAGCGTGTTATGATCGGATTAAGAATAAGATATATGAGAAAAAGTCTCGCGGGTGATTTGGGCCTTGCAGGCTTTCCGGGGTAAGAATGAGAGTTTTATGGTTGTGCAATATTATGCTTCCGATTTTCGCAAAGGCGGAAGGGCTGCCCTATTCCAATCGTGAGGGCTGGCTGACAGGGAGCTTTCATTTACTGGTAAATGAGAAGGTAGAAGCGGGAAAGGATGAGAACCTGATTGAGCTTGGGGTCTGTGTCCCGGTTCCGCAGCAGCTTGCCGGCTGCAGGAGAGAAATTGACGGAGCCGTATTTTACGGCTATTGCGAGAATCTGAACACACCGGAGGTGTATGACGGAACGCTGGTAGAGCGATTTCTTGATATTCTGGAGGATTTCAAGCCGGATATGGTACATATTTTCGGCACGGAGTTTCCGCATTCTCTGGCAATGGTTCGCGCTTTTCAGCGTCCGGAAAGAACACTGGTGGGAATCCAGGGACTTTGCTGTGCCATTGCGGATTCCTATATGGCGGAGCTCCCGTACAAGGTGCAGCGTGCCAGGACCTTTCGGGACAGAGTCCGTCATGATTCTCTGAAGGAGCAGCAGAAGAAGTTCCGCCTTCGGGCAGAGAATGAACGAAGCACGATTCAGGAGGTGCTTCATATTACGGGAAGAACCGGCTTTGACCGGGAAGGAACCTCTGCGATTCATCCGGAAGCGATTTATCATCTGATGAATGAAACGCTCCGGCCGGAATTCTATGAGGGGCGCTGGGATTTGAACGGCGTAGAGCCGCACAGTATTTTCATCAGCCAGGGAGATTACCCTCTGAAGGGGTTTCACTTTGTTCTGCAGGCGATGCCGAAAATCCTGAAGGAGTATCCGGATGCGAAGCTGTATGTAGCAGGCAAATCCATCATCGGAAATGTCGGGGGCCGGATTCCTGCGAAGAAGCTTCCGTCTGCACTCTGGATTACTGCATACGGAAAATATCTGAAGAAGCTGATCCGGGAGGGCAATCTGGAAGGACATGTCATTATGCTGGGATCGTTGAATGCAGAGGAGATGAAGGCGCAGTTTCTTCGAAGTCATGTTTTTGTCTGCCCGTCTGTGATGGAGAATTCGCCGAATTCGCTCTGCGAGGCCATGCTGCTCGGAATGCCGGTTGCAGCGGCCAGGGTTGGCGGGATTGGTGATCTTGTGGAGAACGGCGCGGAAGGTCTCCTGTTTTCGGAGGGGGATTACGAGGCGCTCGCGGAGGATGTCTGCAATCTGTTTGAGAACAATCAGTTTGCCTGCAGACTGGCCAGTGCCGCACATAAGGAAGCGATGATTCGCCACAATCCGCACACGAATTATCTGCGTCTTCTGGAGATTTATCGCAGTATCTGCCAGTAAGCGATCAAGGAGGATGTCGAATGCCGCTGACGGTCACCTTTGTGTCTAACTACATCAATCACCACCAGATTCCGTTCTGCGAGGCCATGCGCAAAAGGCTTGGTGACGGCTTTGTCTTTGTGCAGATGGAGGAGATGGAAGAAGAGCGAAAGAAGATGGGCTGGGAGGATCATTCCGAAGAGCTTTGCTGGGTTTTAAAATGGAGCGAGGATCGGAAGGAAGCAGAGCGGGAGATGATGTCCTGTGACCTCCTGATTGCCGGCTGGGTTCCGGAAATTCAGGATCTTCTGGCGAAGCGGCTGAACATTCACCGGCCGGTTTTTCAGATCAGTGAGCGGATTTACAAGGATGGCCAGTGGAAGGCAATTTCGCCGAAGGGGCTCCTTCATAAATATCGTGCCTTTACAAAATTTCGCAGGGAGCCGTATTTCCTGCTGTGTGCCGGAGCCTATGTGGCATCCGACTATGGCCTGATCGGAGCTTTTCCGGAGAAAAAATACCGTTGGGGATATTTCCCGCCGATGATTTCCTATGGAGGCGACAGGCCGCCGATCCGCCGAAGACAGGCGGCGGATCCTGCAGAACTTGTCTGGGCAGGGCGTTTTGTTGCGTTCAAGCATGTGGAACGAGTTCTGGAGCTTGCGGACCGGCTCGAAAGAGACGGTAAAAATTTCCTGCTTCACATTATCGGAGGAGACAGTGCGGAGAACGGGGGCGAAGAGGAGAAGGCTCATCGCTATGTGATGGAGCATGGCCTGGAGGAGAAGGTTATTTTTCATGGCCTGTGTTCGACGGAAACGGTGCGGGATGTGATGGAGCACAGCGATATTTTTGTATTTACCAGTGACCACGGGGAAGGCTGGGGAGCTGTGCTGAATGAGGCAATGAACAGCGGATGTGCACCGGTAGCGGGGGCAGAGGCTGGCGCTGTGCCGTATCTTCTGCGCAACGGTGTCAACGGCTACATCTATGCGGATGGTGATCAGGAGGATCTTGCGGCCAAAACCGAGCGGCTTATCGATGATCCGGAGCTGTGCGAACGATTTGCAGAAGCCTCTTTCCGCTCGGTTGTGACTTTATGGAATGCGGAAACTGCTGCGGAACGGCTTCTTTTGTTTGCGGATAAGGTGCTTGATGCCTGCGAAGAACGGAGAATCCTGCTGGCAGGCGGAGCAAGGCGAACTGCGCTGGAGATGAAGAATCTGAATGCAGATCTTCCGGCAGAGGGGCCCATGAGCCGGGCGCCGGGGCTTCGGCCGTTTCTTCACGTGCCGCGCATGGCAGAAACGAAGCAGCTGTGAACTTCAATGGTGGGGGAGACAGGGAAAATGAGTATGCAGGCTCTGATATCGGTCGTAGTACCGGTTTATAATTCAGAACCCTTTCTGAAGAAGACGGTTCGATGCATTCAGGAGCAGACCGATCCTGCTTTCGAAATTATTCTGGTGAATGACGGATCTCTGGACGGATCGCTGGAGCTTTGCAGGGAACTGGAAAAGGAGGATGCAAGAATCCGCGTTCTGACACAGGAGAATAAGGGGCTGTCTGCAGCGAGAAATGCCGGTGTTCTGGAAGCACATGGGGAATACATCAGCTTTGTGGACTCAGACGATCTGATCTATCCGGATATGATTGCAAACCTGCGTGCCGGGATGGATGAGATGAGACGCAGAGGCCTTCGGAATGTACAGGTGCAGATCGGACGTGAGGAAATTGATGAAAATGGGAATGCGCTTCCTACTGCCATCATTGCGCCGGAAGAGCCGGTGCTGATTCCGCCGGTTCTGTTCGTGCAGAGCATGCTCCTGTATACGGGAGATGCTTCCTTTTGTACCAAGCTGACACCCAGAAGAATTCTCCTGGAGCATCCGTTTGAGGTAGGGGCCTTATGTGAGGACTTCAGTTTGGAAACACATCTTGTAGATATCCTGGATGGCGTCTACAATCTGCCACAGATCGGTTATCGTGTGGTACACCGCCTGGGAAGTCTGACAAGGAGAAGGTCGGTCAATCAGTTTTCACGCGCATACATTGCCATTATCGAAGCGTCGGACTACGTGGAAAAGGAGCTGGTTCCCCGTTATCCCAAGCTCGAGGTGGCGGCCAGAAGATTCGGCTTGTATGAGCGGCTGGATTATATGCTTCATGTGCCGATTGCACAGATGAACCGGAAAAATGAGTTCTATATGCAGGTTCTGCATTATCTGCGGGAGAATAAAACGGCAATCCGCGAGAATCCGTATCTGGCTCATCGCGACAGGATTTACCTGACGATTCTTTCAGCTGCGCCGGTCCTTGTGCGGCGTGTTCACCGGGGCAGCATGCGGCTTCGCGGAATCAAAATGAAATAGGACGGCCCGAATGCGATGAATATCGAATAATATGCAGAATTTGGCTCAATTCATACGAGCGAGTCTATGGAAAAATGCGTAGATGCGGTCTATAATCAGTACCGTTACCATCAAGAGATTTATACAGACAGGGAGGACAGATCACCATGGAGAAGAAGAATCTGGACTGGTCAAACCTCGGCTTCAGTTATATGAAGACCGATAAACGGTATGTGGCAAATTATACGGCAAAAGCCGGCAAATGGGATGAGGGCGCCCTCATTGACGATGACAAGATTGTCATGAGTGAGGATGCCGGTGTTCTCCAGTACAGCCAGTCTGTGTTTGAGGGACTGAAGGCATATACAACCAAGGACGGGCATATCGTATGCTTCCGCCCGGATCTGAACGCACAGAGAATGTATGATTCTGCACAGCGTCTGGAGATGCCGCCTCTTCCGGTAGAGCAGTTTGTTGATTCCATCCATAAGGTGGTTGAGGCAAATGCGGCATGGGTTCCGCCTTTCGGAACCGGTGCAACACTTTATATCCGTCCCTATATGTTCGGCATCAGCCCGGTTATCGGTGTAAAGCCGGCAGATGATTACCAGTACCGCGTATTTACGACTCCGGTTGGCCCGTACTTCAAGGGCGGCGCGAAGCCGATCTATGTAAAGATCAGTGATTATGACCGCGCTGCACCGCACGGAACAGGCAACATCAAGGCAGGACTGAACTATGCAATGAGCCTGCATGCAATTGTTACGGCACACCAGGAAGGTTTTGCGGAGAACATTTACCTGGATGCAGCAACAAGAACGAAGATTGAGGAGACCGGCGGAGCCAACATCCTCTTTGTGGATCAGGACAATCATCTGGTGGTTCCGAAGTCGGATTCCATCCTTCCTTCCATCACAAGAAGAAGCCTTGTCTATGTGGCAGAGCATTACCTTGGAATGCAGGTGGATGAGCGCCCGGTATACTGGCAGGAGGTCAAGGACGGAGCATTCAAGGAGTGCGGTCTCTGCGGCACGGCAGCGGTGATTTCCCCGATCGGCAAGATCAACGATCACGGAACCGATTATGCGTTTGCATCCGGCATGGAGAACATCGGACCCTGGATGGATAAGCTTCGTACTACCCTGCTTGGAATTCAGGAGGGAGAGCTGGAAGCACCCGAAGGATGGATTCACGTCATCGAGTAAGACGCATCGGACAGGTAAGCTTCCTCCGATCAATCAGGAGTGCAGAGGTGTTTTTCGCTGTCAAAGAAATACAGAAATGAGAAAAGAGGGGTTTCCCGTGCGGGAGCTCCTCTTTTTCTGCAGATGCGTTCAGCGGCATACGTGTAAAAAACGGCTGATATAGATCGTATTCATCGTCCTGCTGCAGATTGTTGGCAGACAAATAATTTAGTATAATAAAAAGCGTATGATTATTGCAGTGTCTGCTTTCATACGGAGGGGGATTTTCGAAGTGCAAATGGAAAAGGAACTGCGCGAAGAGGAAGAATGGCTGGCGGGAAGAGATCATCTGACCGGTTTATACAGTCTGCACCGGTTTGCAGAGAAGGCGCACCATACGATGGATGCGATGACACCGCAGGCTGCAGAGAACACGGTTATCGTATTCCTGAATCTGCATCGCTTCCAGAGATACAACCGCCGTTATGGCTATGAAGAAGGGGACAGAGTGCTGCACCGGCTGGCCGCTGCCATGCAGGAGAACAGCGGGATCCTTTTGTGCGGCAGGATTGCAGAGGATCATTTCCTGTTTCTGACAGATAAGACGTCCGTGGAAGGAATTCTGCGGGAGCTGAATCATCGTCTGCAGGAGATCTCATATGACAGCCTTCTGTGTATCCGGGCCGGAATCTACGACATCTCGCCGGCGGATTCTGTCATTGCTGCCGGGGACAAGGCGAAGGCAGCGGCCGACAGCCTCCGCGGGAAATCGGTGGGAGATGTTTTCTGGCATTACTATGACCGGGAGCTGGCACTTGCGATGGAACGCCGTGCATATATCCTGGAGAATTTTGATCAGGCCATCCGGAACGGATGGATTCATGTCTATTATCAGCCGGTGATGCGTACCCTGACCGGCAAGCTGTGCGGAATGGAAGCCCTTGCCCGCTGGGAGGATCCGGTATACGGCCTGATGCCGCCGGCGCTGTTTATTCATGTTCTGGAAGAAAATCTGCTGATCCATAAGCTTGATTTGCATATTGTCCGTCTGGTATGTGAGGATTACCGGCGGGAAATGAATGAGGGACATCGATTTGTGCCGGTTTCCTTCAATTTGTCGCGCCTTGATTTTGATTTGTGTGACATCCTGGATGAGATCAATCAGATTGTATTGGCGCATGAAGTTCCGAAGGATATGATCCACGTGGAAATCACGGAGAGCATGCTGTCCGACAATGATATTCATGTCCGGCATACCATGGAGCTGTTTCACGACGACGGCTATCAGGTGTGGATGGACGATTTCGGCAGCGGATATTCGACCCTGAATGTCCTGAAGGACTACAAGTTTGATGAGATCAAGATCGACATGCGGTTTCTGTCCGATTCCGGAGAACGTTCCCGAAAGATTATCACCTCTGTGGTGGATATGGCGAAGAAAATCGGAATTCAGACTCTGGCAGAGGGTGTGGAGAATGAGAGCCAGCTTGATTTTCTGCGAAGCATCGGATGTGAGAAGATTCAGGGATATTATTACGGAAAGCCGCAGCCTCTTGATGACGGCGTCCGAAAGCTCCTTGAGACGGAAGAAAAGGTCGAGGAAGCGGCTCTTGGACGATATTATGATCAGATTGGAAAAGTCAATCTGATCGACGAAAGATGCATCGCACTGGCAGAATATGACGGAGAACGGTATCGGTTTCCGTATCTCAATGAGAGGTTCCGGACGCTTCTTGAGGGACTTCGGATCGATTCCGCGTTTTTGCTGGAGGAAATCTGCAATGATCCGGTTTTCCCGGCCTACGGTTTGCTGAGAAGAGAATCGGAAAAGCTGCATCTCGGAACCGGAAAACGCAGCACAAGCTTTGTCGCAGAGGGAAGGTATTTCTATCTGACGGGTGACTGCGTCGGCGAACTGCCGGATCGTAAAATGCTGCTGATATTCATTTCAGACATGGCAGACAACAAGGATTTCAACCGTGAGGTTGAGCTGGATGAAGCGATCCGAAGTTTGTATCAGACCTGTGAGAATCTCTATATCTGCAATCTGGAAGAGAAGAAGTGCCGGTCCCTGCTGTCTGTTTCCGAGAATCCGGAAGAGGATGAGAACTGGAAGCATGACATTGATCCGAAAGGCTTTGCGAAAGACCGGATCTATCCGGAGGATCGGGACCGCTATCTGGAGTTTGCAAACCCCGATACTCTTTACAGCAGGATGCAGAACAGTCCGAGAGGGTTTGTGAGCAGTTATTTCCGTACGAAGTGCCAGGATGGCCAGTACCATTGGATGAGGCATCTTTTTGTGCTGATTTCGAAGCTCGGAAGAAAAGACTATGTGGGAGTTACGCAGGCGGTAGAGGAATCGCAGCTTTTGCAGGATGCGAAGATAATCTGTGAAAGTGAACAGCTGGAAACGGACCACAAGGCGGATGAAGCAGATGTGACCCTGCAGAAGGATTGCTGGAGGAATCTTCTGTATGGCCCAGGGCTGAAGATTTGCTGGAAGGACGTAAATCGCAGATATGTGGGGGCGAGTCGTGCTTTTCTGGATTATTTCGGCCTTTCTTCCATTTCGGAAATCAGCAGCATGCAGGATGAAGAACAGAAATGGAACATATCGGGGGAAGAATACCGGGAGCTGGAAGAACGAATTCTGAAGGAAGGAATTGCAGTAAAGCTGCAGCCGCAGAAGTGCATGATTCATGGCGTCGTGCGGGATGTCCTTACGAACAAGCAGCCGATTTACCGGAATGGGAAGATCGTAGGAATTCTGTGCTATTTCTTCGATGTATCGGATGTGAAGGAAAATAAAGACCCTGCAAGGGAGAGCATGGACACCATAACCGGAGGACTTAATATCCGGGGACTGATGCTGGCCAGTGAGCAGTTCCAGAAGACCTATGAGGATAAGAAAAAGGATTTCTGTTATTTCTATGTTGATATTCATGGATATATGGAATTTCGGGAGAAAAACGGAAAGGAAGTCGGAGAGAAGCTGCTGCATCGTATATCGGAAAGAATGCGGACCGCGGCGGGCAAGGGAAGCGTGATAGGAAGAATATGGGAGGATCACTATGTTGTAATCTGTCCGCTTGAGGAACAGGGAGTGACCGAAAATGAGGTCGCAGGAAGAATTCATCAGGAGCTGAAGCGGATTCATCGGGTCGGAGACATCCCGGTGACCGTATACTGTTCCATCGGGAGCAGCAGATATTCAGAGGCGGGGAGCCTGGAGAAGTGTGTGCTTCTGGCGAAGGAGCGCATGCTTGAGGGACAGAAGTCTCACGCGTAACGTAACGGAGCAGGCAAGACAACAGGAAGCCAGATGGCAAAAAGAAAGGGCCCGACGTGTTTTAAACAGCACGTCGGGCCCTTTTTCTGGTTTGCGCGCCATGGGCGCGCTCTAACGGGTGTAAGTCCCGAGTACGCGTAGGCAACGACGAAGTACATAGCTGAACAGCAAGGGTGTCCATCGTGAGGTGGAATCTGAAGGAAGCTGTAGGCAAACCCTTGGCCTGACGAACAGGAACCACATACAAGGCTGGGAAATACGGGTAAGTCTGCTAGAAGAGATGAAGCCCAAAAGTTGCTGGAAGTACCAGTAAATGTGGCAGGTAGATGAGGGAAAAGAGCGCGCACCTTAAGCGTGGAGATCTCACAGGCGGCTCCATCAGCCGTAGTAACAACGAACTGTGAGATGTCAGCAGAGCCCATAGTAGTGAGGAAGTCCCTGTAATGGGGACGGAGCGAAGGGGCGAACAATCAATCAGTTGAAGTACGTTCCACTTCGTAGCCGGAGCAACGTCTGTCGATAACGTCAAAGGCGGCAAAGGCAAAAGGGGCAGAAAGGAAACAACGCATGGACACAAGTAGTCTCATGGAGCAGATATTAAGCAAAGACAATCTCAATGCGGCATATCTGCAAGTCGTCAGAAACAAAGGAGCGGCAGGTATCGACGGAATGACCGTCGAAGGACTTGGTGCATACCTTTCGAAAAACGGCGAAAGCATCAGGGAACAGCTGCGGACAAGGAAGTACAAGCCGCAGCCGGTCAGAAGGGTGGAGATACCAAAGCCAGACGGTGGAACAAGGAACCTTGGAGTGCCAACGGTGGTAGACCGCTTTGTACAGCAGGCGGTAGCACAGGTGCTCACTCCGATATTTGAGGAGCAGTTCCACGACCACAGCTACGGATTCAGGCCCAATCGGTGTGCACAGCAGGCAGTTCTTAAAGCACTGGAAATAATGAATGACGGGCATAGCTGGATTGTGGACATCGACCTTGCGAAGTTCTTTGACACAGTAGACCATGACAAGCTGATGACGATCTTCGGACGGACGATAAAGGATGGAGACGTCATTTCAGTGGTGAGAAAGTTCCTGGTTAGCGGAGTGATGATCGATGACGAGTACGAAGATACCATAATCGGCACGCCCCAAGGCGGAAATATATCGCCGCTGTTAGCGAACATCATGCTCAATGAGCTGGACAAAGAGTTAGAGGCGAGAGGACTGGATTTCGTCCGGTATGCAGATGACCTTATCATCATGGTCGGAAGCAGACAGGCGGCAGAGAGAGTCATGAAGAGCGTGGCCAGATTTATCGAGGAGAGGCTCGGATTGAAGGTAAATGCCGAAAAGAGTAAGGTCGATAAACCTAAAGGCATCAAATATCTCGGGTTCGGGTTTTACTTTGACCCATTTGCCAAAGTATACAAAGCCAGACCGCACCAGAAGGCAGTTGCTAAGTTCAAGGCCCAGATGAAGAAACTGTCGTGCAGAGGCTGGGGAGTTGACAACGCCTATAAAGTACTGAAACTGAACCAGCTTATTCGGGGGTGGGTTAATTACTTCAAAATCGGAAGCATGAAAGGCCTGTGTGAGCGGATGGACAGTAACATCAGATATCGACTGAGGATGTGTATCTGGAAGCACTGGAAAACACCGCAGAACAGAGCGAAGAACCTGATGAAGCTTGGAATAGACCGCATGACAGCATACCGAGTTGCACACACAGGGAAAAGAATTGCCTACGTCTGCAATAAGGGCGCTGTTAACATGGCCATAAACAACAAGAGATTAGCCGCATTCGGGCTAATCTCTATGTCTGACTACTATGCCGCAAGGCGTGTTACTTGTTAAGTTGGTTGAACCGCCGTGTACCGAACGGTACGCACGGTGGTGTGAGAGGTCGGCGGTCTATTGGCCGCCTCCTACTCGATT
>OIXL01000392.1_pt1 | contig 23426 bp, 17 predicted proteins | sample 1587761 | NCBI WGS metagenome assembly OIXL01 (sample SAMN03283246) | human gut metagenome | biome: human-associated habitat; material: feces | host: Homo sapiens | place: Peru | collected 2012 | reverse complement strand
GAAGCTGTTACGTTGACACCAGCCTTGGCACCGAGCTCGCGGATAGCGAAAGAAATCTCTGGTGTAGGACGGAGGCTTTCAAAGAGATAAGCCTTGATGCCATTGGCTGAGAAGATTGCAGCTACGGTCTCAGCAAAGAGACGAGAGTTGTTACGGCAGTCGTGACCTACAACAACAGAAAGGTTCTCCTCACCTGGGAAAGCCTTGAGGATGTAGTTGGCGAAGCCCTGAGTTGCCATACCAACGATATATTTATTCATTCGGTTAGTACCTGCACCCATAATACCGCGCAAGCCACCAGTACCGAACTCCAAGTTCTGATAGAAAGCATCAACGAGAGCAGACTTATCTTCAGCCTCGAGCATTGCTTTTACTTCATTACGAGTTTCTTCATCAAAAGCAGGTGTGAGCCACTGCTGTGCTCTTTCTTCACACTGCTTGATTAATTCTGCGTTATTAGCCATAGTTTGATTCTATTTTGTTATTAATAATGTTCATATAGAGGGTTGTGCCCGAAAACAGCACAATATATCTCTTTTTGCGTACAAAGTTATATAAAAATTTTGATAAACCAAGCAAGATTGAAGTTTTTTTTGTATTTTTGCACATTGAAATGGAATTGAAAATAGAATAAAGCTAATATTTAGCAATATTGTATTGAAGATAGCAAAAGTTGAATGAACAAAATATAAAAACAATAGAATATGGAAGTATATTACACGGGCGTCATCATCGCCGTATCCACCTTTTTAATAATAGGTATCTTTCACCCTATCGTCATGAAGACGGAATATTATACGGGCACTCGCTATTGGTGGGTTTTCCTCGTTGCAGGCATCATCTGCATCGGAGCTGCCTTCCTGGTTGCCAACGTGCTCTTCTCTGCCATACTGGGTGTAGTAGGTGCTTCATGCCTTTGGAGCATCGGTGAACTCTTCGAACAGAGACAACGCTGCGAGAAAGGCTGGTTCCCGAAGAATCCGAAAAGAATAGGAACAGGATATTACAGGGACGAGAAGAAGTGAAGAACGAAGAACTGAAGTTTCGCATGTGGTTCAAGTACGGGCTGAAGGCCCAAAAGCTCCTAGCCCAGGGCATCGCCCTGGGTATAATGGCAATCAGCAATGCGCCCTGTAAGGGCAACAGCTTTATATATTGCCTGGAGTTTTAAAGCTTTTGCCCTTACAGGGCGACAGGTTACCGCCCCAAACAACCCAGGGCGATGCCCTGGGCTAAGAGCTTCTGCCCTTTCAGGGCGTGCTGCTTGCGTCCTTTGCCCTGCTAATTGCTTTATACACAGGGAGATGCCCCCTCAGGGCGTATGGATAAAGCTGGCAATATTTGAATCAAAGTAAACATTAAACACTATATAAATATGTCAAAAGAAGAAATGAAATACGAAAAAGCGGTCAGCGAACTGGAGGAGATCGTGGACAAGATGGAGCGCGATGAGTTGGACATCGACCAACTGTCCGAACAACTGAAGCGTGCCAAGGTTTTGGTGAAACTCTGCAAGGATAAACTCACTAAGACGGACGAGGAAATCAAAAAGTTGCTGAGTGAAGAATAGGGGGAAGTTAAAGGAGTTAAGGAGTTAAGGAGTTAAAGGAGTTAAGACAAATGCTTTGAAGGGTAATGTTTAATTTCAAGTCCACAAAAGCTGTTGTCTTAACTCCTCAGCGACCGAAGGGAGCGATAACTCCTTAACTTCTTAACTCCTCAAAAAGATAACTCCTTGACATGCGAAACTTCAATAAGCTGACTATTTTACTAAATATTAGATAAAAAAGTTGCAGATTAACGGATTATTTTGTACTTTTGCAGCTAAATATAAGTAGAACATTAAAAAAGTAAATGTTATGAAAGACTTGGATTGGTCTAATCTGTCGTTTGGCTATCGCCAGACCGATTACAATGTTCGCTGCTACTATCGCAACGGAAAATGGGGCGAAATAGAAGTTTGCTCTGATGAGTATCTCAAACTGCACATGGCTGCTACCTGCCTTCACTATGGACAGGAAGCATTCGAAGGCCTGAAGGCTTATCGCTGTCCTGACGGCAAGGTGCGCGTATTCCGTATGGATGAGAATGCTGCTCGCTTGCAGAGTACATGCCGTGGCATTATGATGCCTGAAGTACCTACAGAGATGTTTGAGGAAATGGTAAAGAAGGTGGTTCGACTCAACCAGGAGTGGATTCCTACCTATGAGAGTGGTGCTACACTCTATATCCGTCCGCTCCTCATCGGTACCAGCGCACAGGTGGGTGTTCATCCTGCCACAGAGTATTGCTTCCTCATTTTCGTCACTCCTGTAGGTCCTTACTTCAAGGGTGGTTTCTCTACCAACCCTTATGTCATCATTCGTGATTTCGACCGCTCTGCTCCTCTCGGAACAGGTATATATAAGGTGGGTGGCAACTATGCTGCTTCTCTCAGAGCCAACAATATTGCTCACGAGAAGGGCTATGCATGCGAGTTCTATCTCGATGCCAAGGAGAAGAAGTACATGGACGAGTGTGGTGCTGCCAACTTCTTTGGCATCAAGAACAATACCTACGTGACACCTAAGAGTACATCTATCCTCCCATCTATCACCAACAAGAGCTTGATGCAGTTGGCTGAAGACCTCGGTATGAAGGTGGAGCGCAGACAGATTCCTGAGGACGAGCTCGATACATTCGAGGAGGCTGGTGCCTGCGGAACTGCTGCGGTAATCAGTCCTATCAGCTATATCGACGACCTCGATACTGGCAAGCGCTATAACTTTGGCGATAAACCAGGTCCTATCTCCAAGCACCTGTACGATACCCTCCGTGGTATTCAGTATGGTACCATCGAGGACAAGCATGGCTGGACCACAGTTGTTATCGAATAACATTCCTTAATTGCAGAAGTTAAGGGCACTCATGTCAGATAAGTCTGGCAAGAGTGCCCCTTTTTCATAAAAAATCTGTAACTTTGCACGCAAAAACAACAAAGACAGATACATGAGCAAAGGAAAATTAGCAAAGTTTGCAGACATGGAGGCATTCGAGAATGTCTTCCAGTACCCTTATAGTGTGGTAGACGACGTGCCTTTCGAGATGAAGGGCAAATGGCGTGAGATGTATTTCCACAACGACAATCCCATCGTTCTCGAGTTGGGATGTGGTAAGGGCGAATATACCGTAGAACTTGCCAAACTCTATCCAGAGATGAACTTCATCGGAGTAGACATCAAGGGCGCCCGTATGTGGACTGGAGCCAAGAAAGCCATTGAGGAAGGACAGAAAAACGTGGCTTTCCTGCGTACCAACATTGAGATCATCGACCGCTTCTTCGTCCAGGACGAGGTGCAGGAGATATGGCTTACCTTCAGCGATCCACAGATGAAGAATCCTCGCAAGCGCCTTACCTCCACTTATTTCATGAACCGTTATCGCCACTTCCTCGTGGATGGCGGCATCATCCATCTCAAGACCGATTCCAATTTCCTCTTCACCTATACCACCTATATGGTGCAAGAGAATCATCTGCCTGTGCTCTTCCGTACCGAAGACCTCTATCATCATGAGGGCATCGACGACGTGACATGCAAGATTCTCTCCATCCAGACTTACTATGAGAGTATGTGGATAGAGCGAGGTCTCAACATCAAGTACATGAAGTTTGAGTTGCCACGTCAGGGCGAGCTGGTGGAGCCCGACAAGGAGATTCCTCTCGACGATTATCGCAGCTATCGTCGTGACAAGCGCACACCCAAGGAAACAGGCAAATAGCCCGACTCCTCTTCTTCTCTTTCTGATAAAATTCTTACTCAACTTTTGTAACTTCCGCTAATGGGGAAGTTAGAGAAGTTCCGTACATACTCAACTTGAGCCCCTTATAAACGAAATGACCATGACCGAGATTGCTCTCCGGTCATGGTCATTTGCAGTTTGTAGGAGTGGCTTGTCACCACTCGTTGTGTTGTCAGAACGCTATTTTCTGTCCCTTGTTGGTGATGTAGACGCGTCCCTTCTGTGGGGTTTGAATCTTTCTTCCTTCAAGGTCGTAGAACTCAGTGCTCTCGTTCTCATCCTCTATGGTGACACCATGGATTCCTGAAGCCTCTGTTATGGTGATCTTGATGAAGGCACTCAGGTTGCTTCCGTCCTTTGTCGTAGCCGTAATCTTGACTGTACCAGTGCTGATGGCTTTCAGAATGCCATTCTCGTCTATGGTTGCCACGTCGGTATTCTCACTCTTCCAGGTCACTTCGCTCATGGTGGTGTTCTTAGGAGTGAGTACAGCATTCAGCAGCAGATAGTCGCCCACGGCAACCGTCTTCTTTGATGCACGCACGTCGATGTCGCTTGCCAGGATATTCACATCGCATGGTATGGTGATCTCACTGCTCAGGTTAGAACCATCCAGTGTCACGACTCTTACCACGACATCACCCTTGCCTCCCTTGGCTGTCAGCAATCCGCTCTGGCTGATGGAAGCATATTCGCCTCCGCTGACGATACTCCAGCTTACCTTGTTGAATGTGACGTAAGTAGGCAAAATCGTAGCTACCATGTGGAGCTGTTGTTGGCTGTTGCTCAGCTTGGCGATGCTTTCTACTGTTCCTGCATAGAGGGTTGTTGCCTGTGTGGTAGACATGGCTTCCTCTGACGAGATGACATTTGAGGAAACATCTTCTGATGCCGCCACTCTGCCCATACCCTTGGCTCCTGCCGAGGTGTTGGTCTCAAACTTCACGGCATAGTAGGAAACGCCTGCCGGTGCATCATAGTCGGTAAAGTTCTGCTGGCTGCCCGAAATGGTGGCAATGGCCTTCAGGTTCTTCTCCGACGAGCCTCTCATGATGATGTAGCTCGTCACCTCCAAGCCCTCGTAGGCATTCCACATCAGGTTGTTGCCCTTCTTGTCGGCAGTCTTGTTGATCATGACATGCAGTGGGTTGTGAGCAGCAGAGTAGTCGCTGTGCTGCATCTCGTTCTCTGCGATGAGGCGTATGCGATAACGCTGAGGCTGAACTCGGTTGTCGCTGGACAAGTCTACATAGGTGGCATTTCCTACAGGCACGATGTCGAGCACCTCAAACTGGTTCAGACGATTGGTCTCTCGGCTCACTTCCACCTTGCTTACCATGCTTGGCACGTCGGTACTCCAGTTTACCTGATAGTACTTGTCGTTCGACTCCACGCTCTTGATCTCGGCTGCAGGCATGGTCTCGTCTATAACCATAGTCTTGAACTGTTCTGAAAGAGTGAGGTCCTTTTCTATCTTGACGTATGGCTGTAGGGATTGTTCGCCCACCTCCTTGAATACGATGGTGGCGATGGTGTCGCCCTTCTCGAAGGTGGCCTTGTAAGCCTCGCTCTCCTTGAAACCGAAGTCATCATATTTTCCTGTCTGGAAGCTCTTTGGCACCCTGACAGTCAATGGAGTGTTGAGCATCACTCGCTCTGGCAAGTTGATAGTCAAATCGGGTAAAAGCTTGACGTTCACCAGCTTGGTTATCACGTCGTTGCCATCCTTGAAGGTGATAGTCTTCACGCCTGGGGTGTTCCACTTGAGGCTGAAGATGCCTCCGTCGCTGTGCTGTAGGACGGTGCCGCCTTCTCCTGGGTCGATAGTGAAGGCATTGCCAGATACGTTGGTGCACTTGCCATAATAAGCCAATCCTGTATAATGCTCATTATCGTCTATCATGATCATCTTCTCTGCGTTGTAGGTCACCTCCACCGGCTTGGTCATAGCTGAGTGTTCACCCATGAGGTCAATGGCTTGTACCTGCAACTCGTAGGTCGTTCCGTTCACCAAGGCTGTCTTGGGCACGATGAGCTGTGTTGCCTTGCGATAGTAAACGCCCGAGCAAATAGCAGCCTCGTCGCTCAATCCGTTCATCGGAGAGAGCACAAAGGCATTCTCGCCTGTCTTGCCTTTTATCTTCAGGCTCACGTTATAGCGCATCTGCATCCATGGAGTATGGTCGTCAGTAGCATCGTCCCACTTCAGCAACAAGCCCTCTGGCACAGAAGTAGCTGTCACATGGGCAGGAACAGAAGGTGCCTCGTTCTTGATGCTCGACTTGTAACCGTTAGGATAAGCGCCTGGGGTAAGAGGCTGCCAGTGGTATTCGTTGATGGATTTAAGACCATCAACAGATCTATAATCGGGAACTGTTTCGTATTGAGCCTTTTGGAATGAGAAATCTTTATCCATTAGCAAGACGAAACTATTACCGACTATGATGTCAAGGTATCCATTATTGGAGAAGTCAACGAATTTGAAACTAGGTTCGCCTCCAGCATAGAACGTACACTCTTTCAATGGGATAACAACTGTTTCCTTGCAAGGCCACTCGCTCATTGGTTTACCCTTGACAATAACCATGTTGTAATAGTCTTGTCCTTCGGGATGGTCTAAGAAGTAACCATCTACATAACCATCGTTATTGAAGTCGGCGAAGCCTTCCATATTATACCTTCTCTCGTTTTCATAGAAAACAGTTCCTGCAGGATTGAACTGGTTGTTTTCTCCTGCAACTTTGAAATACACCTTGGTCTGTGCTTTTTGGATAGAATTATCTATCTCGTTTTTCCAAATATCCAAGCCACCGTCACGGTCAAAGTCGAAGAAACCGTCGTAAGAGTATCTGCCAATAATATTACCTAAACCGGAGAACTTGCGTTCGTCTCCATTATTCGTATACAAATAATGGCTATTATCTAAAAAGTTCAATTTGCCGTCATTGTTAAAATCTATATTCGCAATTAAAGGCTCTTCGGTAAATTTGAAGCCAAAATCGAAGGTCTCTGTGTCATACTCGAATGAGCTATCTTCCTCGCCACTATTGGTAAAAAGATTTCCCTTGCTGTGTGGGTAATAGAAGTCTGGATATCCATCATGGTTGAAGTCTGCGATAAAGAATTCGTAAGAACTACATCCTAAGTCGCTATTCCAAGTCTTTCTTACTTTACTGTATGTTTCATTCTTATATTCAAAGAATCCACTTTCTTGTCCTATAGAGCCTAAAACCTCCACATTTCCATTTTGGTTAATATCTAAGAACTTAATAGGGGCGACAAGATAAGTTCCGAATTGGAGATCGCCTTTTTTTGAAGGAATCAATGTTACAACTCGTGGTTCTGACTTATACATCAGATTCCCCAAAGTCATATTTACCGTAACATTTTGCTCGCCACCTCTGTTAAACACGACATCAACGATACTTCCATTATCATTTTGTGAGATGATCGTTCCATTGTCGATGTTCCACTCGTAAGTGGCGTTGATGTTAGGATTCTGCACGGTCATAGTGATGGTATCGGATGTGCAATAACCATCAGACAACTTGTTGATGACAGGAAGAGCAGTCTTGTGGTCATAGACGAATTCATCGCTCCAAGGTCCACCGAGTCCACTTGCATCTATGGCTTGAATGGCGATATAATATTTGCCTTCGCACAGATTGCCTGTGTCAAACATGTATTTGAGGGCACGGCCCATGTTGCCGTCTTCCAAGACACGACGAGTGCCGTCGGCATTCGACTTGCCTAAGTAAATGTCTCCCTTACCGCTCTCGCTACCAATGCGTAGCTCGTAAGTCAAATCGCAAGCTGATGTCTCTGCGTCCTTGCCACGAGTCCATGAAATCTTGAGCTTGCCTGCGTCTGCGTAGGCTACGGCAGAAGGCTTCTCCATCTTCTCAGGACGAGTGTTGACCTTGCAGTTTGGTACGGCATCGTATATGGTATAACTTTTTTTACTGTTATTGTATACCATTTCCATGGTTCCATCATTGTTGACATCACCAATCGTTCTTAAACTTAAACCGGAAGGAAGCTCCGTTTCTGCAACGCTCCATTTATTGTTCAGTTTGAGGAGTACATATTTATAAGCTCCTTTTTTTACAGCAAGAATCTCATACAGTCCATCGCCATCGTAGTCATTGCAGGCTTGGCATGTATAAGTGCCGTCAAGGTTGGTGTCCTTTGGCTTGAACACACCATTTCCGTCGTTGCGATAGAATTGGAAAATGGTATAGTCGCTGCCAGGGATAACAAAGAGAATGTCTACATCTCCGTCTTTGTCGAAGTCGCCAAAGAAGGTGTTGCTGATGGCGGTATTCTTAAGCAATGTCTTTACCTGCATGTCGCTGTTCTCTGCCATGCTGAGATAGAGGTCTACTTGCTCGTTGCCGAAGTCGATGAAGTCGAGAAGACCATTACCTGTCAGGTCGGCAGAATATACTGTTCCTTTGTGAGGACTCTTAAAGAACTTGTTTCCACCTAAATTATAATAGATGTTGGTGCCGTCGTACAGATCAATCATACCATCGCCATTGATATCTGCGGCAGAAACATAACCTGTTTGTGCAGCCATGGCGCGTGTGGCTTTTCCATTATTAGTTATAACTTGCTTAGCTTGAGATGTTTCCGAAGTAATGTTGTCATACTCTTGCCAGTCATTCCAGTCTGGAGCAGGTTTGGCTCTAACAAACATACCTTGTCCAGGATAACCAATGCCAGTAGCTGTTTGTGTGCCACTACCTGGCTTGTCTATTGTTCCAGAGTTAGGAGTATAGTCATCCAGCATCATAGATTTGACGACTGTTGTGTCTGAGGTGACATATATCTTGTCTGCTACGAAAGTTCCGTCCGCTGCCATACGATAAATGTCGATAGCACCATCTTCTTCTTCTGTAAGTTGGGTATTTGAACTATTATATTTGGATGGTACAAACGAGATGATTTCTTTGCGCCCGTCACCATTAATATCAGCAAAGGTAGTTTTAGGATAATAAAAATTTTCTGCTTTTAAAACTATCTTGTTTTGCTTATAACTATAGATACTGGTTGGGAAATTATATTGCGCGTCTCTGTTTATCAAAAGCGGCATTCCGTCTTTGTCATACATGCCCATCTTAAAACCAATGAAGCCATAATCTAACGTTCCATATTTGGCATAGTCGTCTTTTTGGTAATACTCTAGTTTACCATCACGGCCTGTTGCCCAAGAAACATGACTGCCAGTTCCTTCCTTTCTGATGAGGTCACCGTCAATAGATGTAACGATGAGAGGATACATATTACAATTTGCTTTTATTTCTTTGTCTATATAATAGCCGAAAAAATCCATTTTCCCATTTCCTGTAACGTCATAGTACGCTTCGGGACAATAGACTGTATAGTTCGTGGCTTCCAAGGTATACATAGGGTGTACGGAAGAGTGGTAAGCCCATCGCTTGCCATCGGTGATGATCCCAATCGCATAGTCTATGTCTTTGCTTTCTATTATATTGTCAAATTCTTCTGGTGTGACGGTACGAACATCTTTCGCAGAATTTCCGATAGTGGAAGTATCGTCATTTTCCGCCCAACCCATTCCTTGCCACAGCCCAAGAAGACAGACGAGCATAAGCGGCCTATGCCAGGCACGTGCTTTAAAGTAAAATAATTGTTTCATTTCCTACGAATAATAAAAAAGGCGTGCAACCGTTCGTGGCTTGTTAAACTTCAGGTTACCGCCAAGTGACCTCGTACTACAACAAGCACAGAACGGCTCACGCCAAAGAGGCATGAACCTTCTATCTGCTTGTTCTCGTAGTACGAAAATTGGCGGTATTCGAAGTTTGAGAACAAGAGCTAAAAGCTCAATATCTTAATATCTTAATTTTCCTATAGAACGGTGACGCTTCGGTTAGAATTCTTGTTATCTGTATCCCAGAGTGCTTAAAGTGCATGAAATGTATTCTGACATGTACTTTGCAAGATGCGTGGGATAGGGTAGCAAACCCGATGTTGCGTCGTAATTCTTGATGTCTGTTTCTTAATCTAATTTTGGTTTATACTTAGACTTGGCTCCTTGATGAACTCATGGCGCCCGAGCCCCTTATCGTTGCAAATTTATGAAAAATATTCTGTTCTTCCTAATTTTTTCGTAAAAAGATGTCTGTTTTTTCTAAAATTAGTAAGAATAGTGGGGCTGTGCTTCCTGCGTCAGCAAGAAATCAACGCAGTTGATGCTCTGCAAAGGAAAGAAGGATGGCAATAGCAATGGTCGTATGAAAGCAGTAATAGGTAAAATGAAATGAGGCAGCAACGTACCTATATTGATTTCGTTGCTGCCTAAAATAAGTAACGCCCCTCAAGTATGCTGCCTTTCGACGCGCCTGAGAGGCTTATTATTTTTTAGTTGAATGAACTATCTTTCTTCTTGTGCTGCAAAGTTAAGAACTTTTTTGAAATTACCAAAATAAAAAGCAATGAATTTCCTGTATAATATAATGTACGCGTGCGAAGTCGAAGATGCCGAACAGGGTGCTTCTCGTTATCTTATTCCCACAGATTTCACAGATTGACACCGATTTGTTTCTTGCCTTAAAGAACTTTGTGCCATTACGTGAAATCTGTGGGCATTTTTTTTGTGTGCCGGATGTGAACAGATAACGCTCCCTCGCTTTATTCTTTATCTGTCCAGATCTTGTGGCTTCCTCTGCCGGTGTAATCGAAGGGAGCATCGGGACCTGTGGTCAACTTCTTGAGTTCCAGCGAAGCTGTGGTGCGGCTTAGGTTGTTGATGTCGGCGTAATCCTGCAGGGTGAAGAAGACATGCTCCTTGATCCAATCCTTGCCTCGTTGGATACGCTCTTCGAGGGTGTATTTCTTCTTGTAGAGTCGGGTCACACCTCCTGGCTCTCGCTCTAAGTCTATTTTTTGGTTGACGTATTTCACCAGTTCGGAGTCAGACTTGAAGTTCACGTCCTTCACCGTCACCTTGCGATAGAGCATCTTGTCGTCATCGCTCGTTAGCTCCTTTGACTTCTCGTCGTCGAAGTCTAATGACAGCGAGAAGGTGCCGAGGCCATCCAACTTTACGGTGTAGCCCATGGATAGCATCTCGCCCAAGTAGTCTGCGATGTCGGTCAGCACAGCCGTGGTGACGCTTGGTGAAATGGCACGGTTGCGGAAGTGCATCTTTTCGATGAACTCCTTGGTGTTCAACTGGCGGTTGACAACCAACTTGGGATAGACTCTCTTCTTGCCTTTGTTCTGCATGTCGGGCATCTCTTGCAATTTATAAATAGCCATAGTATAAAAAAGTTTTTAGTTCTCTATGAATTTGTTCTCGAATCACTATAAAAATCTCCGTTCCGTGATACGGAACCGCCATTCCGTGATTCGGAACGGCCATTCCGAAGTTCGGAACGCATATTCCGTGTTACGGAACGGAGATTTTCCTAAGGCAAAGATACAATTTCTATAGTATAACTGCAAGATTTCTGCAATATATCTTGATTTTTCTATAGGAATTTAACGTTTCGTTGCAGACGTGAGTAGGGTGAGCGCAGATACATATATTGCTGATTTTTAAAAAAAAGTGTTAATTTTAGAAAGAAATGTGAGTCTTGTGATACATTGTAGGATAAAAGTGTTAATTTTGTATCGTGCTTATCATTCTTAAAGCCTTTGTTGGCTGAAATGGGATGGTCGTTTTTGCATTTAGAATGGGAAATTATAACTCTAAGCTATATGGCTTTTTTATTAACATTTAAAATTAATTGCGTATGAAAAGTATTACGATTTTAAAGAGAGGTTTGTTACAACTTGCTTTGGTGTGGCTATGCTCTTTATCAGCATCAGCTCAAGTTCCTTCTACGATGGACTATCAGATTATGGCGACAAATCCCAAGACAGGTCAGGTGTTAGCCAACAAGGAATTGACAGTGAAGGTAGAATTGCGTCTGAACTCCGAGGATGGTGAGTCTGTATGGAGCAAGGAGGAGACTTTGACTTCTTCCAAGTCTGGCATTTGCACGATGTCTCTTGACTTCGCCAGTGTAGATTGGACATTAGGCAGTTATTATATAAAGGCTTTTGTCAATGGTGAGCCTATTGGCGCTTCTCTGGTTAAGTCTGTGCCTTTTGCCTTGATGGCTGATGGTGTTAGTGGAGTGATAACTAAACAGAATCTGATTGGAACGTGGGGGGCTTATATAGATGATGGAGAACACGGATATGTTTCGTATACATTTAATTTCAATCAAAACGGTACATTCTCCTTCTTAACAAAAGATTCTTCTGGTGGTAAGGATGAGTCATACGCTTATAAGGGAACATGGAAATTGAACAATTTGGGCAATATCATTTGTCAGTATTCTGGTGAGGGATGTAGTGGAAAGGCTGTCCTCTCTACTGTTTACGATAAGGATGATGGAGGTTTATGGATTGGCGGTAGTGACGGTGAAAAAGCTTTCTTCCGCTCTGCTGAGATGTTTTATAAACAAAAATAAGTATGTCTATGAGAAAAATTATATTTTTATTAATGTCCATTTTTTCAATGGCAGCATCTGCGGATGATAAGCTCAATGGAGGTTTTATAGTCGCTCCTATTCTTGCAGAGAATTATGCTGCCTATGGCGATTGTCTCGCACCCAATGAAATGATTGGCGAAGATATTGGTTGTGTTACTGGCACTTATGTGACAATTATCAATGCTCAGACAGCGACTGGTATTAAGAACATAAAAAAAGAGGGCGATAAGGTCAATTATCGCTTACAAGGCAATGTGTTGAAAGTCTATACTTCTGCCATGTTATATTCTTTGGAAGGCAAACTGATTTGTGGTTTGAAGGGTGATCAACAGATAGACACGAGTGTGCTTCCTGATGGTTTTATCCTCAAGTTTGAGGATGGAACAGTCTGTAAGTTGCTGAAATAAAGGATTGCTCTTTTGAGTAAATGATAAAAAATCCATGGGTAAATATCTACCCATGGATTTTTATTATTACAAATATTGTGTTTGCGCATAATGTTATGATGGAGTGGAGTAGTGGTTGCCACCTCTGCCATTTGAGATCATAATTTGTGACTTCAAATGTGCCAGCACTTACATCTTGTTGACTGTCGGTATGGCATAATACTCACGGTCGACATCAAAGTCGAGAACCCATTGGTCGAGGATTACGGAGTCGTCGAGGGCGGTGATGTCTATGGTATGGTCGCCCTTCTCGAGAGTGATAAAGATGCTCTTCAAGGTCTGCCCGCGCCAGATGTCGCTCTTCCATGAAGAAGAGTTGTAATCATCGTGCAACGATATGACTACAGGTTCGCCTTGGTCGATGCGGATGCTTACCTGCTGATTGCCTTTGTTGCCCGAATAGTCGGGCTGAGAAGCAAGGGTGAAGCGGGCGTCGCCTCCCTTCAGAATGCTGAAGGTGTAGTGGAGGGTCGACTCCTTGGGCAACAGGACACACTGGTTGCTGTGGCCTGACAGAGGAAGGAGCGTGACGGGCTGTTTGCCCGATGTGCTGTTCCATTCGTATGCATTCTTGGCAATGATGTCGTTGCTCATGGCGCGCAGAGGCCGCAAGTCGGTCTCGCGGTCAAAGGCTTCCTGCTTGTATTGGCTTATTTCCTCGTTACTCAGACGGCCCGGCAACTGTGGCATCTGTAAGGCTCCGTCGTTGGGGTCGATGATGTTGCGCCATTTCCCTTTCCCTATGCTGCAGTAGTGTTGCACCAAAGTCTTGAGCTGCTGATAGGCGTCAAGGCTGAGGGCTGCTGCCGCCTTGGCTTCATCGTCCTTGTCGAACAGTCCCGGGCGGGCAATATGGCGTGCCTCCTGTGCCTCCAACTCCTTTTCGGCAATGAGGGCTGCCGAGAAGACGGGGTATTTCACCAACTGGAAATAGGTGTCGCTCAACTCCTTGGGCACAGAGCGCTCTATGCCTGCCACCTTGGCCTTGAGCTGGTCGTAGGCATAGAGGTAACGTTCCAGTTCGTTGCCAAACTCGCCCGAGTGGAACTCCATGTTGCCGAAAGGCATAATCATGTATTCGGGCTGGCGGATGGAGGTGAGCCTGTAGTATTCCTTCATGATGGGCAGGAGATGACGGCCCAGGTTGCTGTCCAGTTGAGAGGAGAGCCATGACTGAAGATGCTTGGTGAGGGTGGAGGCGGAAACACTCTTGCGGTTCCATGCCATGTCCATGACGAGCTGCAGCTGATAGGCTGCACTCTTGGGGTCGTACACATTGGCGATGCAGGCTTCGTGTTTCGTGCTCATTTCCTGCACGATGACGCCGGGGGCGCTGCTTCTCAGCCACAGCTGGGGATTGCTCCACAGTATTTTGATGTCGCTGATGGTGTGTTTGTGCTTTTTGTGCTTCTTGCCCTGTGCCTGCAGCACCTTGTGCCCTGAGCCTATGATGATGTCGAAACTGTCGGCGACAGCCTTGTCGTAGAGTACTTCGTGATGGGAGCTCTCCTGCCACAGGGTGTTGGCACGCAGTCGCAACATCAGGCGGGCGATGCTGCTGAAGTTCCGGCTGCTCATCCATCGTGAGGAGTTGAGGGCAAGTCCACGATACTCGGTATCAGGTATCTGCAGACTCTCGTATCCCTGCTGTGTGCCTATGGTGCTCTGCTTATGGGGCTTGGCGTCATTCCAGTCGGTCCATGGCGATACGCCTGCCATGCGCGAGAGTTCCAATATGCCGTAGGCTGTGCCGCGGGCATCGCTTCCCACCACAATGAGCTTGCCGTTGCGTGTGGCTATATAGAAGGATTCCTTCTTGGTGATGAAGTGATGGATGGGGAGATTGTACTTCTCGAGTATGGCGAACTCCTTGTTGCTGAGCTGGTCCATCTGGAATATCTGCAGGGGTGCATTGGTTTTCTCCTTGGCTGCCCTGCCAGTAATGGTCTGCATGTCGTGGGCGAAGAGCTGCAGGGCTATCTTCACCACGTCGGAAGTCTTGGCATTGACAGAATAACTGACCTGCGAATTGCCGTCAGTCCAGAATACTTGTCGGGCAGCCTCGGCTGCCTGAGTCTTGAGGGGTGTGCCGCACAAGGTAATGGCGGCTATGATGAGGGTTGTTATGGTTTGTATTTTGCGTTTCATTCTTGCAAAGTTACATAAAACTGGGAAATATCCGTCATTCTCTGGTCATTAACTGCAATAATTTAGTTTTTATTTGCTTATTCGTGATTTAATGCGTAATTTTGCAGCAAAAATACAGAGAAAGAAATGACATTATATCCTAAGTTGATTATGGACGCCCTGGCAACAGTGGTGTATCCTGGCACCAAGAAGAACTTGGTGGAAAGCGGAATGGTGGCAGATCAGCCTGCCATCAACGGAATGAAGGTGAAGGTGATATTGGAGTTTCCTCGTGATACCGATCCCTTCCAGAAGAGTACGGTAAAGGCTGCCGAGGCTGCCATACATTATCATATATCGAAGGACGTAGAGGTGGAGATCGTCACCGAGTTCAAGTCGGCTCCACGTCCTGAGGTGGGAAAGATGCTGCCACAGGTAAAGAACATCATCGCCGTAAGCTCGGGCAAGGGCGGTGTGGGTAAGAGCACTGTCTCTGCCAATCTCGCCATCGCCCTGGCGAAGTTGGGCTATAAGGTGGGTCTGCTCGATACCGATATCTTCGGTCCTTCCATGCCCAAGATGTTCGGTGTGGAAGATGCTCGCCCTTACTCGGTACACAAGGAGGGGCGCGACCTCATCGAACCTATCGAGAAGTATGGCGTCAAACTGCTCAGCATCGGTTTCTTCGTAAGCCCTACCACAGCTACCCTTTGGCGTGGAGGTATGGCTTGCTCGGCATTGAAGCAGTTGATAGCTGATGCCGACTGGGACGATCTGGATTACTTTATTCTTGACACTCCTCCAGGAACCAGCGATATTCACCTCACCCTGCTTCAGACACTTGCCATCACGGGAGCTATTATTGTGAGCACACCGCAGCAAGTGGCTTTGGCTGATGCACGAAAGGGAATAGACATGTATCAGAACGACAAGGTGAATGTGCCTATCTTGGGACTGGTAGAGAACATGGCTTACTTCACTCCTGCCGAACTGCCCGAGAACAAGTACTACATCTTCGGCAAGGAAGGCTGCAAGAATCTTGCAAAGGAGATGAATGTGCCTTTGCTCGCACAGATTCCTATCGTGCAGGGTATCTGCGAGGGTGGTGACGACGGCGCTCCTGCTGCCACCAAGGTGGATACCATTACGGGGCAGGCCTTCCTGAGTTTGGCACAGAGTGTGGTGACGGTAGTAAACCGCCGAAACAAGGAACAGGCTCCTACCAAGATAGTAGGAACAAAATAAGAAGAAACACGTTTTAGTGACGGTGAAAAAATAAAGTTTTATATCTATAATAAAAAAGTTAGGAATGTAGACAAACATTCCTAACTTTTTTATTTGTGTTCTGTTTCTGCCTCATCCTCTTCTTCTGCCTCTTCTGCTGTAAGATGGGCCTTGAGTCTGGCTGAGCGCAACTGCTGGCGGAATACCAAGCAGGTGGCAAAGAAATAGACAGCTGTCTGTATCCAAAGAGCACGGAACTCGGGGAGAATATCTGCAAGCGAGGCGCCCATGCTGCTGATTCTGAGAAATCCCCTGATGCCGAATGTGGATGGGAATACCCAGGAGAAGCCCTGCCAGAAGGAGGGCATATTGCTCAAGGGCCATGAAACACCGGTCATAAAGAGCAAGGGTACTGAGGTGAATACTACTAAGAGCATCACATTCTCGCGGTATCTTACCAAGCACGAAAGCATCAGACCGAAGAAGACGCAAGACAAGATGTAGGGCAAGAGGAAACCGAGAATGGTGGTCCATGTCACCATGCTGACGAAGCCAAACAACTTGGGCACCACCAATGTCAGATACATTCCCATCACGGCATAAACCATAAAATAAACCAACGCCTTGCCGAATACAATGCGGTAGATGCCACCGTAATGCTTGCTTACTGGGATTAACTCGCGGTTTCGGTTTAGTTCTCTGGATGTTCCTGCTGCCATTCCGATGCCCAACAGCATGGTTTGTTGCAGGATAAGAACCAATACCGCAGGCAAGATGGCATTGCCATATCCCATGGTGGTATTGAATATAGGTACTTCATCAAAAGCAAGAGGTTCGGTGGTTATCTCATCGTCTCGATCCGTAAAGCCGCCAGCCTGCGTAATCTGAATGCCCGAATTGATGTGGCTCGCCACAGCAAGAGCTGATTGGTAGATGGCCTTGTAGGTAAGCATCAGACTCATGTCGGTATAAACACTTACGTGGGCCTGTTCGCCACGGTTGAGACGGGTGTCGAAATCGGACGGGATATAGAGAATGCCGTGAACGGCTTGTCTTTGTACCAGTTGCTTCGCCTCGTCCAGACTGTTGCAATAGTAGGTGGCCTTGGCATCGGGCGTAGCATCATATTCGCGAATAAACTCCCGCGAGGTATGGCTGTGGCTCAGGTCGACAATAGCTGTGTCCACCTCGCGCACTACCTCGTTGTTGTAAATCCATGAGTAGAGCAGCGGATAGCCTAATGGCACCAGGATGCAGAAGATGAGAACGCCCTCATCGCGAAACACATTGCGCATTTCGGTCTTCCAGATGAAGCACATATCCCAGATGCCATTGATGATCTTATATAATAAACTACTTTTTAACATAGAATATTGGACTTTTAACATTGAACTTTATGATTAGTAAAGCCGTTGAATAGGTTTTCCCTTCGGACGCCGAACGTTGTTTCTTCACTCTTCGTTCTTCACTCTTCACTCTTCACTCTTCACTTTCCTATGGCAAGTACTTGTAAACCAGCATGGCTTTCTTGATGTTCCATATGGTGAGGATGGGAAGGGCACAGAAGAGCACCATGGCGCACCAGTGCAGAGCGGCATCGCTCATAGGGAATCCATTGAAGATGTTCATCTGGTAAATCATGTAGTAGTGACGCATAGGGAAGAGTTGTCCGATGGCCTGTATGGGTGAGTCCATAGAGAAAAGCGGATAGGTGGCGCCGCAGATGGAGAAACTCACTACACCCCACAGCGAACACATACTCATCGACATGCGGAGTGAAGGTGTCAGACCAAAGAAGAAAATGCCAAAACACTGGCAAGCCAACACGCTCAGCAAGCCCAACAGCACGATGGGAAGAACGCCGCCAGGATGGGGGAACTGCAATACATAGTAGATGTAGAACTCGAACAGGAGGAAAATGCTCAGGAAGATGAGCGTCTGTGGAAGCATCTTGCCTGCGATGGCGAGATAGGGATTGTTGTGGGCCATTCGCATCCAGTCTTTTGCTCTGTTGAACTTCAGTTCGGTACCTATAGAATAAGGTGTAATCAGGAAGATGAACAACATGATGATTCCAGGCACCATCACGCTCGACAGATAGTAGTTGTAGTTGGCGTAAGGGTTGCCCGTCATGTGCAAGTCGATGGCTATGGGCTGCAGGAATGTCATGATCTCGTCATTCGTCTTGCCCAGTGCGGAAAGCTTTGCCATTCCTGCCGCTGCGCCTCCAAGAGTAGAAATGGTCTTTAAATCGCGGAAGAGCAAGGAACCTGCTGCAAGCGAGACGCTGCTGTAATAGAACGATATCTTGGGCTGGTTGGAAGTCATAAGCCCGCTCTCTGTTCCCTTAGGAATCAGGAGGAAGGCATAAATCTCATTGCGCTGGATAGCCTTGCGGGCTTCGGCTATGTTCTCGTAGTGAGAAACAACCTTGGTGGTCTGGAAGGCATCGAGTTTGTGGATGAGCTGGCGTGATGTGGCTGTCTGGTCCTGGTCTACTACGCCTACAGGCATGTCGGTAGGTACTCCTTCTGTCATCAGACTGGTGAAAAACAGAATGACGACAATAGGGAATATCACCATGCAGAAGAGGTAAATGGGATTCTTCCGCATGATGCCACATTCGCGCATGGCAATATGATATAATTTCTTAAGCATAGAACTTTAAGAGTTGAACTTTGAACTTAACGAACAGCCTAAATTTTATGTTATAAAACAATAGAATTCTTCACTCTTCACTTTTTTATTTCTTGATGATGAGCGACATACCTGGGCGCAGTCCTTCCAACTTGGAGATGGGGCGTGCCTTCACCTCGAAGGTCTTGCGGTCGTAGTCGCCATTGTCCTTGGTGGCTTTCCAGGTGGCAAAAGACCCCTGGTCCTTCAGGTAATAAACCTTCATCTTGATGTCTTTGCCAAAGGCTGGAACAAAGGCGGTGAACTCGTCGCCCTTGTTGAGGCCTGCCAAGTGGTCTTCACGCACATTGAAGGTTCCCCACATGTCGCTCATGATGGAGATGCTCATGATGGGAGAGCCGAGACCTACTAATTCTCCTACCTTGGGGTAGACATTGCTAACCTCGCCTTCCACCTGTGCTATCTGTACGGTTTCCTTCAGCAGGTTCTTCACTACATCGACAGCGCTCTTTGAAGCTTCGGTGTTGCTGGCTGCCACTCGCTTCTCTTGCTCGCGGGCTCCGTTGCGTGCCATGTCATACTGGCTCTTGGCTGCTTCTACCTGGGCTTCTGTAGCCTTATAGGCAGCAAAGGCCTCGTCGCGCTTCTGGCCGCTGATGACTCCCTCGTCATAGAGGTTCTGCATACGACCATAGGTCTTCTTGGCTATTTCGGCAGCTGCCATGGCTTGCTGATACAGCTGATAGGCTCCCTGGATCTGCTCCTTTCGGGCGCCGGCATCGGTCAGGTCTTTAAGGGCTTCGGTGGCCTGATTGGTGGCTTTCAGCATTTGCTCCTGCGATTTCATCTCTGGTACTTCCAGGATGGCAAGGGTGTCGCCTACATGCACATAGTCGCCTTCCTTGACGCGAAGTTCTACAACTCGGCCTGGCAACTTGCAGGATACTCGGTATTCTGAAACTTCCACTTCGCCCTGTATGGTGTCTTCATCGCGCTCAAGGGTGAAGAAACCTATGATGCCTACGAGGATGACTACTGCTGTAAAACCGATGACGGCCAGCAGAATGTTGTTATGTTGTGATTTCTTTGACATGGGTATATATATATAATAATGTGTAATAACTGAAATGTATGTGTAATGTCTGTTCTCTCTAAAAGGTTTATCTCAGGATACCGAGTGCCTTGTTGAGTCCCACCTGGGTGAGTTTCACATCGATCTCGGCGTCTATCTTCTGGCTCTGTGCCTGCTGCCAGGCTGTCTGGGCTGCCATGACATCAGTCACATCCATCACGCCTTCCTTGAATCCTAAGTTGGCACAACGCAGGTTCTCCTCTGCACTGTTGATGTTCTTGCGGGCCATATTGAGTTTTTTCTCTGCTTCCTTTACCTTGAACTGACTCTGTGTTACCTGTAACTGAATCTTCTCGCGGGTGTCGTCGAAATTCATTTGGGCTATGTGGGCTGTGGCTTTGGCTGCCCTTACCTTATAGGCTCCCTCGCCCCAGTTCCATACAGGTATCTGTACGAGCACTCCTACGTTCCATACGCCAGTGAAGTTCTTCTGGAAACCGTTCCATACGTTAGGATTGGAAATCATGTAGCCGCCAGTAAGTGCCACATGGGGCAGGAAGGCTGCTTTCACTAAGTTGGTGGCTTGCTTGGAAGCATCGGTCACGTTCTGCAAGAGTCGAAGCTCTGGACGACTGCTCAGCGATGAGTCGTTGAGTGCTGCCTGTTGCTCGGCATGGGTGCTGGCGATGCTGAGGTTGAGTGCGTCTTTGTCCTCATCGGCAAGGGTTATTTCCTGATTCATCGGAATACCGCAGAGCTGGCAGAGGAGCATCTTCGAGAGCGCCAGTCCGTCTTCTACTTGGGTAATCTGCATCTCGGCTTCGTTCACCTTTACGTCTACCTTCAGTCCGTCGGCTCGGGTGGCTACTCCTTGTTTAATCATCTTGTGAACATCTTCGTTAAGTTTCTTTACCAGGTCGCGGTAGCTGATGGCGAGTTTCTCTTTCTGCTTGAGTGATACGACCATCCAGTAGGCTTGGTCGATGCTGAAGAGGGTGGTCTGGGTCTGAAGGTCCAGATCGTTGGCTGCCATGTTCTCGCCGATGTCTGCCAGTTTGTTGGCTGCTATGATGGCACCGCCCATATAGATGGGCTGTCGGAGCATTACGCTTCCGGCAAATATGTTGCGTGTATCTGTGCGGAAGGCATCGACGATGCCTTGGCCTGTGGCGTTCAGCTTGTTGGCTACGGGAGCCATCTTTTCGCCAAGTACTTGGCCTAACTGCTGTGCTGCGTCTGGCGATATCTGACCTTGACTTACCATCTGTCCGAGCAGTTCGTTCATGCCTCCCGACAAACCCGATGACAGGTTGGTGCCGATGTTGCTCAAAGTGGATTTCTGTCCATTGTTGAGCAATGATATCTCGCGGCTAAACCATTCGTATCCTCCCATAGCGTCAACTTTGGGAAGGTACTGGGTTCTGGCTGATTTGCGCAGGTTGTAAGCCACATCTTTCTTGAGTCTGGAGACATTGATCTGCTTGTTGTTGCGAAGTGCCATGGCACGGCAACTGTCGAGGCTCAATGTGTTTTGAGCTTCGGCAGACAACAATGTTCCTAAGAGTGCGAAAATAGTTACAATCTTTTTCATTCCTTTATCTAAAATTCCTTTAATCGCATGCAAAAATATGGAATTATTTTTAAAATGCAAAACAAATGATATTATCATTTATTTAAGAAACTAAAATTGTCTTGTTTTGTGGAAAAAAGGAACATTACCGTTCTGATGTGGAAGGACTTATGACTTAGAACTCTGCTTCTATATATCCTTCCCAAGTGGGGTCGAAGTGGAAGTCGGCTGTGCTTCCGTCTTCCTCGCCATCAAAGAGGTTCAGTGAGCAGATGGTCTGGTTGTTCTGCTTGATTTCCACGTCTTTCAGGTCTTTCTTTGTGATTGTATTACCCTGCTGATCATAGACGGTGATGATGATGTGCAACTTCTTGGCGTCGCTGTGGGGCAGGGTGTAGATGCGGTAGTCTTTCTGTTGTGGGTTCATCTCGCGTTCTTCTGTCTGTCTGCTTTTTACGCATCCGTATCCTGTAGTTGCATTGAGGGTGCTGCTGCCTCCTGTGTAATAGAATTTTATGGTCTTTGCTGTTGATGGAATAGCGTCTTTAATGTGGAGCACAAACATTCCTGTGACCCGATGGGGAGTGATGTCTTTCCTGAGATTGTCTTCGGTGACATGGAATGATTCGTAGTAACAGAATGTATCGGTGGTTTTGTTCTTGTAGAATGTGATTTTCTCGGGCGACGAGACGGTGGCGTTCCCTTCTCCATTGTGCCCTATCACGACTGCTTGATAATCGCCTTCTGTGAGGGCAAAGGTGGCTGCTCCAAAGGTGGAGGAGGTACTCTGCTGGTTGATGTTCTTCACCTTTCCTCCATTGCGGAAGATGCTGTATGTAATTCTCTTGAAATGAGATATCTCTGCTTCGGTTATTTGTAGGGTCACGTTGCCGTTGCTCTCTGAAGTTTCTCCTGTGTCAACGGATTCTTCGAGCGCAAATTTCTCGCATGATATCAATGTCAAGGCGAAGATAGTCAGAGTTATAAGAAAGGTTTTTCTCATGTCGCAAAGATAATGCTTTTTTCGTTATTAACAAAAATAAATAGCTTTTTTTCATTCAAAACTTTTGAAATGATTATCTTTGTAGGCAAAATTTAAAAATATGATGGATAAGAAGATTAAGGCTTTGTTTTTTGATATTGATGGCACACTCGTCAGTTTCCGTACTCATAAGATTCCGCAGAGTACGGTAGATGCGCTGGAGGATGCTAAACGAAATGGGGTGGCTGTCTACATCTCTACGGGACGTCCTATTATGCTTATTAATAACTTAGGTCAAATAGAACATCTCATAGATGGATATATAACTACTAATGGAGCTCGATGTTTTGTAGGCAATCATACTGTTTGTCTGCATCCTATTTTACGAGCTGATGTGGACGAGGTTGTGGCTGATGCTGATCGTAATGATTATTCGGTCATCGTGGTGGGAGAACGTCATCTTGTGGTTTATCATCCTACTGATATTGTCCGAAAAGTTTTTGTTGAGGGACTTGGTGTTGTCAATCTGGATTTCGGCACGTGTCTTGATGACTTGAAGAACGAGGATGTCTTGCAACTTACGCCTTTCTGCAGCGCAGAACAGGAGGCTGACTTGATGCTGAGATTGAGCAACTGTACATCGGGCAGATGGCATCCGGCATTTACGGATATAACATCGGGCGAGGCTGATAAGGGAAAGGGCTTGCAGGTTATGGCTGAATACTTGGGACTTGATATTTCCGAGACGATGGCTTTTGGTGATGGGGGCAATGACATTTCTATTATTCGTGAGGCTGGAATTGGGGTAGCTATGGGAAATGCCAATGAGGAGGTGAAGGCCATGGCTGATTATGTGACTTCTTCGGTAGATGAGGATGGCGTCAAGAATGCACTCGTTCATTTCGGAATCATTCAGGCTTCATAGATGGCTGGCTTCGGTCATAATAGACGACCGGGCTTGGTCTTAATAGATGGCTGGGCTTGGTCTTAATAGACGACCGAGTTCGGTCTTAATAGATGACTGGGTTAGGTCATAATAGTTGAGGCAAGTCTTTGCCTTGCGGATTTTTGTTTGACA
>OIXL01000391.1_pt1 | contig 23440 bp, 21 predicted proteins | sample 1587761 | NCBI WGS metagenome assembly OIXL01 (sample SAMN03283246) | human gut metagenome | biome: human-associated habitat; material: feces | host: Homo sapiens | place: Peru | collected 2012 | reverse complement strand
CCAGCCAGCAGGAATCCCACGGGACGACCGATACCATGGGCACCGGCCGCACCCAGCAGATCGAGCTGTGCAATAAATCGGTAGAGGAACTGCTGGGCCGCATCGAGGAGCAGCTCAAGCGCGCCAAGGAAAGCGAGGATTACGGTAGCTATTACTGCGCGGCATATTTTCTCTCGGGCTATGCTTCGGATGCGATCCTTGCGGCAAACACCTACCGCGCACTCATGGTGGGTGATGGCTCCGCAGTGGAAAGTGGTGCGGTGAATCTCTGGCAAAAGCGCGATCAGACAAAGCAACTGCGGGAGTATCTCAAGCGGTTTATGCACCCGGTGTTTGCACGTCAGCTATATGCCGATGCGCCGGAGTTCATGCTCCACACACCTGCAACTATGGTCAGCGGGCGGGAGCTGCCCATGCATCTGGGTCTGCCGACCCGCTCCGTCCACGGCCTGCCAGTCATCGAGCACGCAGAGTTCGGGCGGAATGCACCGGTGGAAACGATAAACGAGCAGGATCGGATGGAACTGGGCAGGATCTATCACATGGGGCAGGCAGAAGCCACAAAGCTATTTCTCGACCGTCAGGCAATGACCTCCCACACCTTTGTGACTGGTTCCACCGGCACCGGAAAATCCAATGCGGTGTGCCGGCTGCTGGATGAGATCACAAAGGATGGTAAAACGACCTTCCTAGTGGTGGAACCGGCCAAGGGCGAGTATAAACATATTTTCGGGCAGGAAAAAGCGGCGGTGTATGGCACCAATCCGGCGCTGACACCGCTGCTGCGCATCAACCCCTTTGCATTCTCGGCAGGGATTCATGTGCTGGAGCACATCGACCGCATGGTGGAGATCTTCAACGCCTGTTGGCCGATGTATGCGGCAATGCCTGCTGTCCTCAAGGATGCAATCGAGCGAAGCTACCAGAAAGTCGGCTGGGATCTGAGAAAATCGGAAAACCCGAACGAAAATTTCCCGACGTTCTTTGATCTGCTGGATGTGCTGCCGGGCGTTGTGCAGGAATCCGGTTATTCCAACGATACCCAAAGCGATTATGTCGGTGCTTTGTATACCCGCGTGAAATCGCTGACAAATGGCATTTACGGCAGTGTGTTCTGTGCGGAAGAGACCCTTACGGACGAAGAACTGTTTGAACGCAATGTGATCGTGGACTTGAGCAGGGTCGGCTCGATGGAAACGAAATCGCTGTTGATGGGCATTCTGGTCATGAAGCTAGAGGAGCACCGGATGTGCAGCGATGTCATCAACGGAGCACTCCGTCACGTCACCGTGCTGGAAGAAGCACACAATCTGCTGCGCAGAACCTCGGAGGAACAAGCGCAGGAGGGAGCAAACTTACAGGGTAAGTCTGTGGAGATGCTGGCTAATGCCATTGCGGAGATGCGTACCTATGGCGAGGGCTTCATCATTGCCGATCAAGCACCGGGGCTGCTGGATCCATCGGTCATCCGAAACACGAACACCAAGATCGTTCTGCGCCTGCCCGACGAAGAGGACCGCAGACTGGTGGGCAAATCGGCAGCGCTGAAAGAAGAGCAGGTCAACGAGCTTGCCAGACTCCCGCTTGGCGTGGCGGTCGTCTACCAGAACAACTGGCAAGAGGCAGTGCTGTGCGAGATGGACGCATACCCGATTCCGCAGACACGGTATCAGAAGCCGAAAATCACTGCAAAGACGGTGGATACAGAATTTGTGTTCAGCCGTCTGGCACAAGCGAAACTGGGCAGAAGGCTGGATGCAGTGGAACTGGAACAGCTGAAACAGTGGTTCCGGCTGCACAGGGCAAACCTGAGACCGGAAGATGGAAGCTATCTGGAACGATTGCTTCAGGGCGGCACAGAGGATGTGGAAAAGACCCGGAAGATCGTGTTTAACTTCTTTGGCGGCATGGAAACCGTGCTGCGTTACATTGATGCAGACGAAAGATCCTATACCCCGCGCAAGGAGATCCTGAACGAACTACAGGGCCGGTATGAACTGAGCGCTGCAACAGCGGAATGGGTGCTGAACAACTTAATGACAGAGGGGCTACACAGAAACCCGGACCGCAGAGCTGTGGAGGATCTGAGAACGAACTTTGAACAGCAGGGAGGCAGGATCTTGTGAAACATGAAATTGCACAAGCGAAGCTACCAGAAGTAAGACGCACGATGGGACTGGAAAATTCCACCAGAAGTTCGTTTGAACGACTGCGGGAAAACGGAGCGGCGCAGACTAAACTTGCGCCGGAAACCAGAGCATCGTTTGAACGGGTCGATCTAATGGCTTTAACAGATGCAGAACAGAAATACATCGAGAAAGACAGCGGCTGGTCCATAGAAACGGTGGACAGAATTGGCTCTGTACAGGAATACGAAGTATACAAACAGGCTGGCCTCCATGAGGCAAAAATCAATGAGCGTAGTTGCTTGATCCGCAGTGATATTGACTGGGATCAGAAGGATGCCATGGGGCGCACAAACAGCGAGCGTATCGAACAGGGGCTTGCTCCTTATGACAGGAGCGGGATTACGACCATCGAACTCCATCACATCGGGCAGCATCCGGACAGCCCACTGGCGGAGCTCACGATGAAAGAGCACCGCGGAAAGGAAAATTATTCGGTTCTGCACTATAAGGGCGGAGAGAGCGAGATCGACCGCGCCGTTTTTGATGGAGAGCGCAGAGAACATTGGAAATCCCGCGCAGAAGAAGGAGGCAATTTATAATGAACAGCATTGTGGAAAAGCTGGAACAGTTGGGACAAGAAAACCGTCTGTATCATCTGCAGGGATGCAGTGCGGAGCAGATCGCACAGGCGCAGGAGGCGTTGCAAATCATTTTTCCGGAAGAATTTGTTGATTACGCAAAAAAATACGGTGCAGTCAGCTTCTATGCAACCGAGTGGATGGGCCTGAATGTGCCGGAAGCACTGGATGTCGTGCGTGCAACAAAGGCAGAGCGTACTCAGAATCCGGATTTCCCCGCGGATTGTTTCGTGCTGGAAAATCTGGGGATTGACGGCATTATTGCCGCGGTAGATCAAAAAGGGAAAGTGTATGCAGTGCATTATGAGCAGAAAAAGCTGCTGTGCAATTCGATGACAGAATATCTGGAAGTGTGCATTGCACGGAATAAATCCTAAAAATGCTCTGACGAGTCCACTGCACTTTCAGGTTATTACAATCCCGGTCGATTGCACATACAATACAAGTATCACTTCAAAACATGGAGGGTACTTGTACTATGGTGGACTATGCCGACATCGGAAAACGCATCCGTGCCTGCCGTCTGGCAAAGGGCATGACGCAGGAGCAGCTGGCCAACGAGGTCGGCGTGGTGGTCACGCACATCAGCCATATCGAAACAGGAAACTCCGTGCCAAGCCTGAAAACATTGATCGACATCATCAATGCATTGGACTGCTCGGCGGACGAGCTGCTATGCATCGAGATCAAAAAGGCAAAGCCGGTGTTCGACAGCTGGATGACCGAGCAGCTTGCAGATTGTTCCGCTGATGAGGCAAAGATCATCAAGGAAACAGTTGTCAACCTGAAAAAATCCCTCCGTAAAGTATACGGAAAACCATCAAAACACAGATATGAGTGAAAACGCCCCTGAAGTGTGCAAAAGCATTGCTTCAGGGGTGTTTTGCTGAAAAGATACAGATGAAATCCCATTGATTTCTGTGACAGGAAGTCGGTGGGATTTTTGCGTTGGGCAGCTTGAGCGAGCGACAACCACCAGCTATGCTGGTGGAGTAAAAACGGCTTTAGCCCTAGACAAAAAGAAACCTCCCGGTAGAATAGAGTGTGGGTTTGCCAACCACATTCTAGGAACAGGGAGGTTTATCTTTGAAATGAAAGATAACAAAGACGTAGATAGTTTAAGTCATACAGCATGGAGATGTCAATACCATGTGGTGTTTGTACCGAAATATCGGAGAATGCAATGTATACGGATATCTATATTCGTAAAATAGAAACAGAACTCACCGTTGATTTGACGGTGAGTTCTGTTTTTTGTCAGTCGGCCCAGTTTATGTTGACGTGAAGTTTGTCTTCACAGTATTTTTGCAGCTTTTCTGCCTCACCTACGTCGAATTTCGGCGCGATGTTATATGTGATATCCACATCGTCGCCGAAGCAGGCACGGCGGGCTTCCGTCTGCTCTTTGATATTATGCATCAGGTTGTTCACGTTTGTGTACGTTTTGTCTTCGATCAGTGAGATATCCCCGTTTTCATCCATTCTGGTCAGATCCGGGGCCTGCGAACCAGCAGAGCGCCAATTATCCATGATGAAATTGCCCTCACTATCGCGGAGGGCGGCGCCGGTCTCGTCAGTTTTGAAAATCAGCTGCGGCGCATAGTCAAGGTGAAGGGCTGCATCGGCGAGTTCGGTCTCCAGAGGACTCCGATCAGCTGCATCTTTGTAGACGGCAAGCTGGGTAGCCGTATCGAGAAAGTCCATCTGGCTCGACCACTCCTGAAACTCCGGTGTCTGGGTGATATCATCTACAGGGGCAGCCGGGCCGCTGTCACGGACATCTTCCGCCTCCGTAAGGGCGGAGGTGTCCGCAGCATCCGCAGCATCGGATCCCTCCTGCGCCTCTGACGTTTCTTCTTCCAGCTCCTCGGCCTCTTCAACATCGGCGGAGACGCTGCCTGTTTCGGGTTCAAAGACATCGGAAAAATCGATGCTTTCCGCTTCCTCAATGTCGGATGCCGCGTCATCAGGCGGGGCTGTGTCGGAGAAGCCGCTGAGGTCGCTGTCGGTCATGTCGAAACCGTCTTCTTCGCCCAGATCTTCGCCCAGATCAAAATCATCATCGTCGTTCATGGAAAAACCTCCTTTCATTCAGGCATCAGGGTCTTTGCGGCATCGATCGTTTTGGGAATCGAGACCGGGGTCGCGGCCTCCCGGTTAAGGCTCCGGAAAAAACAGATGACGGCGCAAAAATAGATGGCTCGATCGCCATGGCTCTGTTCTCTGGCGTCCAGGAGCAGCCGCCGAAGGCTGTCAGAGAGGGCTTTGCTGCGCGCTGCGGCTTCCTCAGGGGTATGGCCGGGCAGGTTCAGCGCCCAGATAAAACGGCCCTTCCACGATGCACTAAGTCGCGCTGCAATGGCGCGCGCCGCAGCCTTGCCGGCAAGAGTGCACTTTCCGCGGGCGGGGCAGCTCTCGCACTCGGCATAACTTTCGATACAAAAACGCGGGTGCTGTTCCAGAAAGGCGTTGCGGCGCTCACAGGGCTCTTCGATCTTGAGGGTGTCAATCAGGTTGAGGCTGCTGAAAAACACGCTCTGTGGCATCTCAGGGGCCTTGTAGAAGCCTTCGCCGGGGCCGAGCAGATATTGATGGCTGAGGGCTGCCTCGTCCAGCTTCATTTCGCCGGCATGATCGGTAATGCCGGAACCGCGATTCGCCCCTAAAAAGAATTTCTGGGCGCATATGTCATAGAGAACGTCCGGAATATTTTTTGTACTCTGGTCGGCGATCACGATGGCGACACCCACACTTCGCAGCTCGAGCAGTAAGTTGATAAAATCTGCCGCAAAAGAGAACTCATCGCCGGTTGTACGCCGGCAGCCGGTGAGCAAATTGTGCGCTTCATCGAGGATAATTACAAGGTTTACGCGCTTGCCCGCGGTATGGGTTAAGTTTAAGCGTGCCCAACAGGAGATGCTGATCAGCAGCAAGGATGCGAACGCCTGCTTGCCCGCGACGCTTGTCAGGAAAGCGAGCTGGAAGAGGTTGAAACCTTTTGCAAATTCACTGACTGGAATGCTTTTTACAGTGTCATAAATGGGACGGTTTTGATTAAAAAGCGCGTTCAGGCGCACAAGACCGGCAGTGCGCATATCGCTTTCGGTTTTCGGCGAGTACCCGCGTTCCCGCAGTTCGGTGTTGAAAGCCTGCATCAGTTCGTTCAAACCGAAAGGCGTTGTGCCGGGGTCACCCGCTTTCGAATTTTCGCTGAAACCATGCACAGCGAACGTCCGGTCAAGGGCGGCGGAAAAGAGTTCTTCCAACGGGCCATCGAGACGGAAAGCGGCCCGCAGGGTCTGAAGCAAGGCATCGCGGTACTGCGCAAGGCTCACGTCCGGTGGGAGAGAGAAGGGGTCGAGAAGGAACTCGCCTTCCACGGGGCGGTAGGTATTGACGTCAACGCCTACTTTTCGCAGGTGGTGCAGCTCTTCTTTTGCACTTTCGATGATTAAAGTAGGAATCTTCTTCTTTGCGAGCTGCATGGCCAGTGTGACCAGCAAGTTTCCCTTGCCGGAACCGGGTGTGCCGAGAATGGCGGTGCCAAGGGGCAGGTTTCTGAGTGGCATCCAGACAGGGTTTCCCTTACAGTCTTGCCCCAAAAGCAGCTCACCTTTCGTTTTCGTTGTGACAGGTAAAAGGCCGGGCAGGGTGGGCAGGGTGTCATTGTTCACGGGCAGGCCGTACAGCCCGGCTGAAGCCGTCAGGCTGGTGAGCGCTGCTGCTTCATACGGAAGGTAACTATAGCACAGCGGCTTATACTGCGGCACGACGCCGCTGGGGCAGGGGGCCGTTTCGAAGATCCTGCCGTCGATCGGGGCTGCTGCGTTTTCGGTGGTCAGTGCGCCGCCGAATGCGGTGCAGACCTCGGCGGCCAACAGGCCGGAGGGGTCGCCGCTGATGCAGACAACGGCCTCGAACAAAGCACCCTCGGTCAGAAACTGGCCGGGCAGGCTTTCAGCCGGCCATGTCCGGGTTTGCAGCTGGCGCTGGACTGTGTCGTTCAGTCCGCTGCAGCGCCGGACAAGCAGATGAACCGCGCAGCCCTTGATCCTGCGCAGACGGGCAAAGGCTGCGTCAAATATACCGGCTGTGGTGAGCATACGCTCCGGCAGAGCCATGCGCTGTGCGGGGCCGGCGCCGCCGGAAATATATCGCTGCTGTACGCTGCGGTGAAGGATCTGGCACGCCGTTTCCTTGGCCGGCGCATCACCGGCGGGTGATGCCAAAAAGCCATCCAGCTCAAGCCGCAGCTTTGCCTGCTCAAGGGTTGTGGCGTCCGGCAGACCTACCGCACACGAAACGCTGCCGCCTTCTGCGGCCCAGCGGAGGTGAAGGATGCCGCCCGCCGGCAGCACCTCACACAGCGAGGCCGGGGGGCGGCTGCCCTCACGCAGAAGCGGAGCGTGGGTGACCTTGATGATGTACTCTTTCATGAGCGAACCCTCCTTTTTACGGCTTCAGCTTCAGCGCGGATGCTGCATCCAGCAGGCCGGCCTTGACGCCGAAGGCCAGCATTTCCGCAGGCGTGATGCGCTTGCCAAGCTGGGCGACGAGATTTGTCATCTTTTCGATTTGTTCCTCGCTTGCGCCGGGGTTTGTCTCAACGAACCGCGTCAGAAGCGCCATGGCCGGTTCACTGATCGAGTCGCGGTCAAAGTATTTGATCGATGCTTCGATCAAAAGCTGCTGCGCGCTCATGCGCATCTCGTAGCCCCGGTTGAGCTGGGTGAGCAGTTCATCCAGATTGCTGATGGAAATCTGCAGGGAGGCGTTCTGAAAACGGAGCCAGCTTACCTTATTATTTGCAGCCTTACAGACCTGATCGCCCATGGTCAGCTCCATCTGCTTGAGCTCCTGATGAACCCGCATGGCATCGCCCTCAAGAGATGCAGCTGCAATGTGGGAGCGAACCGTCTGCTGTACCGCCTGCTGAATGATATAGCGGCCTTCTTCTTCCGGGTCGCGGAAGGTGCCTGCAAGGTACTCTTCCAACATGGCACGGCCGTCGCGGGAGCGCATCTGGGCGGAGAAGACAACATTCGTCTTGACGTTCAGCACCTGACCGTTGCTTTGGCACACGGGAACATCAAAGCTGCTATTGAAATCCACCGGATAAGGCTTGGTATCCACCACATAGATGCCGCCGGTGTGGGGCATGGGGAGGAACTTCTCCCAGAACTCAACGCCGGTTTCCAAAGCCTGGCCATTTCGGAGCGGGCCCTGCAGCTGGTCGTCAATCACCACGTAGATCTCGCGGCCGGCAGAGACGCCGTCGCTGAGTGTGAACAGCACACGCCGGTCGTTCGTGATGTACGGCAGTTCATCCTCAGAAATCATCTGGTTGCTGCCGACCCGGACGGTTACTTCGTCGTAGCCAAGATGAGAGATTTTTGCGGCCATTACGGCACCTCCTCCAGCTCCTTGCGGAGAACTTCGATCGTGTTGTTCAGGGCGGCGAACTCCTCCGCAGCGGGTCGGAGGACCTCATCCTTGAATTTGACGGCTTCGCTTCCGGAGAGGCGTTTGGCCTTTTTGGCCTTGTCAAGCAGCAACCGGAGATATACCTCAGCCTGTTTGCGTTTTTCAACCAAGCGGTTGAGCGCCATTACCTGATGTCCACGGTGAACCTCTTCGGCAACGCCGGCCTGGAAAGCATCCGTAGTGACAGCCTCAGGATCAACCGCCAGAACATAGGTCTGATCATCGCCGTGGTTGGTCAGCTTCAGCAGCTTGGAAACGCGGTTTTCCATGGACTCCGTAGATTCTTCATCATCCCCCTTGGAAAAAAGTGCCTCAGCTGCCCGCCAGTCCTCGGCTTCGGCGCCGTCGCTGTATACGCCTACCGCTGCCATGCCATCGAGGTGCTGGATGCGGAAATGCTGCTTGACCGACTCCGGACTCTGGCACATCGAACTGGTAGCGCTGCCCACACAGGCAGGGTCTTCCGGCATGGAAGGAGGGAAACGGCCGCCCGTATCGATACAGAAGACACCGCTGTCGCCAAGACAGTAACGGGTAGTGGTGCCGCGGTTATAGTCAATGACGGCAACTGCCAGCGTGCAGCCATAGGCTGCCACGGGGTGGAGCCGCGCTGCGCTGAGCAGACCCATCTCGCGCTCGCTCAGAGGGTGGCGGGCCATGTGCCGGGCCACCATGTGATCGTACAGCCATTTGATGTCTCCCACCACCTCCTCGTCCGGCGCGTCCGAGGGCAGAATCTTCTGCGCAGCATATACCGCGAAGCGGGCGCCGAGACCGCTTCTGGTGTACTCAGCGCTGCCATGGCCATCCGCAACGGCCACCAGCGTGAAATCGTGGGTCTGAACGCGGCAGAGGCGGTCCTGGCAGGGCTTATGGCGCATGATATGGCTGCTGCCGGTGCGGCAGCGGGCAATGACTTGATGCATGGTGATACCTCTCTCCGCTTGGCTTAGTTCAGGGTGTTCATGATCTCATCCATGAGCTGCTTTGCGCTCTTGTCGCGGTCCTTGGCGCGATTTTTGGCTTCTTCTGCCAGAGAACCATTGCTCTGACCGTTAACGTGCGTCTCGATCGAACTGAGCACCGAAGAACCCATAACGACCGGGCTGATATAGTCAGAAAAATTTTCACGGATACTCACGATATTTTGCTTGCCGCCGGCAATCTTCTCCACGTAGTGGAAGTCGCTTTCGCTGCCGACGTAGACGCAGAGCACCTCGCTTTTCTTGGTAAAGAGCTGGTTGTCCATCAGGCGGTTGAGCGCGGCATCACGTGCAGACTGGATATCCGTGCCATGCATGTCGGTGATCAACACGTTAACGGGCTTATAATCGGAGCGATGCGCACCCTTGAAGCCCTCGGCCTGACGGCTGCAGGCGGCGTCCATTTCCCGCAGCAGCGCGGTCAAATTTGTGCCGCCGTCGCAGTAAAAAGTGCTGTCATCCACAACCTCGAGCAGCTGGGCAGGGTCGAGGAATTCGTTGTTGAGGACATGAACATCATTGTTGAAGGTGATGATCTTCACCAAAAACTGGCAGTCTTCAGCATTCTTGTTCTTGTCGGCAAGCTCCTGGAGGAGGTTCTTCACGCCTTTTGCCATATCAGATGCGTGGCCAGACATACTGCCGCTCGTATCGACCCACAAGCTAATGCGACAGGCTCGGAGGCCGTCGTCGTTGAAGACGGTATCGACAGCTTCCTCGAAAATGCGGATGCGGTCGTTGAAATTGGGCTTGCAGTTTGCATAAGTAGACATGGTAACGTTCCTTTCTCTTTTTGTTAGTCTTCGGCGTTCTTGTTTTTGTCAGCAAGTTCCTGGAGGAGGTTCTTCACGCCCTCTGCCATAGCCATATCAGAGGAGTGACCCGCCATAGAGCCGCTCGTATCGACCCACATGGTGAAGCGGCAGGTGCGGAAACCGTCGTTGAAGACGGTTTCGGGTTCGGGTTCGTCCTCGAAAAAGCAGGTGTTTTCAAAAGTAGACATAGTAAAGTTCCCCCTCTTTTATCAATCAGTTGAGTTTGTAGCCGGCGGAAATGCACTTTTCGAGCAGCTCAGCGGTAGGGCGCTGGGCGGGGTGATGAAGAGCCTCTGCGGAAAATGCAAGCAGGAAATATTTCTTCACGATCTCCGGCAGGAGCTGCCAATGGGTGATAACTGCCGGGCTGGCGCAATTGACGCGGCTTGTGATGATAAACTGCGGATTTACGCCGAAATTCTGCTTGACGTTGTCTTCGGACCACTCGACACTGTGGGTATACTTGCCATCGAGGGGGTTGGATCCGCACAGGATGCGGAAGGCCCATACAGCAAGACTGTGGCGGTCACTCTCCACCGAGGGCGATTTGCCGAGCAGGATCTCCGGTGCGCGGTACTGCGCTGTGCCGCTCATGCCCAGCGTGTAGGTGTGGCCGCTGGCAGAAGCCGAGGGGAGCAGGCCGTCGGTGTCGATGAGTGCGACCTCAATGTGACCGTCGCGATTGGTCTTGTAAAGGAAATTTTTACCAGAGACGTCACTGAACACATAGCCTGCCTTGTGGATGGCATCGATGATGTTTGCGGCCTGGACGATCACCTCGGCACGCTGCTTGACGGTCATGCCGGCGGGGTCGTTCGGGTCTTTTTCATTCAGCTTCGGCAGGTAGTACGGATCGTTCAGCTGTGCCTCGTCGTGGTCGGCTTTGCTGTTCCAGCGCTTGATGAAGCTGATCAGACGGGAGCTTTCGGAATAGCCCTCCAGGAACGGCATGATGAAGCAGAACGAGCCGCTCTCTGTCTGCGCACTGATGGCCAGCGGCCAGGTCATGTTCGGGGCGGGAGGCTCAAATTTGGCCATTGCAGCCAGCTTGCGGTAGTACTTGCTTTTGTCGGATGCGAAGTTGCCGTAAGCGTGCTTCATGCAGTACTTCTGACTGCTGCCAAGAAAGCTTGCCTTCTGGACGATATAAGTATCTGCCTGGCCGCCGCCGGCCAGAAAACGCACCACCTTATATTCGGTTTTCACGGGACGGCCGTTTTTGTACTCGCTGAAGGCGAGCTTGGTGCCGGGAGCAAAATTGCCCTGATTTGCCATATACTATCCTTCTTTCACAATTATTTGCAGGAGCTTGCCGGCGGCATCCGCTGCCTTCCGGGGCAGCGGAGCAATAGCCGGCGCGTTGCCGGGTGCGGAGGGGAAATTTTGGCGGAGCCACTGGTGCCGGTGGCTTTCCATGTAGACGTCAGACTTGAGGAAAAACTCATAGTCGGGCGGCTTCGTCTGCAGATCCCAGGTGACATCGAGGTGGTACCACTGGGGGCTGCTGCACCCTGGCAGCTTCAGGAACACGATGTTCCAGGCGTGTAGGCCGGGCTTCTCTCCGCCGCCGTCCCCTTCGCCGTGGATGATCTGGCAGGGGATTCGTTTGGCAAGGCACAGACGAAGGAAAAGCTGCGCGATCCCTTCACACACACCAGTCTGGATCAGAAGGGGCTTGTACCACAGGAAGGTGGTTTCCTCCGGGGGGTCCTGCTCCAGCGCTGCATGGTCGTAGGTCACATTTTGTGCGATCATGTCGTAGAGCAGCTGCACCAGCTTGTACGGCTCTGCGTCCGGAAGGCTCTGTGCAAAGCGCCGGAGGATCGCCTCGGCCCGTTCGCTGGCCTGCGGGTTTGCCTGCACCAGCTTTTGTCTATAGTAGACGATGCGGTTGACGCCTCCGTACGAGCCATCACCCTGCAGAGCTTCGCGGTTTTCGTCAAGCAATCGGCCTCTCTCCTTTCCTTTTTCTCAGCGTTGCGGTCCAGCGGTTTGCGTCTCGCTTGCTGTGACATCAGTATACCATGTTTCGACATAAAATCAAGCGTTCCTACGATAAATATTTTCCGAGTTTTCACTCGGAACCGGCCCGCATTCCGGCTTTTTCCGCCGCTTTTTTTGGGATTTTCGGGTGCCGGCAGGGCTGTTCCGGGCCGTTCGGTGCGCTGCGCTTGGAAAAAGATTTTTTTCTGACCGGAAAATGAGAATTTTCGGGCGAACCGGCAGGATTCCGGGTTTTGAGACCGCTTTTTTCGGAATAACGGTTTTTGACCCGAAAATCGGCTGCGATTCCGAGTCTTTTCTCGGAATTGATTCCGGTTGTTTTCTGATTCGGAATTTGTTATAGTAGAGCCAGAACACTGCGGACACTGCTTTTATAAAGAAGGAGGACTAAAAAATGGGCTTGTATTATGGCGGCGGAGAGGAAACTCTGGCAGAAGCTTTTAAGGGAATGTTTGGAATGTGGGAAAAAATGATGGGCCTGTACGGGCAACCTGCAAACCCTGCGCTCCCCGAGGATGCCGTGATGGTGAGCTGGGAAAAGCTGAACGAGCTGAACCAGTACATTCAGACCGTGGCTCAGAAAGAGGATAAGCTTGAACAGTGGGAGAAGAACCTTGCGTTCAGGGAAAACCGGCTGAAAACCAGCAAAGAGGAACAGGAGATCCGGCGTCAGACTCTGGAGCAGGACGAAAAGAAGCTCCATGAAGAGCAGAAGGCTCTGGCTAAAGATCAGCAGGCTTTCGCCGACGAGAGAAACAAATGGAACACGGAGCTGACAGAGCGGCGCAGCACCTGCGAACGCCTGAAGGCTGAGGCCGATGCAGCAGAAAAGCGCCGCGACGAAGCGGCTGCACGCGCGGCAGAGGTTGAGGTCAGAGAGGCAGCGCAGAATGCGAGAAAAGAAGCGCTTGATGCGCGCACTACCCAGCTTGATGCATGGGAGCTGCGGCTGACCGGCCGCGAAGAGGCTCTGGAACAAAGAAATGAATGGGCCGCAAGCCGCACGGCTGCGCTGGACAGCCTGAAGAGCACCCACGACAGCATCGGTGAGATCCTGGTCGCGGCCAAGAGCATCGCGCGGAAGCTCAACGACGACCAGAACACAGTGGAAGGCGGCTTTGCAAAGGGCGGGCTGAAGAGCATCATCCACCAGATCCGCACGCTGTACCGCGCAAATACCGGCGAGTCCGCTGCGCTGGCCAAGGAACTGGAACTGATCCTGCGGCAGGACTTCGGCTGCAGCTGCATCGTGCCGGAGCAGGGAGAACCGTTTGACCCGCTGACCATGGCCAAAAACGACTTCAACATGCCGGACGGACCGGTCGGCAAAGTGGTTGCCTGCGGCTGGATGCTGAACGAATCGATTCTTGAAAAAGCAATTGTCATCCCTCAAAAGGAGGTCTGATCCATGCCTGTAAATAATACTGCTTCGCTGCGCAACGCAATGCGTGCGGCTCTGGATGAAAAAGGGGTCTCGGTCGCGTTCGGCCTGGACTTTGGCACCTACCGCTCCATGATCGCCACCTACGACCGCGACAGCGGCAGCCTTGCCGTGCCGAACTACTCGGATGCCTGCCTTGGCGGCATCCCTTCGCTGTTCTGGCGCACGGCGGACGGCAAGGAGTGGGTGGGCGACGAAGCCTATGCCCGCGACTGCCTTTCGAACGACCCCGACGGCGTTTGCTCCAGCGTCAAAACCCATCTGCATGAAAAAGAGATCGTTCTGCACGGGCACAGCTATACGCCGCAGGAGATCGCTGCGCGCATCGTCCAGCGCGTTGTGGCGGTGACGAACCCTCTGCTGGAGCAGGAGTATATCGATACCGAGTTCGATGCCATTACCTGCGGCATCCCCGTGCGGTTCGGTGCCCCGGAGCACGATGAGATCAAGCGCATCGTCAGTAAGGCCCTTGGCCCAGGCAAAACGGTCTCGATCGTGCCGGAGCCGATCCTTGCGGCGCTGTCAACGGACTTCTATCTGGAAAAATCCGGCAAATCCACCAACCGCCCGGTTCTGGTGTTCGATATGGGCGCCGGTACGTTCGACACGGCGCTGCTCCAGCCGAACCCAAAGCCGACTGCGAGAAATGAGTATCCCTATATCGTGCTTACCTCGGACGGCTCCGAGATCGCCGGCGATGCAATGGATACACACATGGAGCAGCTGATGCTCAGCAAGCTGCCCGCCGGCAAAGAGTGGGAAACGCTGAAGAACACCCGCCATCAGGACCGGATCGCCCTGCACTTTTCCGCCCGCAAGGTCAAGGAGCGCCTGTCCATGGAAGGCTGCACCGAGATCGACGAGCTGATCACGACTTCCGCCGGGGGACGCTGCACCCTGCATATCACCCGCGCCGAGTATGAGCAGTGCATCTGCGATGATATCCGGAAGAATGTGGAACTTTCGGCGAAGATCGTAGAGGAAAAAGGATTCTGGAACAATGCTGCGCTGGATATCGTCCTTGTGGGCGGCTCCACCTATCTGCCGCTGGTGCGCAAGCTTCTGCTGGAAAAATTCAGCTGGCTGGACGGCAGCCACATCCAGCAGCGCCTGCCGGAAAAGGCGGTGGCGCTGGGCGCGGCGGTGTACACGGCGCTTCCGTCGGTGGTCCGGCCCAAATTTGCGCATGGATACGGTGTTTCCACCTACAATGTCAAGGAAGACCGGGAAATGATCCATGTCTGCATCCCTTCCCATGCGGATGTGCCCATGACGCAGAAATTTACCTATGCCACCCGCTTCAACGGCCAGACCGGAGTGCAGTTCATGGTCTATGAGGTCGATCACGGCGCACTGGGCCAATTCCTGGAGCTTGCCGACGGCTCCCAGCTGAAGAGCGGCCAGAGAGCGTTTACGATCTACCACGGCTTTGACCGCTCGGTGCCTGCCGACACACAGGTGGAGCTGACCGTTACACTGGACGAAAACGGCATCCTGACGCTGCGGGTCGGCGATTTCGGCATCAGCGCCGATACGGAAGAAATCGTCAATCTGTTCTCTGTCGTAGCAGACGGAGGAAAATAAGATGAAAAATCCCGTTTATTATTTCAGCGAGATCGGAAGCATTCTGTTCAATGGGTTCATGGATCCGAAAGAGGACGATGTCCATGCGGACATCATGGCGCCGGCGAACGCTGTGGCCACACAGGTCAAGGCAAGCAGCGGCAAATTCCCCTGCAGAACGCTGTTTGCACAGCTGTTTCTCGGCCCGATGGTGCTGGCGCATCATGGCTCCAAAGCCCCCGAGAAGGTCTGGGAACGGCAGAATGCATTGATGCAGGAATACTTCGCTGCGCTTACAGAACTTGGCAAAGAAAACGGGAGCGGCGGTTCCGGCACCGCGGACTGTGCGGTTTTCCGCGACCGTGCACAGCGGCTGATCGACACCCTGAACACAAAACCGGGAAGCGGCAGCACAGGGCTGTTTTATGAGGAAATGAGATCGCCGGAATCCAGCGGCCCGCCCTATGCGGCCAAGGCGAACAACTACCAGACGGCCTCCCGTTATTATGATGCGTGGCAGAGCACACAGAACGAAGAAGCGTTGAAACGCGCCCTGCAAAGCGTGGAAGAGCTGTATACAAAGGAGCTGGACTGGATCTTTTTCGGCGCGGACGGGACGCTGCAAGCCAAGATCCGTGCCATACGCGAAAACTGCCTGCCGCAGAGCGGCGGCTTTCTGCCGAAAGGGACGAGCAGCGGCGGCGTTCTGTTCCGGGCGCTGCTCTGCGCGGCCTGCGGCGCAAGCAAAAACAAAGCCGGTGCCCGCCGGCTGCTGGAGAATTTTCTCGGCTTCCCGAACGAGGAAGCGGAAACGCAGGAAACAGCTTCTCCGGGCGCGGTCAATACGTTTGTGGAACTGTTGGGGGATCCGGACTTCCGCAGCATGATGCACGAGACCCAGCAGACGATCCCGCTGATGGAAAGCCTGATAGAAGCGATGAAGGCCTGCCTGAAGGAAGAGCGGAAAGCGGTTTGTACACAACTCGAACGGACCGACGATGACGAAGAAGAGGAAAAACTGATAAGGCAGATAAAGAGGTTGAAAGAGCTGATCCGGCAGCTGGATCCCAAAGAAACGCGCTGAATGCCGCCAGCTTACCCCGATGCCGCGGAGCCGGAAGCTCCTGCGGCATTTTTTCTGCAAAAAGATACACGGCCCGGCAATTTTCGCAATTTGCATTGTCATTCGGGGGGCGTGATATACTGAAACCGAATAGCAACTGGATTTGTTAAAAAGTTGTTTTGGGGTGGAATCTATGGAGAAGGTTCGAACAAGTCTGCGAAGATGCGTCTGCATTGTATTATGTCTTTTACTTTTTGCGGCGGTGCTGCCGGTTTCTGCCTTTGCGGAATGTGCGGAAACCAAAACCGTCCGGGCCAGATGGTATGAGGATGCCTGCAACATCACCGGCGAACACGGCGAGCGCAGCGGCTACGGCTACGAGTATGAACAGGTGGTGGCGGCTTATACCGGCTGGTCTTACGAGTATGTGCGCAACGGCTGGGCCAACCTGCTGGAAATGATGGGAAACGGCGAGATCGACTGTGTGGTCTCCACCGAGACCCCGGCGTGGGTGGAGTTCGGCATGTCGGCCATCGCCGTTACCGGCGGCACGGATATCTACTTTGCCATCAACAAAGACCGCCCGGACCTGAAAGAAGAACTCGACAGCGCCATGCGCAAAATGGAGCAGGACAAGCCGTTTTACTCCGATACGCTGTATCAGCGGTATCTGTCGGCGGTGTCTGTGCCGGTGCCGTCCAGCGAAGAAAAGGCATGGCTTGAGCAGCACGGTGCGCTGAAGATCGGCTTTCTGAAGCAGGATCCCGGCATCAGTATGCTGGAAGAAGGCAGCGGAAAGCTGACCGGCGTGCTCACGGACTACATCTCACCCAAGGACAGTCTGGGCGACCAGACGCTGGAATTTGAGCTGCATGGTTTCGACACGCTGGAAGAGGAGATCGATGCGCTGAAAAACGAAGACATCGACTTCATTTTCCACTTTACCCAGAACCCCTACATTGCCGAGGAGAGCGGCTTTGTGCTGTCCAACACGGTGCTGGCCTTCAATCTTCAGTATCCTGAAGAAATGAAAAGCGTGAGACAAAAGAAATCAAAATGAAGAAAAAGGGGTTGAGACGGATCGCCGGCCTTTTGCTTGCGGCTGTGCTGCTGTGCGGATGCAGCACGCTTCCGGGCACGGCGTCCAGCAGCAGGGATGAGCCGAAGGTGCTCACCGTCGGCTGTGACACCTACGCACCGTTCAGACGGCAAACCCACCGGCGTCGACATGGAGCTGGCGACGAAAGCGTTCCGCCGCATGGGTTATGAGCCGGAGTTCCGGTTCATCAACTGGGAGGAAAAGAAAGATCTGCTGGAGAGCAGCGAGATCGACTGCATCTGGAGCAGCTACACGATGGACGGCCGCGAGGACGAATACCAGTGGGCAGGCCTCTACATGAAGAGCAGCCAGGTGGTGGCTGTCAATGCGGACAGCGACATCTACACCCTCAGCGACCTTGCGGGCAAGACCATTGCGGTGCAGTCCACCACCAAACCCGAAGATATCCTCCGCAGCCGCGACAGCCGCATCCCGGAGCTGCGCAAGGTGATCTCGGTGCAGAAGCGCGACCTGATCTTTATCCTGCTGAGCAAGGGCTATGTGGATGCGCTGGCGGCCCACGACACCTCCATCAACGAGTTCTCCAAAGAGACCGGGCTGCGGTACCGCATTCTGGAAGAGCCGCTCATGTCCGTCGGGCTGGGCGTGGCTATCATGGATGTGGATGACTTCAAGGTCTGCAACGATACCTACGGCCACCATGCCGGCGACATGGCGCTGGAAACGGCTGCAGACGGCCTGCGAGATCGCCCGCTGGCACCAGAGCGCTGGGACGGGCACGGCTATCCGGACGGGCTGGAGGGCGATGAGATCCCCATCAGCGCGCAGCTGGTCTCGATGGCCGATGCCTACGACGCGCTGACCAGTAAGCGGTGCTACAAAAAGGCATTCAGCCACGAAAAGGCCGTGCAGATGATCCTGAACGGTGAGTGCGGCGCGTTCAACCCGCTGCTCGTCCGCTGCCTGACCGACACCGCCGAAGAGCTGAAACGCGCGCTGAACAACGATTTCCACTGAGACAGAAATGTGAAAGAAATTCACATTTTGCTGGTATTAAGTGACGTTCCTTCATGATGGCTTGACAAAACTGTCCGTGTGGGGCATACTAAATGACGTGTTACAACACACTGAGCTGAATAGAAATCGAATATAGAGGATGCGATGCAGAAGAGTACCTCACGGAGCCGGCGGGCTTTGAAGTGAGCGAAAGGCAATCATCGCCGAACGGGACCTTGCGGCGGCAGGTCTGCGTGGGGGTGCGGAAAAGATCCGTACCACTCCTTCATTGAACATGAAGTGGCGCTATTGCAATTCTGGGTATCTGCTCAGCAGTGCAGCACTCCGCAAGGAAGCGGGGTGAGACAGCGCTGCTGTTCAGGTGCCCTTTTTATTTTGCGAAAAAGGGCTGCCGGTACGGCTGCGTGTTTGAGTTTGAGGGCTATTCCGCACAAAAAGAAAGGGGAAACAAAAAACAATGATCAACTTCCTGAACTGGCTGGATGGCGTCCTCTGGGGCATCCCGCTCATCGTCCTGATGCTGGCCACCGGCATCTACTTTACCGTGCGGTCCGGATTTTTCCAGTTCACCCACTTTGGCTGGATCATGAAAAACACCGTGGGCCAGATCTTCCACGGCACGGCGGATAAAAATGAGTCCGGCAAGGGTATGCTGCATCCGTTCGAGACCATTGCCACCGCCATCGGCGGCACGGTTGGCTTCGGCAACATTGCCGGCGTGGCCACCGCTGTGGCTGCCGGCGGCCCGGGCGCTGTGTTCTGGATGTGGCTCACCGCTGCTCTGGGCATGATCCTGAAGCAGGTGGAGGTCACGCTGGGCTGCTACTACCGCCACACCCAGGAGGACGGCTCCACCACCTTCGGCGGCCCCACCTATTACATGGAGTACGGCCTTGGCAAGGAGCGCCATTGGGGCAAGCTGTGGCTGATCCCGGCCATCATCTTCGGCATCGGCATCTTCAGCACCTTCTTTGTCACTTCTTCCACCCTGACGGCTTCTCAGGTCGTGGCGGGTGCGTTCCATCTGGGCAGCATCCACATCGGCTCCCTTGAGGTGGAGGGCATCATTCTGGTGGGCATCGGCCTGACCGTTATCGACTACATCATCACCAGCGGCGGCGTCAAGGGCGTGGCCCAGATCTTCTCCAAGCTGGTGCCCGTCATGAGCATCATCTACATCCTCATGGGCATCGTCATGATCGTGGTCAACATCAACCGCGTGCCCACTGCCTTCGTCTCCATCTTCCACGACGCCTTCACCGGCACGGCTGCCATGGGCGGTTTTGCAGGCGTGGCCGTTTCCGAGATCGTCCGCGTGGGCATGGCCCGCGCCGTCTACTCCAACGAGGCCGGCTGGGGTACTTCGCCCATGATCCACTCCTCCGCGCGCACCAATCACCCGGTCAGCCAGGGTCTGTGGGGCTCCTTTGAGGTGTTCTTCGACACCTTCATCATCTACACCATCACGGCTCTGTCCGTCATCCTGAGCGGCATGTGGACCGACGGCACCAACGGCGGTACGCTGGCTCTGGAAGCCTTCCAGCAGGGCTTCGGCCAGGTGGGCGCATGGCTGCTGGCCATCATCATGATCGTGTTCACCGCCACCACCTCCGGCGGCTGGTTCACCTACTACATTGCCATCCTGAACCACCTGTACAAGAACCGCGAGGGCATCTTCGGCAAGGTGATCATGAAGCTGTTCTATCTCACCCGCGCACTGCCCGGCCTGCTGTGGACCATCTATCTGGTCAAGACCAACAACCAGGGCTTTGTGTGGACGGTCGTGGATATCACCTCGGCCATCCCCACCTTTGTCAACGTGGCGGTCATCCTGCTGCTGTCCGGCGATTACCTCAAGCTGCTCAAGGACTATAAGGCACGCTATCTGGGCATCGGCAAGGTGAACCCCAAGACCAAGCTCTTCTATGAAGAGGACGCTGCGGTCAAGGCCGACGACTGATCGAAAAAAGGAAGCATAAACCATGAAAACCATTTATTTCAACGGCAATGTCTACACCGGCGGCGAGGCGCTCGTCTCGGCCTTTGCTGTGGAAAACGGAAAGTTCGTCTTTGCCGGCTCCGATGCCGAAGCAAAGGCGCTGGCAGCGGAGGGCGACACCCTGACCGATCTAGACGGAAAATTCGTCTGCGCTGGTTTCAACGACAGCCACATGCATCTGCTCAACTACGGCGCTTCGCTGGGCGCTGCCAAGCTGGCCGAGCACACCGGCAGTCTGACTGATCTGCAGGACGCTCTGCGGGACTTCCTTGCGGCGCATCCCCGCAAGAACGGGGCATGGCTGCGGGGTCGCGGCTGGAATCAGGATTACTTCACCGATGTGCACCGGATGCCCGACCGCTACGATCTGGACAAGGTGTCCACCGAGGTGCCCATCCTCATCACCCGCGCCTGCGGCCACTGCCTTGTGGTCAACTCCAAGGCGCTGGAACTGCTGCCGGTGTCCAAGGACACCCCGCAGCCCGAGGGCGGCCGCATCGGTCTGGACGAGAACGGTGAGCTGGACGGCCGGTTCTATGATAACGCCATGGATCCGCTGTATGAGTCCATCAAGGCTCCGGACCGCGAAGAGCTGAAGGAAATGATGCTGGAAGCCTGCAAGGAGCTGAACCGCTACGGTGTCACCAGCAGCCAGACCGATGACTACTGTGTCTACCGCAGCATCCCGTACTCCGAGGTGAACGAGGCGTACAAGGAGCTGGAAGCCGAGGGCAAGCTGACGGTGCGCGTGTACGAGCAATGCAACTTTACCGAGCCGGAACAGCTGCAGCAGTTCCTCGCCGACGGCAACATGACCGGCAAGGGCACCGACCGCTTCAAGATCGGACCGCTGAAGCTGCTGGGCGACGGTGCTCTGGGCGGCCGCACCGCTTACCTGAGCAAAGGCTATGCCGACGACCCGGGCAACCACGGCTTCCCGCTGTTCTCTAAAGAGACGATGCAGGCGCTGGTGTCCTGCGCCAACGCTGCCGGGATGCAGATCGCGACCCACGCCATCGGCGATGCCTGCCTTGACATGGTGCTGGACTGCTACGAGAACGCCCTGAAAGAGCACCCCCGCACCGACCACCGCCACGGCATCGTCCACTGTCAGGCCAGCCGCGCCGACCAGCTGGAACGCATCGAGAAGATGAACCTGCACGTCTACGCGCAGAGCATCTTCCTCGACTACGACAACCACATCGTGGAGCAGCGTCTGGGCAAGGAACTGGCTTCCACCAGTTACAACTGGAAGACGCTGAAGGACCACGGCGTGTCCGTTTCCAACGGCACCGACTGCCCGGTGGAGCTGCCGGACGCGCTGGCCGGAATGCAGTGTGCGGTCACCCGCACCTCCCTGCATGACCATGTCGGCCCCTACCTGCCGGAGCAGGCGTTCAGCGTGAAGGAAGCGCTGGACAGCTACACCATCGAGAGCGCAAAGGGCAGCTTTGAAGAGAATGTCAAGGGCCGCATCGCGCCGGGCTATCTGGCAGATTTCGTGGTGCTGGGCGAGAACCTCTTCACCATCCCCCACGACGCCATCAAGGATGTGCCGGTTCTGGCTACCTATGTGGGCGGCGAGTGTGTCTACAAAAAGTAATGATTCGCTAGCATAAAACAAAACGACCACCGCATGAAAGTGCGGTGGTCGTTTTTGCGTAGTGGCTGGAAAAAGCTGAGAGGATCGTTTCACAGTGTCGGCATCTGGTTCTCGATCCAGTCGGCCAGCGGGGCGGGGTCGTCCAGCGCAAAATCCGCGCCCGGAACATCCCCCACGATGGCCAGCGGCTCAAAGGAGACCGGCTCCTCCGAGACAGCCTTGCGCACCACCTCGATCTTGGGCCAGCCGCTCTCGTTGAAGCCTTCCAGCAGCACCAGATCGTAGCTGTGGCGCTCAAACAGGGCAAGCAGGTCCTGCTCGTTCAGGCGGAATTCCTCGGTCAGCAGATAGCGCCCTGCGCTGAACACGGCCACACCGGCGGCTCCGGCATCGTGGAGCCGGGCGGTGTCGGGGTCGGCGGCGTCCAGCTCTGCCTGCCGGATGACGCCTACTTTCAGCCCGCGGGCCTTGAGCACCGGGATCAGCGCGGCCAGCAGCGTAGTTTTGCCGCAGCCTTTGGCACCGCTGACGGCCAGCACGGCCGGATGCTTGAAATTCAGTTCGGCGGCAAGCGCCTGTTTCTGTTCACTGTACAAAAGAAATCCCTCCCTTAATCTCCAATGCGGACGAACCGGGGCTGCACCCTGCCGTCCCGTTCCACGGTCTCGCACCACATGGCAGCCGGGCGCACCCACAGGCCGCGCTCGCCGTACAGGGCGCGGTAGACCACCAGCTCCACATCCAGGTAATACAGCCTGGGGCAGGCACCGGCCAGCACCAGGTCAAAGGGATAATCCTCCGCCCAGCGGACCTCATTCCAGAACAGCAGGTTATACCTGACCAGGAATTCCCGGTCAATACAAAAGCGCCAGACCGCCCAGTGGCCTGCGGCATACAGCCGCGCCACGCGGGCGGCGTAATCGGGGTCGGCATCCGGGCCGGGGGTGAACTGCTCCACCGGGCCGGGGTAAGGCTTAGCATCCATGCCCTGGCTTTCGTCCTGCTCCAGATAGCGGCAGACATACCAGCGGTAACCCGGCGCGGCAGCCAGGGCGGCGCGCAGCTTTTCCAGCATATGGGACGGCCAGTAATCGTCGCTGTCCAAAAACAGCAGCCACTTGCCCTTGGCGGCCTTGATGCCGGTATTGCGCGCGGCGGCCAGCCCACCGTTGGCACGGTGGATGACCGTAACGCCGGGGCAGAGCTGGGCAAAAGCATCACACATGGCGGGGCAGGCATCCGTGGAGCCATCGTCCACCAGAATGCACTCCCAGTCCGCCGGGCCGGCCTGCTCCACCACGCTTTTGACGCAGGCAGAAAGATAAGCCTGCACATTATACACCGGCACAATGACCGAAAATGTGATGTTTCCTGTGCGTTCCATCGCAGTTGTTTCCTTTACTTTGTCGGGATCAATGTCCAGTCGTGGTCATACAGGGCGGTCTTTTTGCCGTTGGCGTACCAGCGGTCCGGCGCGATCACACAGCGGCCCGGCACACCGGCCAGCCACTGTCCCCACCAGCTGAAGGTGGAGTTGCTCAGCACAAACGCCCGGCAGCGGCGCATCAGGGCAAGGTCCGCCGCGGCGCTTTTTGCCCCGGTGCTGTAATGCACCGGCAGGCCCGCAGCGTCCAAATGCTG
>OIXL01000386.1_pt1 | contig 23744 bp, 19 predicted proteins | sample 1587761 | NCBI WGS metagenome assembly OIXL01 (sample SAMN03283246) | human gut metagenome | biome: human-associated habitat; material: feces | host: Homo sapiens | place: Peru | collected 2012 | reverse complement strand
TGCGCGATTTTGAACCAGGAAACCGTGACTGGGAGCCAGTTTTATGCTGAATACATTTATAATGCGTTTGCCCTGAATTTGCAAGTTTCTTCTATTTATTCTATAGTTAAGGCTATGGACGAAATTGAAAAAAACAGACTCGAACGGGCATTGGCACTTATACGGCAAATACTTCCACTTGTAGAAGCGGCGGAAAAAAAATTCAAAAGCGCGCGCAACTGGGGATTTCTTGATATGTTCGGTGGAGGAACGCTCGTTGACCTTATAAAGCATTACAAGCTGAATACGGCGGCAGACATAATGAACCAGATAAGTTTTCTTTTGCAGCAACTTCAGGCGGAACTTAGGCAGGTTGTAATTCCTGTGGATTTTAGAATGAACACAATGACATTTGCAACATTCGCGGATTTTCTTTTCGACGGAATACTTGCGGACACATATATGCAGTCCAAGATAATGAAAAGTCTTGATCAAGTACGGGAGCTAAAGAACCGCCTTATTTTGCTAGAAAAAAATCTTTCCGCACTAAAACAAAGAGGATAAAAATTATTGCTCAGTAGTTTCTTCTTCTGAATTCTTTTTAGGGTTTAACTTTGGATTCAAGACCCAACTGCGTACAGTGTCCCGGGAAAGTCCGTACATCTTTGCAAGCTTTTTGTAGCCGCAAGTTCCCATCTCGTACTTTCCTATAACTTCAAGCTTAAACTCTATAGAAAATTTCTGCTTTCCCATAATCTGTTCCCTGATTTTTATTTTAAAAACAAGTTTTTATTTCTAAACTGCCTCTAAAAACTAAAGTTTCCAGAGACAGTTTAGATTCAAACTTTAAATTCGTCAATTCTACTGCCAATATTCCTTATAGAATCGCTCATATCATTTGAAATTTTAAACAAAGACTTTCCAGTATCAGAAACAGAACAAATATCCTGCTCCATTTCAGAGATTCGGATATTCATTACAGAAGTCGCCTCTTTTAATTTTGATACCTCTTCAAGAATAGACTTGTTCTTTTCATTCATCGTTTCATATTTAGACTTGAATTCATTGGAACTGTCTCTCATAATCGCAAGAGATTCGTTTATCTGCGAAGAACCTTCCTGCTGCTCAAGCATCGCATTTTTTATTTCCTGCATAAGTTGGTTTGTAGCTTCTATTTCCTCAACAACAGAATCAAAAGACTTTGTGGATTCTTCCGAAGCAGAAACTACATCTGATATAGAATTCTGTATTCCGCTCAGCTGCTCGCTTATACTATGTGACTGGGAAGAAGATGTTTCTGAAAGTTTTCTAATTTCATCGGCAACAACACTAAATCCTTTACCAGCTTCTCCTGCATGAGCAGCTTCAATTGCGGCATTCATAGCAAGAAGATTCGTCTGTTCAGCAATAGATGCAATAACAGCATTCGCATCCTGAAGACTTGCCGATTGCCCCGCTATGTGCGCTATTTTTTCACTAACATTGTCCTGCATAGAAGAGCCGTTCTGAGCATCCAAAAGAAGCATTTCAAATCTTTCAGCCATCTTTTCAACAGAATTATTTACAGAATGAATATTTCCAACCATTTCTTCAACAGCGGCAGATGCATTTTCTGTGCCTTTTGCCTGCTCAAGCACAAGACTATCCAGCCTGCTTATATTGTCCGCAACTTCGCGTACAGAATCAGCTGTAGCATCCACACAATTTGACTGCTTTGAAATTTCCTCATTCACTATATCAATATTTGAAACAATATTTGAAATAGAAGAATTTGAGTTTTCTGCCGAACACTGCAACTTTGAATCAAAACAAAGAAGCCTATCCTTTGAAGCCTTTACATCGCTTATAATTTTATGCAATTTTTCTATAAACTCATTGAATCCGGAAACAACCTCACCAATTTCATCATCTGAAGAAATTTCGATTCTTTTTGTCAAATCTCCATTTCCAGAAGCAATCATTTTTATAGAAGATTTTAAAACATTAAGCGGCTTCAAAAGTTTCAAGACGAATGCTGAAACTATGAAAACCGCAAAAAACGTAAATACACAGAAAATCACAACAGCAAGCAAAAAAAGCCTGTTCAGCCCACCCAAAAAGTCATCAGCAGGAGCAGAACAGATTACAGTCCAGTCAGTATATCCGCCTACAGGATAATAAGAAACGCTGTATTCTTTTTTTGTATTTTTATCAACGCAGAATTCAGAGCCAAATTCTCCAGATTTTATTTTCATTATAACAGATTCAAGCTCTGCCGGAACATTGTCATAAAGGCTTTTTTCCTGCTTTAAAAACTCAACATCGGAGTGCGCCACATATTTTCCAGTCTTAATATTAATTACATAAGGATGAGAATTTTTTCCCATAATCATCTCAGAAACTGTCTGGCAAAGTCCAAGGCTATCTACAACAGCAACAACAGCACCTGCCTGCCGGCTGTCCTGACCATAAAAAGGAACAGCGTAAAAAGTCGAAAGCTTTCCATTTACGGGACTCCAGTTTGGATCAAGAATAGAAACGTTTCCTTTTAGGGCTTTTGTTAAATATTCTCTTGTGTGCAAGTCCTGATATTTTCCTGTAGTTGTATAACCTATGCCTTTCTCATCATAAATTGCCATTCCAATATAAGAAGAATCTTCCTTGCTAATGGCATTTATCATTTCCCATTTTTTTCTAATGTCTACAGATTCATCACGAATAAGTGGCAGTTTTGAAAGGGAATCAAGCATTTTGTATTCCCTGTCATTTATGTTGTGAATCTGCAGTGCGGTAGAATACGTGAAGTTTGAGTTTTGTTCAGCAAGGGATTTCATAAGTTCGTTTCGTGAATTTACAAATAAAAAGCAAACAAGAAACAAATTTGAAACAATAATTATTGAAAGAATGGAAACTAAAAGGCGTGCCTTTAGGCTCGAAAAAAGTTTTTTTTGCATATAACCCCCTGCAACTAAAATTTATCCCGCCTCCAGGGATGCTGCCGCAATTGCATCTTTGCAATCAAAAAACAAAATAACAGTACCCCCCCCCAGTCAATATTGTCAAGCGATTTGTTTGTATAGAACTGCCTCTATACATAAAATTCGCATGCATTTTTTCTTACCGCATATTCAGCGAATTGTCATTCCCGTGCCCCGACACGGGAGTCCACTTAACAACAACAAATAGATTATCGGGTCAAGTAGGATAATGACAAAATACATTGTAATTCAAGCAGGTTCTTAAGGCGCAGCCCTAAGTGTTGCAAGGAAAGGATGGTGGCATGGAGGGAGAGAAAAAGGCGATTGAATCGCTTCGCTTACGAGCTAGTTGTTTTTTTCCTCCATAACTAAAGAATAGACAGAACAGGGCATTTTTTATATAATATGCTGAAATTTCTAAGGCACTATAGCTGCCAAATTTCATTTCAAGAGGGCAAAATGGCATACTTTTACGAAGAACCGTCTCACACATTCGGTGAGTATCTGTTAATTCCCGGCTACACATCCGCAGAATGCATTCCAGAAAATGTTTCACTGAAAACACCTGTTGTAAGATTCAACAAAAAATCAGGCGAAAAACCTTCGCTTTCAATGAACATTCCTTTGGTAAGCGCAGTCATGCAGTCGGTTTCTGATGACAAAATGGCAATTGCCCTTGCAAAAGAAGGCGGAATCAGCTTTATATTCGGTTCGCAGACAATCGAAAACCAGGCGGCAATGGTTGCGCGCGTAAAATCATACAAAGCAGGATTTGTAACTTCCGACTCAAATATCCGCCCGGATCAGACTCTTGAAGAAGTTGTATCTTTAATAGAACAAACCGGACACAGCACAATCGCCGTAACAGACGATGGAACTGCACACGGAAAGCTTGAAGGAATTATCACAGAGCGCGACTTTAGAATCGACCATGTTCCTGCAAACTCAAAAGTAAACGAATACATGACGCCATTTGCAAAGCTTGTTACTGGTAAAGACGGAATCACTTTGAGCGCAGCAAACGATTTAATATGGGCGCACAAAGTAAATCAGCTTCCTATAATCGATGACAAAAATCATCTTGTTTCAATTGTATTCAGAAAAGACTTCGATAACCACGAAACTCATCCAAATGAGCTTATGGACGATAACCACAGATACATTGTTGGAGCAGGAATCAACACACGCGACTATATGGAAAGAGTTCCAGCTCTTTTGAAGGCTGGTGTTGACATTTTGTGCCTTGACTCAAGCGAAGGATATTCAGAATGGCAGGCAAAAGCTCTCCACGACATCCACGAAAAATTCGGCAAAGATGTAAAAGTTGGAGCTGGAAACGTTGTTGACCGCGAAGGATTTATGTTCCTTGCAGAAAACGGCGCGGACTTTGTAAAAATCGGAATCGGCGGCGGCTCAATCTGCATTACACGCGAGCAAAAAGGAATTGGACGCGGACAAGCCACAGCTACAATCGAAGTTGCAAAAGCGCGCGATGAATACTACGCAAAGACAGGAATCTACGTTCCAATCTGCTCAGACGGCGGAATCGTTCACGACTACCACATAACACTTGCTCTTGCAATGGGCGCGGATTTTGTAATGCTCGGACGTTACTTTGCAAGATTCGATGAGTCTCCTACAAACAAGCTTATAATCAACGGAAACTACGTAAAGGAATACTGGGGCGAAGGAAGCAACAGGGCGCGCAACTGGCAGCGTTATGACCTCGGCGGAAAAAAGGGAATGGCGTTTGAAGAAGGCGTTGACTCTTATGTTCCTTATGCCGGACGCTTGCACGACAATGTTTCGCTTTCAATGAGCAAGGTAATCCACACAATGTGCAACTGCGGCGCGCTTTCAATTCCAGAGCTTCAGCAAAAAGCAAAACTTACACTTGTTTCATCTACAACAATCAGCGAAGGAAGCGCGCACGATGTTACAGTACGCAACACTTCTATTCACAGCTGAAACTAAATTAAAAATTCTAGGCAAAAAGCCTTGGAGGAATTATAAATGAATGTTGTTATCATTGGCGCTCAGTGGGGCGATGAAGGAAAAGGCAAAATTGTAGACTACCTTGCAAAAGACGCAAAATATGTTGTCCGCTATTCAGGAGGTCCGAACGCAGGACATACAATTGTTGTAGATGGAAAACAATTTGCGCTTCATCAAGTTCCAAGCGGAATCCTTTATTCAGACAAAAAGGTTTTTCTTGGAGCAGGAATGGTAATCGACCCGGAAGCCCTGTTCGAAGAGCTTAAGATGATAAAAGACAACGGCGTGGACTGGGAAGGCAGAGTATTTATTTCTGACCGCGCGCACCTTATTCTTCCAAGATACCGCCAGATGGACAAAGACAGAGATGCGTCCCGCAAACGTCCGATCGGAACAACTGGACGCGGAATAGGAATCGCATACAGCGAAAAAGCGCACCGCGACGGACTTCGGCTTGCAGACTTGGACTGGACAGAAAAGCTTGCTGACCTTGAAAAAGAAGACCTTGACTATCTTGACAAATACAAAGAACAGCTTTTGCAGATGCGTGTAGACCTTACACAAAAGATGTGGGAATTCCGCAAGGAAAACATTCTTTTTGAGGGCGCACAGGGCGCAATGCTCGACATTGATTCTGGAACATATCCTTATGTAAGTTCCGGAGCTTCTTGCGCGGCGGGAGCTGCCACAGGCTGCGGAATCGGTCCTCACAATCTTGACCACATTCTTGGAGTTTTCAAGGCTTACGAGACACGCGTAGGAAACGGTCCGATGCCAACAGAGTTCAACGCCACAAGCGAAGGCGAGCTTTGCCAGTATGTGCGCGACACAGGACGTGAATACGGAGTTACAACAGGAAGAGCCAGAAGATGCGGCTACCTTGATTTGGTTGCATTGCGCTATGCCTGCCGTGTAAACAGCTTGGACAGCCTTGTTCTTACACACCTTGATATTTACGATGCAATGGATCAGATTGAAGCTTGCGTTGGCTACGAAATAAACGGAAAAATTGTAACAGACTTTCCTGCAAACATCGACCAGCTTAACAGCGCAAAGCCGATTCTTCAGAAATTCTCAGGCTGGAAAACTTCGCTCAAAGAATGCAGAAGCTATAAAAAAATGCCAAAGAATGCGCGCGCTTACGTGGAATTCATTGAAGCATTTACCGGCACACCAGTAAGCATTATTTCCGTAGGCTACGAGCGTGACGAAACATTCATCCGCAAAAACCCTTGGAAAAAGTAAATCTACAGTGTTGTTAAAATGACAAAGCCCGTGCAAGTTTTTTGCACGGGCTTTGTCATTTGCCTTAATAAAATTTTCACACTGCCTTTTTATACATCCAGACTTTTGACTTCCATCTAAAAATCATCAGAATTCCGCGGAAAAGCTCATCGCACGCCATAGCAATTATAACTCCAATGAATCCCCAGCCAAACAAAACAGCAAAGACATAAGAAAGTAAAGTTGAAATCATCCAGTTTGAAAAGATTCCGGCTCCAACAGGAAAGTGAATGTCTCCAGAAGCCATAAGGCACGGAATAATGATAACATTTATGGAACGCCCTAGCTCAAGGAAAAATGTTACCGGCATTACAGAAAGTATTATAGAAGTAATAGCCACGTCCATAGTAAAAAATGCAATCATCTGATGGCGGAAAATAAAAATCACAGTCGCAATAAAAAGGCTCACCGCGCTTCCAGAAATTTGATAGCAAAAAACATTTTTGTACGCAGTCTGCTGAAGTCCTGCGCCGCAATAATGTCCGGTCTTGATTTGAGAAGCCGTTCCTATGGAAATAGCAATCATGTATATAAAACGCAAAATCGTCATAAGATAAGTGAATGCGGCAATAGCTTCTGTTCCAAATGTTGTAATTATTATCATTATAACAAGCTGCGACAAATTCCAGGAAACACTTTCGCCTGCTGTAGGAACTCCAATTTTAAGAATCTGCCTCCATTCGCTTTTTACAATTTTAAACGGATTTTTTATTGAATACTTTGAATCTTTTAAGCAAGCGATTCTAACAGAAAGAATAATAGCTCCTGCAAACTGGCTTGCAACTGTGGAAATTGCAACGCCTTTAACGCCCAAAATCGGAATACCGAACCAGCCGTACAAGGCAAGAGCGTTGCCCACGATATTTAAAGAGTTCGCAATTGCATTTACAACCATAGCGTCTTTTGTGTGTCCATAGCTGCGCAAAATAGAAGACTGAACAATAGAGATTCCGCTGAAAACAGAAAACGCTGAATAAATAAAAGCGTACTGGCTTGCAAACAACCGCACTTCATCGTCAATGTTGTATTTTTTTAGAATTTGCGGAATTAAAAACGCGAACACAAGACCAAAAAACAAACCGAACACAATTACCATCTGCAATGCCGTCCGGGAAATTTTCTTGGCTTTTTCAACCTGCCCTGCTCCCAAAAAGTTTGTAAGGGAAATAGTCGCGCCGTTTGGAATCACTTGCAGCAAGAGAAGAAGAAACCAAGTGTACTGGGTTATAAGACCGACAGCCGCAACAGCATTATCCGAATATCCAGACAACATAAAAACATCAATGCTGGAAAATGCAAGAAAAAGGAGATTCTCAATTACAAGCGGATAAGCGATTTTTCTAAGCGGAGTATCGTTTACTTTGTCAATAAGTTTTTCCTGAGCCATAAAAAAACTCTTAAGTTTGAGTTTTATACAGCAAAGAATTTTTTTAGTCAATAGACTTTTTCAGAGATCTCGTCAAGGATTTTTACAACATCCTGTGCGCCGTCTACAAGAATTCCGCCCATGCCAAGTTCAAGTGGAAGCGCAATATCTATATCGAATCTGTCGCCCACAGAAACGCATTCACAGAATTCAGTTGAAGTTTTTTTCGCGGCAAGCTCAAGCATTTCCTTTGCGGGCTTAGACTTCATGCAAGTATCAAGTCCAATAACATCAGGAATAAGCTCTGAAATTCCTACTGCCTCCAAAGTTCTTCTTGCGGCTTTTACAGGATTGTTGGTAACGCAAATCAAGTTAAAGGATTTTTTTAATTCAGCAAGAAATTCTTTTAGCTTCAAATCCGGCGAAAGAAATTTTTCCGGCTGCAAAAGCTCATTGCGCCACTTTATGCTAGTTTCAATATCCACGCCAAACGCAGGAAATGTGTTTCCCAAGCTGATTTTTTTTCCGCCGTGTTCCGCGCTCCATTTTTTTCTGTAGTCTTCAATCATGTTTCTTGCGGAATCTTCGGAAATACCGTTTATATGCGCATAATGCCGAATCTGAACATCGACTTGCTCCGCAACAAATTCCGGGCTTGTGTAAAGAGTTCCGTCAATGTCAAAAATAAAAGTTTTAATTTTCCTAGGAATTGAATAAAGCTTCACGTGCGCCCAAGCCTTTAATAGTTCTGCGGATAAAAAGTTTCCGCCTTGGAAAACAAAGATTCAGATGCACAAGTCAAACTAGAAAAAACTTTCAATGCTGTAAACGCAAACGCCGCATCTCCCAAAAGCTCCGCATCAGGACAAGAAGGAACTGAAATTTTCATTCCGGTTATGTCGGCTTTCATCTGATTCCAAAGCGCGCTTTTTGCCTGTCCTCCTGCAACCCTCATTTCATCAGGAAACGGAACTCCTTTTTTTGCAGCTGCATCTTTTAAAATTCCAATCGCATCTTTTAAATTCAACGCAGTCTGAATCATAAGATATTTGCCTTGATCTAAGGAAGCATTTGTTCCATCGCTTTCTATTATTTCCTGAACAAGAACCGAATATTCAATCTGCTTTCCAAGCTCGCGTTCAATTTTTAATTTAAAAGAATCAAACTTTGAGCCTGAATCAGGAAGCAAAACAGAAGCATTCCAAAGTTCCGGCACAACAGAAGGAAGAGTGCGGATTTTTTCACCTTCAAGAGGAACAGCCGTGCAGAAGTTAATGCCTTCGCTAGAACCTGCCCTGTCACACAAAATTCCGGGCTTTACAGTCGCAGTGCCAATAAGCGCAGAAATAAAATCAGGAGAGCCGCAAAAAACAGGAAGACCTTCTTTTATTCCAAATTCTTCCACGCCCAAAAATGAAGACGCTTTTCTTGAAAGTCCGGCAACCTTGTGAGAAGGCTCTGTAAATGAAGGAAGTTTGTTTATTTCATCATTTGAAAATCCGCTTTCCAAAAGAAGCTGCTTGTTCCAATATGCGGACTCAAATCTTTTTTCAGGAAGAATTGTACAAGACTCCCCGGTAAGAAGCCACAGAAAATATTCAGGACCGCTGTAGACTAGCCCGCTCTTTTTCCATACATCGGAAAACTTGTCTTTAAACGCAAGCAAGCGCGGAATAAAAAGTGAACTGGATTTCAACTGAACAACTTTTTCATTCCATAAAAGAGTTTCGCCTGACTGGGCAACAAGAGTAGGACCGTTTCCGCTTACGCAGATTCCGCTTGGACGGATTTCCGGCGACTGAGAAACTAAATCCTGCAAAGCATTCTGAAAGGCAGGAAGCCATTCCTTTGAAGCGTGTTCCGTATTGCAAAGCAAAAATGGACGGCGGCTGAACGCACTGATTTTTCCTTTTTCAGAAACAAAGGCAGCCTTTAAAGAAGATGTTCCAATATCAACGGCAAGAACAGTTTGTTCCATAACAAAACAATTTTCCAAAAACAATAACGGCATACTGCTTTTCTTAGAAATCATTCATCAAAAAGAAATATGCCGTTTTAAAATATTACTCGCTTTTTTCAGCAGGAGTTGAAACTTTTATAAGCTTGTCTATGATTGTGCGGTTATCAAGCAAGTCGCTCAAAGACTGGTCGTGGTGAAGCCTTGTGATTACATTTGCAAAAAGACCAGAAACATTTGTGCTGATGTACCATTCGCGCTTTAAAAGCTCTTCATGGTAAACCGCATTAGTTCCAATTATTCTATAGAACAGACCTTTGCTGTACGCTTCATCAAACTGCTCAATCGCATTTCCTGTAAAGAACGGAAGGCTGATTGCGGCAATAACTTTTGTCGCGCCCTGCTCATGCAAAAATCCCATTGCCTTAAGCAAAGTTCCGCCTGTGCCAAGCATATCATCTGCAAGGAAAGCAACCTTTCCCTTTACATCGCCCAAAAGCTTTATGCTCTTGATGTTTGTATTTTTTGCATCCTGAGTAACGATTGAATAGTCGCGCTCTTTGTAAATCATAGCAAGCGGCTTTTTAAGTCCAGTCGCATAGAATTTATTGCGGTCAATTGCTCCAGTGTCCGGGCTTACAACAACAAGATCTTCCTTTGTAAGATCAACTACACGTGCAAGCTCGCGGATAATCTGATATGAAGCATGAAGATTTTCGCAGTGAGTGTGGGCAAACGCATTTACAATTTCACGTGAATGAAGGTCAAGCGTGATAATGCGCTTAACTTCCATCATCTCATAAATGTGTCCCAAAAGAGCGGCTGTAAGACCTTCGCGACTCTTCTTTTTATGCTGACGACTGTAAGGATAAGCCGGCAAAACCAAAGTAATCTGGCGCGCTCCAGCCTGACGCACAGCATCGATTGTAACAAGAAGGCTCATAACATGGTCGTTTACGCTTAGGCTAAGAACGTTTTTTCCGTCGTTAAGAGCAATTTTTTCGTGGTTTTCAACATCCTGAAAAATATAAACATCTTTTCCGCGGATGCAATCCAAAAGTTCTGTCTTGAATTCTCCGTTTGCAAAATATGTGAACCTTGCGTTGACCTTAAAAAACGGCGCGCGGTATTTGTCTGTTACACCGCGGATGCAAAGATCGCTAGTTTCGATATCATTCTTCAAGTTAATCTGCTGAACGATATTTTCCTTTTCAAGTCCGTAGCGTTTTGAAATGACATCGCTCTTCAAAGAAAAACGGTGCTTGTACATATGGCGCAAATGTGTGATGACTTCGTTGGCGAAAGACTCTCCGCCCGGACACGCTACAATAGCAAGATCAGTTGGCTCAGAATACGGCATTATTCTTACCCCTTATTTAGATTTTTTTGAAAGCAGAAGATTTATGCAGAGATTTTACGCATATAATACCGTTTTATGGAACATAGGTCAATTAAGATGAATTTTGTAACCAGGACAAACGCATTATAAATAATTTAAGTAAAGTTTGCGCGAAGGAACGGTTTCTGGGGCAAAAACACTCTGATTGCTGCGACCGCGTGAGCGGGCAATTCTATAGTTACTTTGCAACAATCAGCGTGTAGCGCATTATTGCGCGATTTTGAACCAGGAAACCGTGACTTGGAGCCAGTTTTATGCTGAATACATTTATAATGCGTTGCCCTGATTTTGTAACCAAGGTTGATTACTTGCCGTTATGTCATATTCTGGCTCGACCGGAGTATCTCCTTTGCAATGCGGATTTTTTTTAACTTTTTTGCCGCTTAAGTTGTCATTTCAAATAAACTCATTATAATTATAGATATACAACAAATCTATTTTATTTTATGGAGACAAAATGAAATTTAACATTCACTTCACTACCCCCCCCATGCGATCGTAGCCTGTATTCTTGCTCTTAGCATTGTATTTGCATTTACTTCCTGTTCGGATGGCTCAAGCAGCGGTTCTAACGGCGACAACGGACAGGTAACAAATCCGGCAGAAAATCCTTCCGATTCCGGAAACGGCGGCGGCGCAAACACAAATCCTTCAAATCCCGAAACACCAAAAGCAACTTACACAATCATCTTTGACGCGAACGGCGGAAGCGGTACAATGAATCCGCAGATTTTTACTTACGGTGAGCCTCAAAATCTTTCGCCAAATGAATTCACTATGGAAAACAAGGACTTTCTTGGCTGGGCGAAAACTTCCGGCGGAAGCATAGCCTACGATGACAATTCCGGGTACACAATCGGCACGGAGGATGTTACGCTCTATGCCGTGTGGGGAAAATTAGTAACTGCCGACAATGCCGCGACTGTAATTGCCGGACTGGAAGGCGGAACTAGGAAAAATCCGAATGTCTATATGATAAAAATTACAGACAAAACATTGACTGCGGACAAACTAACAGAAATAGGAACAACGATAGAAACAGTAGCAAATAAAAGTAATTATTACGCATTCTTCAGTCTTGATCTTTCCTCCGCAACCGAAGTTACAGAAATTCCAGAGGAAGCTTTTTCTACCTGTAGGCTAAGAAGACTGATTCTGCCGGATTCTTTGGAAACAATCGGAATAGGTGCCTTTGGATACAATAGATTTGAAGAAATTGTAATTCCTGACAATGTGAAAACTATTGAAGACGGCGGTTTTGAGTATTGTTCAAATCTTAAAACAATAACGCTTCCTGCAAGCCTTGTTTCCATCGGTGCATCCGCATTCGCAAGCACTGTGCTAGAAACCGTATACTACAAAGGCACGCAGGCGCAGTGGGAGATACTAAAAACGAATATCAGCACAACCGGCAACGACAAGCTCACCGGCGCAAAGATAATCTGCGCTGATGGTGGTGTTATAAACGGCGAGTAAAAGGGATTCCTGTGTCGTGGCACAGGAATGACATTGTATTTTGTCATCCTCCTTACAGCAATTTTTCCGCGTAAAAATCCCTTGAAGTTCCTTGGTTTCTGGAGTATCTTAGAGCACAGAAATTTTCTTTTTAAATCTTTAGCAAAACAGAAACTGTAAACCATTCCGCTGAATTTGCGAGGAACAGAAAATGGCAGAAAACACAGACTACCTGACAACGCAAATTATAACTTACATCGGAAACAAACGGATTCTGATTGGAAATATCCGAGCCGAAATTGAACTGATAAAATCAAAGCTTAAAAAGCAAAAGCTTGTCTGCGCGGATTTATTTTCAGGCTCGGGAATTGTCGCGCGGATGCTCAAGCAACATTCTTCAACAGTAATCGTAAATGACTTGGAAGACTATTCTTCAATCCTGAACAGCTGCTACCTTTTCAACAAGAAAGACTTTGACAGCGAAAAATATTTCAGCTACAGAAAATCAATTGAAAAAGAATTCTTCGAGCAGAAAATCCCAGGGATAATCTGCAGAAACTACGCGCCAAAAAACACAGATGACATTAAGGAAGGCGAGCGGGCTTTTTACACAAGGGAAAACGCGGAACGAATCGACTCTTACCGTGCGCTAATAGACAAGATTGTTGACTGCGATGATTACAAGAAATTTTTTATTGCGCCGCTTTTAACAGAAGCTTCTGTCCACGTAAACACTTCTGGAATTTTCAAGGGATTCTACAAAAACAAAAACACCGGGCTTGGCTGTTTTGGCGGAACAGGAAAAAACGCGCTTTCAAGAATCATGGGACAAGTGGAACTCCCAGTTCCGGTATTCAGCAACTTCAAGTCAAAAACTGAAATCCACAAAGAAGACACAGTCGAGCTTTCTTCCAAGCTGAAAAAAATTGACATTGCATATTTAGATCCGCCTTACAACCAGCATCCTTACGGCTCAAATTATTTCATGCTGAACATAATCGCGCAAAACAAAATGCCGGATGCAAAGCTCAGCAAAGTTTCTGGAATTCCCGCAAACTGGAACCGCTCAATGTTCAACAAAAAAAACAGCGCATTAAATTCAATGGAAAAAATAATCAGTGCGCTTGATGCGAAATTCATAATAATCTCATATAATTCAGAGGGATTTATAAAATTCGGCGAAATGAAATCAATGCTTGAAAAATACGGAAAACTCAAAACCGTTGAAATCGCGTATAATACATTCAGAGGCTCGCGAAACCTCAACGCAAGAAACATCCACGTTTCTGAATATCTTTTTGTTCTGGAGAAGTCGTAAAATGAGCGCAGGAAAAAATTCAGTTGACATGCTTAACGGCCCGCTTCTTGGAAAGATTCTGGTGTTCTCTCTTCCGTTTGCGGCAAGCAGCATTCTTCAGCAAGTTTTCAATTCCGCGGATGTAGCAGTCGTGGGAAGATTTTCTGGAAGCACATCTTTGGCGGCGGTCGGAAACAACGCTCCAATAATCAACTTAATCATAAATATTTTCGTTGGAATGTCGATTGGTGCAAATGTTCTGATTGCAACTTTAATCGGCCAGAACAGAAAGGACGAAATCAAGTCGGCGGTGCATACAGTAATTTCTGTGGCAGTCATAAGCGGAATTTTTCTTGCGGTAATAGGACCACTTGTTTCAAAGCCAATTCTTGAAGCAATCGGAACGCCCGATGAAGTTCTAGTTCTTGCGGCTCTTTACCTGCGGATTTACTTTCTTGGAATGCCGGCGGTCATGGTTTACAACTTTGGGTCGGCTGTTCTAAGAAGCAAGGGAGACTCAAACCGTCCTTTGTACTGCCTGATTGCAGCCGGAATTCTCAACGTTATCCTGAACCTTGTGTTTGTAATCGTATTCAGAATGGGAGTTGCGGGAGTTGCAATTTCAACTGTAATTTCAAATTACGTAAGCGCAACCATGATAATTTTCTTTCTGCTGAATGAAGAAGAGGGACTCAGGCTTGATTTAAGAAAACTTCATATAAACAAAATCCAGCTTGCAAAAACCGCACGCATAGGAGTTCCGGCTGGATTGCAGGGAATGGTGTTCTGCTTTTCAAACATCTGCATTCAAGGCGGAATAAATTCATTCGGAAGCAACGCAATGGCAGGCTCGGCGGCGGCGCTTAACTTTGAATATTTTTCATACTTTGTCGTAAGCGCGTTCACTCAGGCAGCCACAACATTCACAAGCCAGAACTACGGTGCAAAAAAATTCAGCAGATGCAAAAAAATATACAGGCTTTCAATGCTATGCAGCGTGATTATTTCCGGAGCAATGTGCTTTGTGTTTGTGTTCTTTAGAAGAGCAGTGATTAGAGTTTACACCGTGGATGAAGCTGTAATTGCGTTTGCGCTCATAAGACTAGTTCATGTAGAGTCCCTTGAATTTCTTACAAGCAGCTACGAAATTACAGCAGGAGCTTTGCGCGGAATGGGATACTCAATGCTTCCGGCAATTCTTACATTGGCAGGCTCATGTTTCTTGCGGCTTACCTGGCTTGCAACCGTATTCAAAAAATTTCCTTCGTTTGAAACAATAATGAATATCTATCCAATCAGCTGGATAATAACCGGAACAGCAGTAATATCTTCATACCTGATTATCAGAAAGAAAAAATTCAGCATAGAACAATGACATAAAAAAATCCCTGACTGTAGCCAGGGATTTACCGCAACAAGCTGAATATTTTCCGTTTATTTTATTTCGTAAATCCAGCCTTCCGGAGCTTTTATTTCGCCCATCTGAATTCCAGTTAAAGTTTCACGGAGCTTTTTAAGAACAGGTCCGATTTCTTCCATTCCGCTTGGAACATTGATTTCTGTTCCGTGGTCAACAATTTTTCCGATTGGAGAAATTACAGCGGCAGTTCCGCAAAGTCCGCATTCTGCAAAGTCCGCAAGCTCGTTCTTGTTAATCTTGCGCTCCTCAACTTCAATTCCAAGATAATCTTTTGCAACCTGAATCAAAGAGCGGCGTGTGATTGAAGGAAGAATGCTGTTTGACTTTGGAGTAACAAGCTTTCCGTCTTTTGTAACAAAGAGAATGTTTGCTCCGCCAGTTTCTTCAATATAAGTATGTGTCGCAGGATCAAGATACATATTCTCTGCAAAGCCGTTTCTGTGTGCGTCCATTATATTGTGAAGGCTCATCGCATAGTTAAGGCCGGCTTTTATGTCGCCTGTTCCATGAGGAGCGGCTCTGTCCAAGTCTGAAATGCGGACAACAATCGGCTTGACTCCGCCCTTGAAATACGGACCTACAGGAGTAACAAGAATTCTAAACTGATATTCGTCAGCAGGCTTTACACCGATTACAGCATTTGAACCGAACATATATGGACGGATATACAAAGTCGCGCCGCTTCCAAAAGGAGGAACCCAGTCAATATTCGCTTTTACAGTATCAAGCACAGCCTGAACAAAACGCTCTTTTGGGAACACCGGCATTTCAAGACGCTCACAGGAAGAAGCCATGCGGTCAGCGTTCAAGTCCGGGCGGAACGTAACAATGCGTCCGTCTTTTGTTGTATAAGCCTTAAGCCCCTCAAAGCAGGTCTGGGCATACTGAAGAACTCCAGCGCACTCAGAAATATGCACAGTAGCATCGGAAGTAAGCTCGCCTGCGTCCCATGCGCCGTTTTTGTAATTAGCAACAAATCTCTTATCTGTTACCTGATAACCAAAAGGAAGATTCGCCCAATCAATATTCTTTGCCATACTTCACCTCAAAAAACCGGTATTTCCATGCCGGCAAGAATTTTACAAACATATTAACACAAATGAAAAAATCAAACAATCAGCACAGGAAAGACATTCCGCTTAGAACAGGAAAGACATTCCGCCTAGAACAGGAAAGACGTTCCGCCTAGAGCCGGAAAGACGTTCCGCTTAGAGCCGGAAGCAAACAGTATGAGAAAAACCAGGAATACAAGTACACGGTGAGCGGAACAACACTCATATTAACATAAGAAGGCGAGTGGGATTGTTCATACGTGAAGATTATATGTAAATATGAGATCAGCAGCGAATCAGTAATAACACCGAAAGTAGCCATACTTTATATTGACGGCAATCTGAGCGAGAAGGATTCCAAAAACGAGACTGAAAATATGAAGAAAGCGACTTACCTAAAAGTGGAAAAAGCTCCGACTAAACAATATGACGAATACTACAAAGACGGAAAGCAAATCACCAGCCAGGACCTCATGGCCAACAACAAAACCGCGCCTAAACAGACGCGGTCTTGTTATTCACATTGCATGGTGTAGAAAAAGATTGGCTATAGAGTTATTGTATTGTCAGAACATATTATTTTGATACCACTGCCGCTTTCAAAAGGATTGTTACTGCCTATTGCAATTCCACTCCAATCATCCGACAAGCCTTTATATTTTACAGTTTCCAGTTTATTGCATGAAACGAATGCACCTGTTTCAATTGAAGTTACACTAACCGGAATTGTTATAGATTCAAGAACCTCACAGCTCATAAATGCACTACTTTTTATTTCACTTACGCCATCTGGAATTTCTATGCTTGTTAGAGCCGTGCACTCCCTGAATACTTGCTCAGCTATTGAAGTTATTCCCGCCGAAAGAACTATGCTTTTTAGATTGGAACAGTTAGTAAATGTTTGATTTCCAATTTCAGTAACGCTGTCCGGAATATATACATCTGTTAGAGACGAGCATCCATGAAATGCAGCCCTTTCTATTGTTGTTACACTGTCTGGAATCTCTATGCTCTTAAGAGCCGTGCAACCATTAAATGAGTCTGAACCAATCGTAATTACTCCCCTTGGAATTTCTATGCTTGTTAGAGCCGTGCACTCCCTGAACGCGCCACTAGCAATCGTTGTTACACTGTCTGGAATCTCTATGCTCTTAAGAGCAGAACAATTACGGAACGCAAATTGTCCTATTTCATTCACAGTATCTGGAATCGTTACACTTGCAAGTGATGTGCATTCCTCAAAAGCACTTTCATTAATAGAGTCTATTCCCTCCGGGAGAACTATGGCAGAAAGAGCTGTGCAGTTCTGAAACTTTGCCGCACCAATTGAGCTAAGCCCGGTTGTCCTGCCAAGGTCAAGGCTTATGCAACCTTCTGTACGAACATCCTTTAAATTTTTAGCTATTTTTAACAAGCCGTCGTCATCTATCGGACCGGCAACAATTATGTTCCAGTTCTCGCCGTTATCATCGCTTATACGCTCAGCTATACGCTCCGCAGCCTGCGCCGCAGTGTACACTCTGTTCATAAGAACGGTGCATGAAGCCGTCTCGCCCTCTGTAACTGCAACTTCCGCGCTTCCCACGCCGCTCAAGGCACCGCTTAAAGTCGCCTCAACGTCAACCGTGTAGCTTCCAGCGTCTACTTCGTCAAACTCCACCGCCCCCCCCCGGCACGGCTGTCTGGCTTTCTATAACTTTTCCGCCTTTCAGCAGGGAAACCGTGTACGAGTCGGCCCTGTCACTGCTAGAAACATTCCGGGAAGAGCCCGGAAGCGCAACACGAACAGAGCCAGCTCCACCGTTTCCGCTTGCGGAATCCATGCACGAGGCAAGCATTAGCATTACCGCTGGTAAAATCAAGAAAATAGATTTCTTCATAGTTTTCTCCTGTTAATTTGACTGCAATTCTATCTAAAAACAGATTCTGTTCGAGATGTGTCTGCAAAAATACGCACTGTTTTTCCTTTGAACTATCAACGTTGCCGCTTCCGCGGCAGCAAAACAGAGCGTTTTCTGCATTCGCCTCTCTTCCTGCGCCGTTTTTAACTGCTTTATAAAGCCCTGAATTAGGACTACCTATTTATATTATATGTCAAACTATCTGGAAAATCCAAAAGGAAACTAAAAAAAATACATTTTTTTTATAAAAAACACCTATACAGCTGAACATTGAATATAATTATAGAAATAAATTGAAGTCAATAGAAGATTCACAGTCTTTCCGCTGCAATTGATAATCAATACGCCATTTGATATAATTGCAGTGCTTTTCGGGCAATAGCGCAGTTGGTTAGCGTGCGTGTCTGGGGGGCACGAGGTCCCGGATTCGAATTCCGGTTGCCCGATTTTCAAATAAAACAATTAAAGAAGGTGCATTATGGATTTTGTTTCACAGTTAAAGGAAAAGGCTAAATTGGCCGGAAAAAAAATCGTTCTTTGTGAAGGCGAAGACAAGCGTGTTGTTGAAGCCGCTGCAAAAATCGTAAAGGAAGGAATTGCAAAAATCATCCTTATTGGAAACGCAGAAGAATGCGCAAAAGCAGCCCCGGGAGTTGACCTTTCAGGAATTGAGCTTGTAGATCCAACGACAAGCCCGGATACAGATAAATACGCGGAACTTTTATTCAAGACACGTGAAGGCAAAATCAACAAAAAAACTGGACAGGCAGAATATCCTACAGTTCAAGATGCAAAAAACTACATTCTTAAAGACCGCACAATGTTCGGAGCTCTTATCCTCAAGGCAGGAGATGCGGACGGATTTGTAAGCGGAGCTTGCCATTCAACAGCAAACACATTGCGCCCGGGACTTCAGGTTATAAAGACCGCGCCTGGAATAAAGACAGTTTCATCAAGCTTTATCATGGTTGCACCGGAATGCGGAAACAAATACATAAAGGAAGGCGTTGCTCTTCTTGCTGACTGCGCAATCAACATCGAGCCTTCAAGTGAAGAGCTTGCAGACATCGCAGTTGCAACAGCCGACACTGCAAAGAAAATTGCAGGAATCGAGCCAAGAGTCGCCATGTTAAGCTTCAGCACAAAAGGAAGCGGAAACGATGACAAATTCTTTAAGAGCGTTCCAAAAGTTCAGGAAGCTGTAAAGCTTGCGCAGGAAAAGGCACCGGACTTGGCATTGGACGGAGAATTTCAGTTTGACGCCGCAGTTGCTCCTGAAGTCGGCGAGCTAAAAGCTCCGGGAAGCAAAGTTGCAGGACACGCAAATGTTTTTGTATTCCCAAATATCAATGCAGGAAACATCGGCTACAAGATTGCCCAGAGAATGGGCGGCTGGATGGCAATTGGACCTGTATGCCAAGGATTCGCAAAACCGCTTAACGACCTTAGCCGTGGCTGCAACGTTGACGACATTGTTGCAACAGTAGCAGTTACAGCATTGCAGGCATAAGCAAACACAAGCTGTCCTAAACGGGCAGCTTTTTTAATTTAACTTTTTATCCTGCGACTGCGTTTGCAGCTCCGACTCCCAGCAATGTCAAAACAAGCATAATCACGCCGGCAAGCAAAACGCCTCCCATAACGGCAAGAGATGTCTTTTTTCCGTCCAAGTCCAGAAGGCTAGCTGCAAGTGTTCCAGTCCAAGCACCAGTTCCTGGAAGCGGAATTCCTACAAAAAGAAAAAGCGCAAAGTAAAGTCCGCGTCCAGCCTTTGCCTGCATTTTTTCACCGGCAGAAGTTCCTCGCAATAAAAAGAAACGGCAGATTCCGCCCACAAGACGTTTATCCTGCCCCCACTCCAAAAATTTTCTTGCAAACAAGAAAATAAAAGGAACAGGAATCATATTTCCAATTATGCTGACAACATAAGAAGAAATCACCGGCAATTTTAATGCCTGCGAAACAGGAATCGCGCCCCTAAGTTCAATAAGCGGCACCATCGAAATAAAAAACACCCAAAGAAAATTTTTTAACATAAACTCATTTTAGCATACATAAGAAATCATTCGCAACTGCAACGCAAAATGCAACTTTCAAAATGATTTTTTTCTAGACGCTGCCCAGATTCCAACGCTCATCAAATAGTTTCCGCCGATTACAACAAACGTCCATCCCACAGAAGCAAGAACGCTCTGCTCATAAACGTGAAGAAAAAAATACGGACCAACCAAAACACGGGCGATATTCAAGACAAAAAGAACAGCCGCATAAATCAGCGTGGGAACAATAGCGCAAACAGTATGCGAAAATTTCAGCGGAATTTCTTCAAAGCAAATGAAAGAAACCAATGCCAGAACAGGACAAACAAAATGCATAAAAAGCCCGGAACCTTCAAGCATATAATGGCTGAAATTCTTCATTGTATATCCGCCGGCATTTGGAATGAGCAAGGCAAGGACAACTGTAATCGTGAGTGTTGTGCAGCAAACCGCAATGTAAGTAAATAATTTTACTGAATCAGAAATTTTTTTGCCTGAACATAAAAAGCGGATTTTACAAAATGCCATAACAGCGCACGAAATCCCCAAAAGAATATTGCTGTCCTGTGTATAAAATTTAAAGAAACTAAATCCGCCATATTCAATTATGGACAGAATCACAGCGGAAATTTCGAATGCGGTAATCAAAATATTTAGCGCAAGTGAAAAATAAATTTTCTTCTTCATTTAAAAACCCAAGACAGCTAATTTATCGGGACAAACTTTTTTTAGTATACGCTCAGGATTTTCTGAAGTTTTTCTTTTCCGATAATCCTAAAGAAGCTTGCAAGGCGCGGTCCCTGATCTTTTCCAATCAAGGCATGATACAAAGCTGTAAACAATGCTTTTGACTCAAGTCCAAGTTCTGTCGCAATGTCGTACATCGCCTGCTGGCATTCCTTGTCAACCGCAAAAGTATCAAGGCGCGGAACAACTTCATCACGCACACGGCGCACAGCAGTCAGCATTTCACCCGAAATATCTTCAGCCTTAGAACCGTCTTCTCTTAAAGTGAAGCAGAAATCCGGAGCGCAGTCAGGAGCGCTTTCTTTTATCCAGTACCATGCGCAAACACAGCGGCGGCGCAAAGTTTCCTTCTGTTCTTCCTTTACATCCTTGAGAGAAGCAATAACCGCATCGATGTCGCCTGAATAAGTCTGAAGCAAAGTTGTAAGCAAGCGGAATCCAATCTGGTACGGCTGAACTTTCGGCATTCCGTTTTCAATCTGGCTAAGCTCGTAAATGCGTTTTTCCTTGAGGAACAAATCTTCGTTCTTTGCCTTGTCGATTCCCCAGGCGATTCTCTCTGTCTTGTCGTAAGCTTCGTATATTGTAACAACATCCAAATCAAAACTGATACTGAACTCGTGATCAACTTTGTTCATGGCGAAAATGTAGCGCAAAACTTCCGGCTGATAAACTTCAAGAGCGTCAACAAGAGAAATTACTTTTCCTTTTGAGGATGACATTTTTCCAGGAACGCCCTTGAGTTTTACAAAGTCGTACTTCATTGTAACAGGAGCATCCCAACCGAAAACTTTTTTGCTTACAAGTTTTGCAGTGTCGTAGCTTCCGCCCGGAGAAATGTGGTCTTTTCCGCCCGGCTCGAACACAACTTTTTCTTCGTTCCATCTCATCGGCCAGTCAACACGCCAGCCCAGCTTGAATTCTTTTGAAGTGCGAAGATCTCCTTTTTCTTCATGTCCGCAAGCCTTGCATTTATATGTAACGCCGTACTCACCGTCGTAGTCAAGGATTTCAGTTTCGTCTTTATTGCATTTGCAGCAGAAAGCAGCTACTGGCCAGTAAACATCTTCCGGCTTCATTTTGTGCTGCTCATCGCGGTATTCGTTCAGGCATTCTTTTATAAGCTCACGGTTTTGCAACGCCTTTTTCATTCCCTCAGCGTAGCGGTTTGCACGATAACGGCTCGCCTGATACAAAAATTCTGGATGGATTCCAACACGCGGAAGCTGAGTTTCAATGTCAACTTCGTGATGGCGCGCATAGTTTTCGTCCCGTCCAAAAGTATCCGGAACCATTGTAATTGGATAGCGCAGATATTTTTCAAGAACTTCCGGCTGAGGCATATTGCCCGGAACTTTTCTGAAAACGTCGTAGTCGTCCCAGGAATAAATAAAACGCACATTCTTGCCCCGGTCGCGGAGGGCGCGCACAATCAAATCTACAGTAATAATTTCGCGGAAATTTCCAATGTGAACTGTTCCGCTCGGTGTAATTCCAGAAGCGCAGGTGTAAAGGTCAAGATCGCCTTTCTGCTTGATAATTCTTGAAGCCTGCTGGTCTGCCCAGTGGCAAAGTTCTTTTTCGTTTCTTTCTGACATAATGCGGATTATTATATTGAAAACAAAGGCAATGTGCAACGCAAGCAACTTGGAGGGAGGAAAACCAACTAATTCGGAAGCGTAGTTTTTCCTCCCTCCATACCACCCACCTTTCCTTGCACCGCTTAGGGCTTCGCCCTAAGAACCTGATTAATGACCTTCGAAAAAAAAGCATCGAGAAAACCTGCCAAAAGATTTTCCTTATCAACGACTTTTCAATTAATTAGTCTTATAAATTCCAAAATAATTTCATTTAAACCTAAAAATTTAATTAATACTGCCAAAATAATTGATTGTAATGTTCTTGCAAATAAAACAACAATATCATTTCTTAGTTCAAGATTTTTTTCTTCTCGCAGTTTTGATTGTTTTCGTTTCCTTAGCAACTCCTTATTTATTTAATAATTCATTTTTCTTCCTCGCAAAGTACCCCATTATAGGCACATCCACATAACAGTAATTATACAGCTCCGTTTAATATTCATCAATAAACGCCCACAATCATCGATGCGGAGTGTTCGGGGGCATGAACATTCCACACGAATAAAAGAAATCTATGACAGCCCTAATATTTAAAAATTGTTTTCCTCCCTCCATACCACCCACCTTTTCCAGCACTGTTTAAAAAACCAGCAATTAATTTACACTAAACAATTTATAATTTGCTCTCAAATTCCTTTATCAGCTTAATAAACTCCTTATGAGGCTCAGCAATAAGTGACTCGTCAAAATCATCTACAGGCTTGTACCATTTCATTCTATTATTAAAAAACACCCGCAAATCCTTTGAGGCAAAGAGGTAGCCGTAATATGCATATATAGTGTTTCTAAGGATACGAAGCTGGCTTTTATTTAGGCTTGGCAGATAGTATTCACGCAGCCTTCTTTTACATTCTTCACAGTATTCTTCTCTTGACGTTGACGAATATGGAATGTCTCTAAGGATATACCAATAGAAGTTGTTTGCAAGAATCTCGTTGATAAAATTTTCTTCAAGATAAACTTCACCGATAATTTCAGGTATTGTAAAATCTGAAGAATCGGCTTCATCTCCGTATGACCAAAGCATATAATGTCCTCTTTCGGGATAGAAAGTTAACACAGGAGCATCATTAGATTCCATCATTGCAAATTCCCTATCTCTTGCAGGAGCTGATTTATCACTATGATCTTCTTTAAATAAAAATATTCTATCATCATTATTGATTATCAAGCCGCCATAAAATAATAACATTTTTTCATTGACCATGTATTTATAATGATTATTTTCATATACAATAAATTTTATTTTACCTTCG
>OIXL01000383.1_pt1 | contig 23852 bp, 20 predicted proteins | sample 1587761 | NCBI WGS metagenome assembly OIXL01 (sample SAMN03283246) | human gut metagenome | biome: human-associated habitat; material: feces | host: Homo sapiens | place: Peru | collected 2012 | reverse complement strand
TGGAACTTTCGGTTACAATCCAGGCAAAGGTGGAAGTTACCCCTTCAAACTGGAACTTTGGATTTCAACCGACCTTTTTTCGCATTTTTCGCATGTCTTTTGTACTGGTCTTTTGTACTCCTTTTGCACCGGCTTTTCCTCCCGTATTTTATGCTCTTTCCCATTTCCGAGTAAGCCGTGTATTCGTCCTTCAAGTCATCTTTTTCTCGAAAATTGCTGTCCACGGATTTATTCTCATAGCAGCATGCATCCTGATTTAATGGAAAACTCTGGCAGGGATGCATTTGGAACGGCGGATGCATCCTGATTCGAGAAAAATGTCTTTCAGGGATGATTTCCAACAGAGAAATTCATCCTGTTTTGACGGAAACCTCCGGCAGGGATGATTTCCAACAGGGAATTTCATCCTGATTTGATGAAACCCTCCGGCAGGGATGATTCCCAGAAGGGAATTTCATCCTGGTTTGATGAAAATGTCTGGCAGAGATGATTTTCAGCGAGGAAATGCATCCCTCAAAGCCAGAACAGCAAATTTAAGATGCATGAGGGTCCGAAATATCATCCTGGAAAAAGCAAAGCTCAAATTCAGGATACATCGACCAGACACGCAGCAAAACCGCGGCCCAGCAACCACAGCAAAAAGCAGGAACCGCAGCAAAAAAACAGCAGCAAAAACGACAACAGCAGCTATGTCGTGTAAACACAACATGGCTGCTGCATATTCGTTTCGTCTCACCTTTGTAGCCGAATCAAATGTGATCTTAATCAGCCCATTACAACCTGCACATCATAATCAGCCTTGTCGTTGCTGAACGGAATGATGTTGCCTTCTACCGGAGCACCGTCTACAAGCATCTGCTTCACGCCCTTTTCCACGTGATCCGGATTGGATACATGGATGTGATAGGTGACGCCGCGGAACTTGCGGGTCAGATCGTAGTCACCGAAATCCTTCGGAACGCAGGGATCAATGGAGAGTCCCTTATGCGTCGGCATGACGCCGAGGATGTACTGGGAGATATTTGCAAAGGTCCATGCTGCCGTACCGGTCAGCCAGCTGTTCTTGCCCTCTCCGAAATACTTTGCTTCCTTGCCTGCTACCATCTGGCAGTAAACATAAGGCTCTGTGCGGTGGATTTCGGAAATCTCCTCCGTATATGCAGGGCAGGTCTTGCGATAGATATCAAATGCCCGGTCGCCGTGTCCGCAAACAGTTTCCGCAATGGAAACCCAAGGGTTGTTATGGCAGAAGATGCCTCCGTTCTCCTTGTATCCCGGCGGATAGGAGCTGATCTCACCAAGCTCAAGATGATAGCTCTTGTATGCAGGATAGAGGATGCAGATGCCGTATTTGGTATCCAGAAGCTTTTCCACGGATTCCAGGGCCTTGTCCGCAAGTCCCTCCTTTACGCCGCAGCCGGCAAGCACGCAGAAGCCCTGAGGCTCGATGAAGATCTTGCCGTCTTCGCATTCATTGGAGCCAACCTTGTTGCCGTTTGCATCGTAGGCACGTACAAACCACTCTCCGTCCCAGCCTGCCGTGGTGACAGCCTTATAAACGCGGTCTACTGCTGCGCGTGCCCGTGCTGCCTCTTCCTTATCGCCGCGAAGCTCTGCAATCTGTGCATATTCCTCGCCATACTTTACGAACATGCCGCCAATGAAAACAGATTCCGCAACCGGTCCCTCGGAAGGTCCAAAGGTCTGGAAGGATTCGCCCGGGTGCTCGGAGAAGCAGTTCAGGTTCAGGCAGTCATTCCAGTCAGCACGGCCGATCAGAGGAAGGTCATGCGGGCCGAGATGATTGATGGTGAAATCAAGAGACCTCTTGAGGTGCTCCATCAGCGTTGTGGCAACGGACATATCGTTGTCGTACGGAACGATCTCATCCAGAATGGAATAATCGCCTGTCTCTCTTGTATAAGCGCTGACGGCAGCAATGAGCCACAGCGGATCATCGTTAAAGCCGGAGCCGATTCCCGCATTGCCCTTCTTGGTAAGCGGCTGGTACTGATGATAAGCAGAGCCGTTCTGGAACTGTGTGGAAGCAATGTCAATGATTCTCTCCCTTGCACGTTCCGGAATCAGGTGTACAAAGCCGAAAAGATCCTGGCAGGAATCACGGAAGCCCATGCCGCGGCCGATTCCGGATTCATAGTAGGAAGCAGAACGGCTCATGTTGAAGGTGATCATGCACTGATACTGGTTCCAGATATTTACCATACGGTTGACCTTGTCGTTTCCGGTATGAACCGTATAGTGTGTCAGAAGATCCTTCCAGTAATCCTTCAGCTCTGTGTAAGCGCGATCCACATCGGCGTCTGTCTTGTAGCGATCCAGAAGTGCCCATGCTCTCGTCTTGTTGATGATCTCATCTCTGGCAGTCGTTCCCTCGGCCCACTTCTCGTCCTCCGGATTCTCGATGTATGCGAGAACAAAAACAAAGGATCTGGTTTCACCGGGAGCCAGTGTCAGATTCAGCTGATGCGAAGCAATCGGAGACCATCCGCTTGCCACCGAATTGTGACATTTTCCCTCAAGAACCGCCTGCGGCTTATCCGGGCCATTGTAGAAGCCCATAAATTCGCTGCGGATCGTGTCAAAGCCATCGATCTTCGCGTTGACGGAGTATACCGCGTAGTGATTGCGGCGCTCGCGATACTCTGTCTTATGGAAAATTGTAGAATCCACCAGCTCAACCTCACCGGTAGAAAGGTTTCGCTGGAAGTTCTCGCAGTCATCAGACGCATTCCAGAGGCACCATTCCACATAAGAGAAGAGCTGAACCTCTTTTGCTTCGTCTGTGTTGTTGGTAAGCTTGATCTGCTCAATCTCACAGGTATCATTCAACGGAACAAAGCACAGAAGATCTGAGGCAATTCCGTTTTTGGAAGCGGTAAATCTGGAGTATCCAAGACCATGGCGGCACTCATAGGAGTCCAGCTCCGTCTTGGTCGGCTGCCATGCAGGATTCCAGATTTCGTTCCCCTCTTTGATATAAAAATACTTGCCGTTGCTGTCGTACGGAACATTGTTGTAACGATAGCGAGTCAGTCGAAGAAGCTTTGCATCCTTATAGAAGGAATATCCGCCGTCTGTGTTGGAAATCAGGCTGAAGAAATCCTTGTTTCCCAGATAGTTAATCCAGGGAAGCGGTGTTTTCGGAGTTGTGATGACATATTCCATGGCATTATCATCAAAGTAACCGAATTTCATAATACCTCCTTTTGCATTTCCCCCAAATAAAATGATGATAGATACAGAAAACGTTTAAGTAACAAAACACAATTTAACATGGCTATTATATGCATCGCGCAGGCAAAAAAGCAAGGATCATCCCCTGAAAGAGCGATAAAATCTGCATTTTTAACATCTTTGCATAGGTAAATCTTGTAATATGTAACATAATGTACTATTCTATAATCGTAAACGATTAAGGACATCCAGAAAATTCATGTCATTTTCGTGTACAATGGAACGAGAGGGAAATGCAGAAAGGGGTAAGGGATGGTATCGCTCAAGGATATTTCAGCGGCCTGCGGGGTGTCGATTGCTACCGTAAGCAAGGCACTTAACAATCATAATGACGTCAGTGAAGAAACCAAGGAACGTATTCGCAAGACTGCGATGAATCTTGGTTACATGCCCAACTCCGCAGCAAAGGCACTGAAAACCAATCGGACCTATAACCTTGGGATTCTCTTTGTGGACGAGGCGCAGAGCGGTCTGACGCATGACTATTATGCAGCACTTCTGGATAGCTTCAAGCGTCACGCGGAGGCCCTCGGCTACGATCTGACCTTCATTAACAGTAATACCACAAGAAGCAACCGGATGTCCTATCTCGCCCATGCAAGATATCGTGGCTTTGACGGAGTATGCATTGCCTGCGTGGATTTCTATGATCCCGATGTTGTGGAGCTGGTTCGAAGCAACATTCCGATCGTTACAATCGATCATGTCTTTGACAACCGTATGGTCATTCAATCGGATAATGTGGCCGGAATCCGTGATCTTGTGAATTATATCTATCAGCGCGGTCACCGCAGAATCGCATACATTCACGGATTTGATTCTGCAGTTACGCAGGCGCGCCTCGCAAGCTTCTACAAGACCTGCTATGATCTGGGTCTTACGATTCCGGATGAGTATATTGTGGAGGCAGCATACCGTGACACGGATACCACGTATGCGCGCACCATGGAGCTGCTGAAGCTGAAAGAGCCGCCGACCTGTATTCTGTATCCGGACGATTTTGCCGCCCTCGGAGGAATGAATGCCGTGCGCGCAGAAGGTTTGACGATTGGAAAAGATATTTCGATTGCCGGATACGATGGAATCCGGCTGGGAAGACACCTGGAGCCGAAGCTGACAACAATCCGCCAGGATACGGAGGCAATCGGTGCGCAGGCGGCTGAGAAGCTGATTGCGCTGATTGAACGGCCGAAGACAACGCTGGTCCAGCATGTCATGATTGAGGGAACTCTCTTTGAGGGAGAAACTGTCGGAGAGATCAAACCGGAATAAATTATTTTTTACTATCTTCTTGACAAACATCTGCTGTACGCGTATATTTAATCATGTTGTTGCGGCAGTAATGACGTGACAGAAATGTATGTGTAGCTCAGCTGGATAGAGCGTCTGGCTACGGACCAGAAGGTCGCGAGTTCGAATCTTGTCACATACAGAAACCGGAAAACTTTTAGAATCAAGGTTTTCCGGTTTTTTTGTTGTTCAGTCAGATATCTTCACTGCTGCCAAAAAGAAGGGCTGCCGCTCAGCGACAGCCCTTCTCTTATACTATCTTTATTTCACCTTTGTGAACAGCAATCCGATCCTTGTCCGTCGCGGACAGTTATCTCTCTACAATCGCTGCGCAGCCCATTCCGCCGCCTACGCACAGGGTTGCAAGTCCCTTGTGAGCATCTCTCTTCTGCATCTCATACAGGAGGGTTACAAGAATTCTTGCGCCGGAGCATCCGACCGGATGTCCGAGAGCAGTGCCGCCGCCGTTCACGTTGAGCTTCTCGGGATCAAAGCCAAGGTCATGTGCAACTGCCAGAGACTGTGCCGCAAAGGCCTCATTTGCCTCGTAAAGGTCGAAATCTTCGATCTTATAGCCAGCCTTATCCATTACCTTGCGGGTTGCGTAAATCGGTCCTACGCCCATGATCGAAGGATCTACACCGGCAAGCTCTCCGGCAATCCAGGTTGCCATCGGAGTCACGCCGAGCTCCTTCGCCTTCTCTTCGCTCATTACGATCATGGCTGCTGCGCCGTCATTGATTCCGGACGAATTACCCGCGGTCACGATTCCGTCCTTCTTGAAGGCAGGCTTCAGCTTCGCAAGAGCCTCCAGGGTTGTTCCAGGGCGGTTTCCTTCATCGGTGTCGAAGACGACGGTTCCCTTCTTCGTCTTGATTTCAACCGGTACGATTTCATCCTTGAATCTTCCGGACTCAATGGCCTTCTCTGCCTTGTTCTGGGAATTGACAGAAAACTCATCGAGCTGCTCGCGGGTCAGGCCCCACTGCTCTGCGATATTCTCTGCCGTGATTCCCATATGGTAGCCGCCGAAAGCATCCGTCAGCGCATCGCGAATCATGGAATCCACGATCTCACCGGAATTCATTCTGTAGCCGAATCTTGCCTTTGTCAGCAGATAAGGAGCCGCGTCCATGTTCTCCATGCCGCCGGCTACGATGATATCCTTGTCGCCCATCGCGATCAGTTTCGCGGCGAGGTTTACGCAGTGAAGTCCGGAACCGCACAGTACGTTGATGGTCGTTGCAGGCACCTCTACCGGAATGCCTGCATTGACAGCTGCCTGTCTTGCCGGGTTCTGGCCGTTTCCTGCCTGGATGACGTTGCCCATGTAAACTTCATCCACCTGCTCCGGCTTCACACCGGAACGGCGAAGCGCTTCCTTGATCACGACTGTGCCAAGATCTGCTGCCGGAATATCCTTCAGGGTACCGCCAAATTTGCCGATGGCCGTTCTGCACGCACCGGCGATTACTACTTTTCTAAGTGCCATTGATCTTACCCTCCACAATAATTGTTTGCAGTTTTTCTGCTTTTCTTATTATAAAACTTTACATGTGCAAATTACATGCACAGATCCGCAAATTCTCCGCCGTCCGCTTTCAACAGGTCCAAGGGCGCAAGACAGATCTGACAGCCGATTTTTCCTCCGCTGACATACATTCTCTCCAGTCCCTCTGCGGACGCGTCAACTCTGGTCACAAAAGCCTTCTTCATGCCGATTGAGGTGCATCCGCCGCGCACATAACCCGTCAGCTGGAACAGATCCTTTACATGAATCATTTCCACAGATTTTACCCCGACGGATTTCGCGCATTTCTTCAGGTCCAGCTCTTTTTCGATCGGGATCACAAAAACATAATGCTCCCGGTCATTTCCGACCGTAACCAGCGTTTTGTACACCTGCTCATGAGGAAGTCCCAGCTTGTCTGCCGTCTGAATTCCATCCACAAAGTCGTCCGGCTCATAGGATTCATGCGTATAGCTGATCTTCAAGCGATCCAGGATACGCATTGCATTTGTTTTTACTTCTTTTTCTTTCTTCGCCATTGTATTGCCTTCCATTCCGCCGCAGGGACGAATCTCATTTTCCGCAAATCCTGCTGATCAGCATCGGGATTGCCTGTTCGAAGTTCACTCCGTAAAAGACCCGTTCCCGATCCTCTACGGTCTTCCGGATACACTCCAGCGTGAAATCCACCGCAAGCTTCTGCGCGTCCTCCAGGGGCTTTCCCAGCGTCAGTGCACCGGACAGCACGCTGGCAAAAATATCTCCCGTTCCGTGCATGCTTTCAGGAAGTCTCTCATTCAGGTACGTTCTGCAGATCTGATGTCCCTTCTCTTTATGGAGCGACATCACGCCGATTCCGTCTGCCCTCTGAAACCCTGTGATAATCACATCGCTGCAGCCAAGCTTCCCAAGGTCCTTCAGAACCTCTTCCCAGAAGGCCTCATCCGCATCGCTCCGATACTCTCTTCCCGTGAGAAGGCAGGCTTCCGTCAGATTCGGAACAATCACATCTGCCGAAGCGCACAGCTTCTTCATTGCCTCTGCAAAGTCCTGCGTAAATCCCTTATAGAGCTTTCCGTGATCCGCCATCACCGGATCCACAATCTGAAGGCAGTCCGCATTCTTCCGGAACCGCTCTCCCAGCTCACGGACCAGCTCCACCTGGCGGACGGATCCCAGATATCCGCTCTCGATCGTATCAAATTTGATGCCTTCCTGTTCCCAGGCTTTCTCAATGCCTGGAATTTCATCCGTAAGATCCCGGAAGGTAAAATGAGAAAACGCTGTATGTGCGGAAAGGAGCGCCGTCGGAAGAGGGCAGGCTTCTACACCCATGGCCGAAATGATCGGCAACGCCACCGTCAGCGAGCATTTCCCTACACAGGAGATATCCTGCACAGTCAGTAATCTTTTCATGGATTCGTTCTGTTCCTTTTGCGTGAAATGTAAAAGCGGGCTGCAGATGCAGCCCGCCTCGTTTGGTCATATTCTTACTGAATTATGCACCTGCTTTTGCAGCAATAGCAGCCTTCAGCTTCTCAGTCAGAAGCGGAACAACCTTGTTCAGATCACCGACAATGCCGTAATCTGCAACATCGAAGATCGGAGCGTTCTCATCCTTGTTGATCGCGATGATGATATCAGACTCTTCCATACCTGCAACGTGCTGGATTGCACCGGAAATACCGATTGCAAAATATACGTGAGGGCGAACCGTCTTGCCGGTCTGTCCAACCTGAAGATCCTTCGGCTTCCAGCCGGAATCTACAACTGCGCGGGAGCAGGAAACGGTTCCGTGCAGAACCTCTGCAAGATCATCCAGAAGCTTGAAGTTCTCAGGGCTGCCAACTCCACGGCCGCCGGAGACAAGGATCTTTGCTGCCTGAATGTCAGCAACAGAAGATACTTCCTTGACGATCTTGAGAATCTCGGTGTAGCAGTTGTCCGGAACAAATCCAGGGTTGAACTCGACAACCTCTGCCTTGCGGCTGTTGTCGGGAGTCAGCTTCTGCATAACGCCGGGACGAACGGTAGCCATCTGAGGACGATAGTCCGGGCACGCGATCGTAGCAATGGTGTTGCCGCCGAATGCAGGACGGGTCATCAGCAGCTGCTTGTGCTTCTGCTCCTGTCCGGGAACAGCGATCAGCGGGAAATCACCGATTTCAAGCTGTGTGCAGTCAGCGGTAAGTCCGGTGTGAACTCTTGCCGATACGCGGGGGCCAAGGTCACGGCCGATTGCTGTGGCACCAACCAGAAGGATCTCCGGCTTGAACTCATTCACAACCGATGCCAGAGCGTGTGCATAGGGCTCTGTGCGATAATCCTTCAGCTCAGGATCATCTACAACGATAACACGATCTGCGCCGTAAGCTGCCAGCTCGTCTGCAAGATCCTTTACGCCGGATCCGATCAGAACTGCGGTAACTGTCTTGTCATCCAGATCCTTTGCCAGATCATTGGCTTTGCCCAGAAGCTCCAAAGCAATGGGGCTGATCTTGTTATCAACCTGCTGAGCAAAGATAAATACTCCTTTGTAATCCTCTAATGCCATTGTTTCTTCCTCCTGTTAGATCACGTGCTTCTCGTTCAGTACGTTTACGATATAATCAGCTGCCTCTTCAGGTGAATCCGGAACAACCTTCACACCCTTGCCCTTGGCAACCTTATCAGAAGCCTTGGCGATCACAGTCGGGGAACCAACCTTACCGATGTTGGAATCTTCCACATCCTTCAGGTCTTTTCTTCCCCATACAGTAACTTCCTTCTGGAATGCATCAAATACTCCGCCGGGAGTCATATAGCGGGGCTCATTCAGCTCTGCCAGGCAGGTAACCAGGCAAGGCATCTTCGCCTTGACAATGTGATATCCGTCATCATACTGACGCTTAACGGTAACGGTCTTCTCCGCCTCATCCACAGAGAGCTCCTCTGCGTAGGAGATCAGCGGCAGATGAAGGTGCTCGGAGATCTGAGGGCCAACCTGTGCGGTATCACCATCGATAGCCTGACGGCCGGTGATGATCAGATCGTAATCCAGATTTCTGAGTGCTCCTGCGATGGTCTGGGAGGTAGCCCAGGTATCTGCACCGCCGAGAACACGGTCAGTAACCAGAACACCCTTGTCTGCGCCCATTGCGAAGGCTTCGCGAAGAACTGCATCTGCCTTCGGAAGGCCCATGGTCAGAACGGTAACCTCTGCGCCGTACTGATCCTTTAAACGAAGCGCTGCTTCCAGGCCTGCCTTGTCATCCGGGTTCATGATGGCAAGCATAGCTGCTCTGTCCAGCGTTCCATCGGGTTTGAACTTAACGCCACCCTTTGTATCGGGAACCTGCTTTACGCAAACTACTACTTTCATATGTTTTCTCCTTATAGTCAGAATCGAATTACTTCAGAAGATCTCCGGAAATAACCATGCGCTGAACTTCAGATGTTCCTTCGTAGATCTCAGTGATCTTCGCATCACGCATCATACGCTCAACTTCGTACTCCTTGATGTAGCCGTAGCCGCCGAAGAGCTGTACGCACTTGGTTGTAACTTCCATTGCCGTCTCTGCAGCAAAGAGCTTCGCCTTTGCAGCCTCTACGGAGTAGCGGTCTTTGTTCTTCTTCGCATCAGCAGCCTGGTATACGAGAAGCTTAGCAGCCTCAATCTGAGTAGCCATATTGGCAAGCTGGAACTGTGTGTTCTGGAACTGTGCGATGGATCTTCCGAACTGCTTTCTCTCCTTGACATAAGCGATGGTGCGGTCAAGAGCGCCCTCTGCAAGTCCGAGTGCCTGTGCAGCGATTCCGATACGGCCGCCGTCCAGAGTGTGCATGGCGATCGGGAAGCCCTTTCCTCTTGCGCCGAGAAGGTTCTCCGCCGGAATGTGCATATCCTGGAAAATCAGCTCATAGGTGGAAGAACCATGGATACCCATCTTGTTCTCCTTGGTTCCGAAGGTGAATCCAGGTGTGTTCTTCTCAACGATAAACGCAGAGAACTTCTTCTGCTTTCTGCCTCTCTTGTCCTCGACAATGTCGGTATAAGCAATGATGATGTAGATGTCTGCTTCCTTACCGTTGGTGATGAAGCATTTGGAACCGTTCAGGATCCATTCCTTTCCGTCTTCGGAAAGAACTGCCTTGGTCTGAACACCCTGTGCGTCTGTGCCGGCGCCGGGCTCCGTCAGACCGAATGCACCAAGGAGCTTGCCCTGTGCAAGCGGAATCAGATACTTCTGCTTCTGCTCTTCGGTACCAAAGGTCATGATCGGATCGCAGCACAGAGAGGTGTGTGCGGATACGATAACAGAGGTGGTTCCGCATACCTTCGCGAGCTCCTCGACACACATTACATAGGTCAGAGGGTCGCAGCCCTGTCCGCCGTATTCCTTCGGAATCGGGATGCCCATGAAGCCAAGCTTCTGCATCTTGGAAACGGTCTCACGAGGGAACTCGTGGGTATCGTCGACCTCGATTGCAAGGGGCTTTACTTCCTTCTCAGCAAAATCCTTGAACAGAGATCTTGCCATTTCATGTTCTTTGCTTAACTGAAAGTCCATGTTGTACTCTCCTTTTACACATTAATATGTTTCAATCCCCGCCTGTTGCAGCAGATGGAGAAATCCGTCCGCCGCAGTCAGGCAGGGGCAGAAATAACGTTCCGGAAACCCTTCGGATTACTTTCTGTCCGTAGGAACCTTCTGGCCATCGCTGTAATCGTAGAAGCCGATGCCGGTCTTGCAGCCAAGCTTCTTTGCGCGAACCATCTTGCGAAGGAGCGGGCTTGCTGCGTACTTGGAATCATGAGTCTCGCTGTAAATAACATCCATGATTGCAAGAACAATGTCCAGTCCGATATAGTCGCCGAGTTCAAGCGGTCCCATCGGGTGATTGCAGCCAAGCTTCATAGCGGTATCAATGCCCTCGATATCGGAAACGCCTGCTGCGTATACGCAGATGCCTTCGTTGATCATCGGAACCAGGATACGGTTTACAACGAAGCCTGCAGCCTCATTGACCTCAACAGGGGTCTTGCCAAGCTTCTCGGAGATCTCCTTAACCTTTGCTACAACGTCGTCCGGAGTGTTGGCGCCCTTGATGACCTCGATCAGCTTCATAACAGGAGCCGGATTGAAGAAGTGCATACCAACGACGGGCTTGGAAAGGCCTGCGCCGATCTCGGTGATGGACAGGGAAGAGGTGTTGGAAGCGAAGATGCAGTCCGGATTCTTAACGATCTCGTCCTGAAGCTTCTTAAAGGTCTCATGCTTCAGATCCATCTTCTCAAGAACTGCCTCAACAACCAGATCAGGATCTACGGCGATATCGGAAAGGCCGGTTACGATCTTGCCCAGAAGAGCATCCTCTGCAGCCTGCTCCATCTTGCCCTTTGCTACTCTCTTGTCCAGAGACTTCTTGATCTTGGCCTTGCCGCCATCTGCAAACTCCTGCTTGATGTCGCAAAGATAAACCTTCTCAACTGCATCGCTCTGAGCAAAAGCCTGCGCAATGCCGGATCCCATGGTACCTGCACCAATGACTGCTACTTTCATTTGAATTTCCTCCTCAACTGAGTTTTATCATGACAAGATGCCCGGTGTAATCCCGGGCACCTGGTGTCTTCTTTATTTGTTCTGGAATGCGACGTGCTTCACCTTGGCAGGATCGTCCTTCTTGCGGAGGAAGTTCGCCATGCCTTCCTTCTGATCCTCGGACTCGAAGCAGGAGCCGAACAGCTTCTCCTCGGTCACAAGAGCATCATCCATCTCCTGCTGAATGCCGGTGTTGATGGCTTCCTTGCATGCACGAACTGCAATCGGAGCATTTCCTGCGATCACCGAAGCCAGCTTCTTCACAGTAGGAAGGAGCTCTTCCTGCGGAACAACCTGGTTTACAAGTCCGATGCGGAATGCTTCATCTGCCTTGATGTTGCGAGCCGTATAGATCAGCTGCTTCGCCATTCCGGGTCCGATCAGACGAGCCAGTCTCTGTGTGCCGCCAAAGCCCGGAGTGATGCCAAGGCCAACCTCAGGCTGACCAAATACTGCGTTCTCTGCGCAGATGCGGAAATCGCAGCTCATTGCGATCTCATTGCCGCCGCCAAGAGCAAAGCCGTTGATGGCTGCAATGACCGGAATCGGAAGTGTCTCGATTCTGCGGAACAGATCATTTCCCTTCTTGCCGAATGCCTCGCCCTCTTCCTTGGTCAGAGTGGACATCTCTCCGATGTCTGCTCCTGCAACGAAGGACTTGTCGCCTGCGCCGGTGAGAATCAGGCAGCGGACTGCGTTCAGATCCACGCCGTCAATGACTGCAGCAAGATCATCCAGAACCTGAGAATTCAGTGCGTTCAGAGCCTGCGGGCGATTGATGGTGATCACACCTACCGCGCCCTCTACTTCATAATTTACAAAACCCATTGGAAGCCTTCCTTTCACTATTAAACAGTTGCTGTCAGCTGCTGTTTATGCCTCGTACTTCTCAACAACCGTTGCACAGCCCATTCCGCCGCCGATGCAGAGGGTTGCAAGTCCGCGCTTCGCATCGCGGTCCTTCATTGCATACAGGAGTGTGGTCAGGATACGTGCACCGGATGCGCCTACCGGATGTCCGATTGCGATTGCGCCGCCGTTGACATTCAGCTTGTTCATATCAAAGCCAAGATCCTTGCCAACTGCAACAGACTGTGCGGCAAAAGCCTCGTTTGCTTCATAAAGATCGAAATCATCAATGGTCAGGCCGGTCTTCTTCAGAACCTTTCTGGTTGCTGCGACAGGGCCTACACCCATGATGGAGGGATCTACGCCACCAAGAGCGCCTGCTGTCCAGACTGCCATGGGAGTTACGCCGAGCTCCTTCGCCTTGGACTCGCTCATCACAACGATTGCTGCAGCGCCGTCGTTGATTCCGGATGCATTTCCTGCCGTGGTTACGCCGTCAGGATTGATTGCACGAAGCTTCGCAATGTCTGCTGCGGTCTGTCTGCCGCGAGGGCCTTCATCCGTATCGAAAACAATCGTCTGCTTCTTCTGCTTGATTTCAACAGGGACGATCTCTTCCTTGAACTTGCCAGCCTCCTGTGCCTCAGCGGTCTTCGTCTGAGAGCATGCCGCAAACTCATCCAGCTCTTCTCTGGTAAGTCCCCACTGCTTCGCTACGTTATCAGCAGTCTGAATCATGTGATAGTTGTTGAATGCATCCCACAGAGCATCGTTGACCATGCAGTCAACAACCGTTCCGTTATTCATGCGATATCCGAAACGAGCCTTCGTAAGTGCGTAGGGAGCCATCGACATATTCTCGGTACCACCTGCTACGACGATGTCAGCCTCGCCGGCCTTGATCAGATCCGCAGCAAGATTTACTGCATACAGTCCGGATCCGCATACAACGTTCAGAGTCACTGCAGGAGTTTCTACCGGCAGTCCTGCCTTGAGAGAGCACTGTCTTGCAACGTTCTGTCCCTGTGCTGCCTGAATGACGCAGCCCATAAATACCTGATCCACATCCTCCGGCTTGATTCCTGCACGCTTTACGGCTTCCTTAATGACGATTGCACCCAGCTCTGCTGCGGGGGTCGTGGAAAGTGCGCCGCCCATCTTGCCTACCGCAGTGCGGCAAGCGCTTGCAATAACAACTCTGTCTGCCATATTCATCCTTTCCGCCGCAGCTATTTTGTGCGCGGCCATCAGATTGTTAATTTTTTATCACACCATCAGAAATTATAGCATAGCACCCTGTTTTTTTCAATTCTGAATAGTTCTGAAATTGATGGTGAAAAACTGTATGTTTTGACTGCCCGGCCGATCAAAGGTCCGGCTCGATCAGTCCGTAGGTGCCGCCCTTTCTCTTATAAACAACGTTCAGCTGCTCCGTCTCGGCATTGCAGAACATGTAGAAGCTGTGTCCGAGAAGCTCCATCTGTACGCAGGCATCCTCCGGATACATCGGCTTCATGTCAAACTGCTTGCGGCGGCAGATCTGAATTTCCTCCTCCGCCATATATTCACGCTCCAGAAACTCTCTCCGGAAATCATTGTCACTGTCCTGATGGCGGTCCACAATCTTATTCTTGTACTTCTTGAGCTGACGTTCAATCACCTCTTCCACCAGATCAATGCTGATGTACATATCGTTGCTCGACTGCTCGGACCGGATGATTCCTCCCTGAACAGGTATCGTCACCTCAATCTTCTGACGGTCCTTTTCTACGCTCAGTGTGACGCGCACCTCTGTGTCCGGAGCAAAGAAACGATCCAGCTTGTCCAGCTTGCCTCGAATCGCAGTGTCCAGCCCCGATGTAACCTCAATGTTCTTTCCGACAATGGTGTACTTCATACGCAGTTTCCTTTCCGCCGGGATGGATCATAATGTCCGGTATTCTTCCCCCGGCTGTATGATTCCATTATTTTACCATATCGGTTTACCGATAGTGCTCCTCTTCTGTGCAATTCCGACAAATAATTTTCAAACATACCCTAAGACCAAAGGCAGGTCCCGAATGCAAAAAGACGCCGGGCCTTCGCCCGACGTCCTTCTGTTCCGATGTTTCGGATATCAATTGAATATTCTTCGGATGGCAACAATGTTGCGGTAGGTTGCCGTTCCGGTTGTAATGCCGTACCTGGGGTTCGATGCGTGCACAATCTGGTTGTTGCCAAGGTAGATCGCGACATGACCGGAGTACAGAATCAGATCGCCCGGCTGTGCCTCTGCCAGGGAATTCACAGCTGTTCCGCTGTGCTCCTGAGAGCCTGTGTAATGCGGAAGACTTACACCGAAGTTTGCGTACACCGCCATGGTAAAGCCGGAGCAGTCTGTTCCGTTTGTCAGGCTGGAGCCGCCCCACACATAGGGATTGCCGACAAACTGCAGAGCATAATTTGCAACTGCCTGTCCGGATGCACTGCCGGAGCCGCTGCCTCCCGTATATGTATTCAAAGCTCCCGAGCCGCCGGATTTCTTCTTGCTTCCCGAAGCGCCCGCCGTGCCGGCCGCTGCATTCGAGGCAGCCTTCGCCGCTTCCTCTTCTGCCTTTCTGGACGCCTCAGCTGCTGCTTCCTCAGCCTCCTCCTGTGCTCTGGAGACCGCCTCCGGATAAACATCCTCCACGTCCGCAAAGTCTGCGGAAATGTAGCCTTCTCCATCTTCTGTATTGACCTTGTACCAGCCGTCTGTTTCTTCCAGAATATCCAGCGTCTGGCCCTGTCCGATCAATGTAATAACGTCGGAATCCGCCTGAGCAGCCGCACGCACGCGAAGGGTCTCCGTCGTAACAACCGCCTTCTTCGTCGTCACGGAATCCGCAAGCTGCTGCGCCGTATCTCCGGTCGCAACATATTCCTCGCGAATATATCCGGTGACATCTCCGGACCTGACACGTGCCCAGCCGTTTCCGGTGCGCCCAAGAACCTTGGCCACAGAACCGTTATAGAGCTTGCCCACGATATCAGATTCCTCATCGGCATCGGCGCGGACATTGATATAATCATTGACCTGGGCCACGACGATCTCATTGCCGTTCGAATCCGTCGCCATGCCGGTCTCGCCGGAAGCCTCTGAATCCGTTCCACTCTCCGCTTCCTCTTTTCCGGAGGCCTCCGGATCCGTATCCGATGCAGCCGTGCTGCTCTCTCCGGAAGCATTTTCGGAAGTATCTTCCGAAGCATCCTCCGCAGAATTGTTTCCCGCCTGCGAGGAAGCAAGCAGCGCTTCCGCTTCTCCCGCGCTGATCACCCCCTGATCCAGCTTCATCTGTGCTTCTCTTCGGTCCACCATTTGTGCAAGCTGAACCGCAATGTTTGCATCCGACACCACCGTCACCGCTGTTGCAGACAGAATCGTTGCGGTCGCACTGTCGATTTGGATTCCCTGTGTCTCCGAAACCGCATTGACCACTGCCTGTTCACGGGCCTGTACCGGAGTCAGCTGTGTCTCTGCGATGGAGCGGTTGTTTTCCTCATCCGTGGTATCTTCAGAGGCATCTTCTGCCTCATCCGACCCTTCCCCCGCCGACGCATTCTCTGCCGCCGATGCCTGGAGCGTAAGTCCGTTCTTCTCATCTTTTCGAATCACGGAGATCAGTCCGTTGTCATACAGGTTATCCTCCACATTTCGAAGAGATACCTTCTTCGCCGCAAACGCATAGGAGAAGCCTGCTCCCGGCAGCATGACAGGAGAGTGCTCTTCTTCCTCCGAAGCCATTTCCGTCTGCGCTGCCAGAGCCTGCTGCGGCATGCCTGCTCCAAGCATTGCTCCGCCAAGCGCCAGTGCACACAGCCCGGCCGCAAATCTTCTATGTATTCTTTTCATTTTTCCTGTGATCAAAATTCCCGTTGTCCCCTTCATCCACCGCAGCGGATGTACGCACCAGAAGTGCCAATTGTTACAAGTTTGTTACATTATTTATGATGTCAGCGGATCCTGTCAAGAGCCCTTCCGCATGGATTCTTCACAATCCTTCACTATTTTACATATTTTCCGGCTTTGTCAACACAATTTCCCCAAAATCCCGGTCTACGATTCACTGCAATCCTGGTCTATAATCATCCACATGAAAACAAGAACTGTATCTGAACTGAATGCCGCCTACGGTTTCACGCCTCTTCCGCACGGTTTTTCTTCTGTAGAAAGACCGTGTGCTGCAGCAGCTGAATTCTCTGATCCGGAGGGACCGTTTGCAACAACCGCCGAATTCTCTGCTGCGGCGAGGAATCACTGCTGCGCGGTCATGGTATTGAATCTGCTTCTTCTGAGATTTCCTGCATATTGCGCGGGCTTTTCCCGCAGTGAGCTTTTCAAAGAAATCCATGGAGAAATCGGAAACGGACCGGTTCTGTCTCTTCGCCGGGCAAACCGTTTTCTTCGGAAAACGCAGCTTCCGGGCCGGCTGGTCCGGATTTCCAACTCCCGACTCCCTGTCCGTCCTGCGGAGTATCATGCACTTCTCCTTGCAGCGGCTCCCCTTGACTGGCACTGGGTGCTTGCCATTCCGGATTCCGGGAAGAATCCGCCTGTTCCGAATGCAGCCATCCCCGTTATCACCGGCTGGGATCCGGACCGTCCATACCTCTGGAATCCGGAAGGTCCATCCCGCCTTCTGGCCGCCTGGAGACTGGATTCGGACTAACAGCAAAAAACGGACAGGTCTTCCATCAGACCTGTCCGAAAACGCCATATTCTCTTATTCCATTACAATCTTCCGGCATACATCGGGCTTGTTGGTGATGATTGCCTCGACGCCCATGTCTCTGCACAGCTTCATGTACACCTCGTCGTTTACCGTCCAGACATGTGTTTCCAGCCCGTATTCATGAGCTGTCTTCACATATTCCGGATCCTGAAGAAAATAAAGTGCCGGATGCAGCGCATTGACCTTTGCCTTTTCCTTCGCATAGGGAGCCACATCAAGCCATCCGTCCGAATACAGAAGTCCCGTATTGGCATCCGGCTTCAGATTCCGAAGATGAACCAGTGTCTCATGGTTGAAGGAGGAATACATCACCTTCTCCTCCATCCCCATCCGGGCAGTCAGCTCCAGAACCTTCTCCTCAATTCCGCTGTAACGGAAGACGCCTGTCTTGAATTCCACATTGATCGTAAGGCCCGTTGGCTTCAGAAGCTCATAAACCTCTTCCAGTGTCGGAATCTGCACCTTCGTATACTCGGGATGTACCCGGTTGAAATTCATCTTCCGAAGCTCGGCAAAGGTATGATCCTTCACATAGCCGGTTCCGTCGCTGACCCGCTCAATCGATTCATCATGCGTCACGACAAGCTCGCCGTCCGATGTCAGCTGCACATCCAGCTCAACCCCATCTGCCTGCATTTCTGCCGCCTTTTCAAAAGCGGGAAGCGTATTCTCCGGCGCATACGCGGAAGCTCCGCGATGTGCCCATACCAATGTTCTCATCTCTGCTCCTTCGGACCGTTTCGAAAACGGTCTCCTTCCATTTATTCGCTTAGTTATTCGCCGCTTCCTGTCTGGTGCTCACCACAAACAGGATCAGACCGATCACAAAGAAAACGGCAATGACGCCGACACCGTTGTTGACGCTTCCTGTCATCTGCGACACCAGTCCCATCAGCATCGTGCCGATCACCGAAGCACCCTTTCCGCAGATGTCATAGAAGCCGAAAAATTCTCCGGAACGTTCTGCCGGAATGATCTTGGCAAAATAAGAACGGGACAGCGCCTGAATTCCGCCCTGGAACATTCCGACAAAAATTGCCAGTACCCAGAACTGCCAGCTTGCACTCATAAAGTAAGCAAAGATCGCGATGCCCGTGTAAGCAGCAATGGCAATCATGATCAGCTTCTCCGACATCCCCTTCTGTGAAAGCTTGCCGAACAGGATCGCAAACGGGAATGCAACAAACTGCGTCACAAGAAGTGCAAGCAGCATATCGGTCGATCCCAGTCCGAGTGCAGAGCCGTAGGCCGTCGACATATCAATGATGGTGTAAACGCCATCGATATAGAAGAAGAACGCCAGCAGGAAAAAGAAAACCTTTTTATTCTTCGCAATGTCCCGGAGGCTGACGCCGAGCTGCTGCAGAATATTCTTCTTTTCCTCTTCGCCTGTAAGGAAATACTTCTGCTGATAGCTGCGAAGAATCGGAACCGACACTCCCATCCACCATACCGCTGTAATGACAAGTGCAAGAGAAAGTGCCGTCATCTGTGAAAGACCGATTTTGTCGCTGTTCAGAACCAGCAGAAGGCAGGCAATGAACGGAACACAGCTTCCGATGTAGCCCCAGGCATAGCCCTGAGAGGAAACATTGTCCATCCGCTCTTCTGTGGTAATATCGCCAAGCGTCGAGTCATAGACAACAAGGCTCAGGGAGTATACGGATTTTACAATGCAGAAGACGATCAGGAACATCAGCCATTCCTTCACAAAGCCAAGCGCCGCACACCCGATTGCTCCCAGGACAATGGTTGCCGCAAAGATGGCTTTCTTTTTCTTCCCTTTGTCCGCCGCAGCACCGAGGATCGGTCCGAGGAATGCAACAATCAGAGTGGAAATGGAAATGGCATAGCCCCAGTAGGCCAGATAATTGACCTCGGAAAGCCCCGCCTGTTTACCAAGCTGATTGAAGTAAATCGGTATGATGGTGGAAACCATCATCGTGAAGGCCGAATTGGCCACGTCGTACAGAATCCACTTCTTTTCGAGCGATGTAAGCTTCGACTTCATAATTCTCCTAATCCCCTATCTTCATTCTGCAAGTTTTTGTCTGATCTATTCCATGAAGATCCGCTGTTCCGAAATCAGGACAGCGCCATCCGGTCTGAAACCCCTCCGCCTGCTTCCTCAAATTTCTGAAGAAGATCCTGCACCTGCAGCTTCTTCTTCTCCTCGCCGGAAACATCATAGATGATCTTTCCGTTTGACATCATGATCAGACGGTTTCCGTGCTCAATGGCATCGTGCATGTTATGCGTAACCATCAGAGTGGTCAGCCTGTTCTCTCCGACGATCCGATCGGTCGCTTCCAGAACCTTCGCTGCCGTCTTCGGATCAAGTGCCGCTGTATGCTCGTCCAGAAGCAGGACCTTTGGCTTCTTCATGGTCGCCATCAGAAGAGTCAGTGCCTGTCTCTGTCCTCCGGAAAGAAGTCCGACCTTGGAGCTCATGCGATCCTCCAGTCCCAGATCCAGCTTCTTCAGAAGCTCCCGGTACTCGCCCTCTTCCTTTTTCCCGACCCCCCAGCGAAGCGTTCTTCTCTGTCCGCGCCGTGCAGCCAGTGCCATATTCTCATCAATCTGCATGTCTCCGGCTGTTCCTGTCATCGGATCCTGGAACACTCTTCCGAAGTAAGCCGCTCTCCTGAATTCTGGCAGTGCTGATACGTCCTCACCGCCAATCAGAATCTGTCCGGAGTCCACCGGCCAGACACCGGCGACCGCATTCATAACGGTCGACTTGCCCGCTCCGTTTCCTCCGATGACCGTACAGAAATCTCCGTCGTTCAGCTTCAGGCTCACGTTAACCAGTGCCTTCTTCTCATTGATGGTACCGGCATTGAATGTTTTCGAAATACTTCTCAGCTCCAGCATGATCAGTTCTCCTTTCCTTCTCCGGCAGAACCGTTTGCTCTGCTGTTGCGCTTCGCAAGTGCATGGAAGGAGCTCTTGCGCATTTCCTTCAGATACGGAACAGCAAGGAAGATCGCTACCACAATTGCCGTCAGAAGCTTCATATCGTCCGCCGGGAACTTCAGCCAGAGAACGAATACATAGACAAAATAATAGATAACCGCACCGATCACAACGAAGGTAAGCCGCAGAATAAAGCCAAGGCGCTTCCCGAGGATCGCTTCGCCGATCACTTCTCCGATGATCACGGCCGCAAGTCCGATGACGATGGAGCCCTGTCCCATTTTGACATCCGCAAAGCCCTGATACTCGGAAAGAATACCTCCGGAGAGTGCAACCAGTCCGTTGGAAACCGCAAGAGCAACAATCTTCATGCGCCCCGTGTTGATGCCCTGTGCCCGGCTCATGTGCGGGTTAATGCCCGTCGCACGGATGGCACTTCCCATTTCGGTTCCGAGGAACCAGTAGAAAACGCCGATGATCACGACATCCACGATCATGGTCAGTGCAATGGTCTGTCCCAGATAGCGGATATTCGAGGTAAAATGAACGGTTACGCTTCCTGCGGGGACCGCCTGATTTGCCTTTCCCATGATGTTCAGATTGATGGAATACAGGGAAATCTGTGTCAGGATTCCGGCCAGAATGTCCGGAATTCCGAGACACACGTGAAGGACTCCCGTAATCAGACCTGCCGCAACACCTGCCAGAAATGCGATCGGAAGAACCGCTTCCGGGCTCCATCCGTTCAGAATCAGCATGACGGCCACCGCGCCGCCTGTTGCAAAGGATCCATCCACCGAAAGATCTGCAAAATTCAGCACGCGGAACGTCAGATACACGCCAAGTGCCATGATGCCCCAGATCAGTCCCTGTGCCAGACCTCCCGGTGCAGCATTCCACAATGCCGTAGGATTCAGTGATGCAAAATATGCTGCCATTTGAATACTCCCTCCATCTGTAGCTTTCTGATACCGAAAAACAGCGCAGGCACTTCGTCGCGCCTGCGCTGCCCGTTATTCGATTATATCGCAATCCTTGAAAGATTTCATTACATTAACCCGGCAAAGTAAATTATTCGCCGTCCGGAATTGCCACGTAATCCTCCGGCATGGTCATGCCAAGAGCCTCTGCATAAGAAGCGTTGTACTCCTTGGTCGTTGCCGCTGCCTTCTCGATTGCCATCGTGGAAATATCTTCTCCCTCGGAAAGGATCCGGATTGCCTGCTGACCGGTCGTATATCCAAGATCATAGTAGCTGATGGACAGGGTTGCCAGTCCGCCTGCCTTGCACATATTCTCTTCGCCGCAGATGATCGGAATTCCTGCAGGCTCTGTGACGTTGGAAACAATCGTCATATTGGAGGCTGCGGTGTTGTCCGTCGGGATGTACATCGCATCGCAGTCAGAAACCGCGCTGTTTACAACCGACTGCAGATCGTTGGAATCTGCGAAGGTGTACTCCTGGTAAGCAATTCCATCTTCGTCAAGATATTTCTCAATCTCGGTAGCCTGGAACTTGGAGTTTGCCTCTGCCGAGCAATAGAGAATTGCAACCTTTTTCACATCCGGAACCAGCTCGACAATCATCTTCTCCTGCTGATCCAGAGGAGCCAGATCCGAGGTACCGGATACGTTCATTCCTGTGGTGCCTGTGAAATCCGTAAGATTCAGTGCTGCGCCGTAGTCCGTCACGGAGGTTCCGAGAATCGGGATATCGGTCGTTGCCGCTACTGCAGCCTGCAGAGCAGGAGTTGCATTGGCAAGAATCAGATCATAGTCATTGTTCACAAAGCCCGTCACAATGGTAGAGCAGGTAGCGGAATCACCCTGAGCATTCTGATAATCAATGGTGACGTTGTCGCCGTACTTCTCCTTCAGAGCATCCTCAAAGCCCTGCGTAGCCGCGTCCAGCGCATCGTGCTGAACGAGCTGGCAGATGCCGACGGTAAACTTCTGGTCCGAGCTCTCCCCGGCTGCATCAGCGGTTGTCTCTGCCGCTGCGTCCGTGGTTTCTGCTGCCGCGTCCGTGGTTGTCTCTGCTGCGGTATCCTGTGTGCCTGCTGCCTGACTGCCGCAGCCGGCCATTGCAAGCATTGTGCCTGCAAGAACAAATGCAAGAAGCTTCTTTTTCATAATTGATCTCCCTTCGCGTTTCAATCCGTTCGGATTGATTTATTACATTAAAGCGCAGACGCGTTGGCGTGTCAAATTATTTTTGAAGCTTCCTGCATTTTTCTGGCTGTATATGATATATATTCTGGATTTTGGACGGATTCTATGCTTCTCCTGCATCCAGCTTCTTATGATGCTCCTCCTTCACCCGGTACAGCGTCTGGTCCGCAGCTTCAATCAAGTCCTTCTGCTTCATGTCCTCCTGCCATTCCGCAATGCCGATGGAAAGGGACATTTGATATTTCTTCTCCGACCAGGTGCCGAAATAATCAAGCTGATTCTGAATTTCCTCGCAGAGCGCCTGGATTTCCTCTATATTCTCCGCCTCTGCGACCACCATAAATTCATCGCCGCCGTAGCGGGCCAGGTATGGTCTTCTGGTCATGCTCTGTGCGGCGCTCTTCAGCGCATTGGCTGTGCGGATCAGTGCCTGATCGCCTTCCTGATGGCCGTAGGTATCATTAATCCGCTTAAAGTAATCGATATCCATCATGATCAGGAACAGCCGATCCTCATGCGTACGGATTTTCATATTGATATAGGTCAGAAGATTCTGTCGGTTATGAATCTGCGTCAGCTTGTCCGTTGAGACCTGCTCACTGGTGGAGCCGACAAAAACGAACAGCAGCCACAGTGTGACAAACACGCAGATTACCGGGAATTCATCTCCGATCAAAATCTTTAAAAGCCAGGAAAGAAGAAAGCTCATCGGGAAGGAGCCCATCTGCAGCATCTGACTTTTCTTGGTCGGATCCGATTCATACATTGCCTTCCCCAGCATGCGGATGCCTGTAATTCCCGTGTATAATACATAAATTCCCATCTGCGCCTGAAACAGATCCTCCATATGATATTTTCCATGCGCATCGATATCAAAAATGACCTTAGTGTAACCATTGGTGCAGACCACAACCAATATGAACAGGATCGGAAGAAAGATCACCTTCATATAGTCCACGTTGTTAAACTCCCGGTTTCCCATTTCGGTTTCCGAGTATCCAACCCAGGCGAACACAGCTAAATTCAGAAAAACAAGAAACATGGTTTTAAAAAAGAATTGAAGTCCGAGATGCGCAGCCAGCGAAGAAGAAAACCCGCGAATCAATCCCCAGGCAGCATTCGAGGTAAAAGACAGGATAAATAGAGCCAGAACAGCAGTATACCATCGCGAAGACATGGAATTGTCTTTCCCGCGGCGAAACCAGAAGAACAGCATGCACAGCATGGCAACGCTGAACAGGTTTACTTCTGCAAACAGCATAGAAGCAACATTCACAATCTATTATCCCCCTCCAAGTAAAATCGCTGAACTTCCCTTATACGATTACGTGCCCTGATCACGTATCACCCATGCTTCTCTGTAAATCGCAATCCATGTACGATTCTCAAATTATAACATGTTTTTGATTTACTTCTTATCTGTTTTTGATATTTCCGGTCATTTTTTCTATTTTGGTTAATTGCTAAACGAAGTTCCACTCACAAATTTTAAAACTGGAAGTTAATCCTTCCCAAAAAACACTGGAG
>OIXL01000379.1_pt1 | contig 24004 bp, 21 predicted proteins | sample 1587761 | NCBI WGS metagenome assembly OIXL01 (sample SAMN03283246) | human gut metagenome | biome: human-associated habitat; material: feces | host: Homo sapiens | place: Peru | collected 2012 | reverse complement strand
CGACAACCGGATGGAGTTCACCGACTTGCACAGCGCGTTCAACGGCGTGCGTGTCGACTCGTCGGACGTGGCGCGGCAGACGCTCACCATAGCCAATTCTACCATACACAACTGTCAGGGACACGCGCTGTATGTAGAAAATTCGAAGGTGACGGTAGAGAACTCGCAGCTGACGAATGCGCTCAACAACTGCTTGGGCGTGGAAGGTGGCGACGTGCTGGTGAACAACTGCACGCTGGCGCAGTTCTATCCGTTCGACTCAAACCGCGCCAGTGCGCTCAGTTTCTCTGCGCTGAAGCACCCGCTGCAGCAGTTTGTCTGTCGCAACACGCTCATCACGGGCTACAGCGCCGACGAGATGATGGGCGGAAAGCCCGTGAAGGACGCTGCGAGCGAGGATGCCGCAGAGCCTAACGCCTTCAACTATCAGTTTGAGAACTGCGTGATACGCACACCTGAGGTGACGAAGGAGGAAGAAAAGCCGCACTTCGTGAACGTGGTGTTCGAGGAGAAGGAGAACGCCGACTCGGTATGCACCAACCACTTCAAGAAGGTGGACGGCGACCTGCAGGACTACGACTTCAGACTCGCCAAGACATCGGTGGCTATCGACCGCGCCAATCCAGCTACGGCTACAAAGACCGACCGCAACGCCATGCCGCGCGACGAGCGCCCCGACGTCGGAGCATACGAATTTAGGGAGGAGAAGACGGAAGAACCGAATCCGCAGGAGTAAGTATCTTCACCATCTCACCCCAACACCATCTCACCCCATCACCACAACACCATCTCACCAACAAATCTCACCATCTCACCACCACAACATCTCAACACTTAAAATGAAAGAAATTGACATTCACATCCGCGTCGAGCACTATCAGCTCGACGAACTCAACACTGCTGACCGCGAACTTGTAGACCGTGCGCTGAAAGCAACCCACGGCTCATACGCCCCGTACAGCAACTTCTACGTAGGAGCCGCGCTGCGCCTCGCCAACGGCATCATCGTGACTGGCGCAAACCAGGAGAACGCAGCCTTCCCCTCAAGTCTGTGCGCCGAGCGTACAGCCCTCTTCGCCGCACAGGCAAACTATCCAGACCAGCCCGTTTCGACACTCGCCATCGTAGCGCGCAACGCAAACGGACTGCTCGACGAGCCGGTAAGCCCCTGCGGAGCTTGCCGCCAGGTGATACTCGGCGTAGAAGACCGCTACAAGCAGCCCATACGCGTGCTGCTATACGGCAAGAAAGGCGTCTACAGCCTGCAGTCGGCTAAAGACTTGCTGCCCTTCTCGTTCGTAGACGACAGCATGAAATAGACGTAGTAACAAAATTTATATCAATGATATAGCCTTCTTTGTTCTTTTTTTAGTAATTTTGCACACTGGATTAGAATATACGCAATTTTTTATTTTAAAGAAAGAACAAAGAAATAGCAAAATAAAATTATGAGCAAACAAGTAGAAAAAATCAAGGAACTGGTCGCTAAGCGCGAACAGGCTCGTCTCGGTGGCGGCGAAAAAGCCATTGAGAAGCAGCACGCACGCGGCAAATACACAGCACGCGAGCGCATCGAGATGCTCGTCGACGAAGGCTCGTTCGAGGAGTACGACATGTTCAAGAAGCATCGTTGTACTAACTTCGGTATGGAGAAGAAGCACTACTATGGCGACGGTGTCGTAGCTGGTAGCGCTACAATAGGCGGCCGTTTGGTTTACGTATATGCTCAGGACTTCACCGTCAACGGCGGTTCGCTCTCTGAGACAATGGCGCAGAAGATTTGCAAGGTGATGGACATGGCTATGACTATGGGCGCACCGGTTATCTGCATGAACGACTCGGGCGGTGCTCGTATTCAGGAAGGCATCTGCGCTCTCGCTGGCTACGGCGAGATCTTCGAGCGCAACATCCTCGCTTCGGGCGTCATCCCGCAGATCGCCGTCATCATGGGGCCCTGCGCCGGCGGTGCCGTATACAGCCCGGCCCTGATGGACTTCGTCTTCATGGTCAAGAATACGTCGGATATGTTCCTCACGGGCCCGGCCGTCATCAAGTCGGTCACGGCAGAAGAAGTCACGGCCGAAGAACTGGGCGGTGCCATGACACACAGTTCGGTATCCGGCGTGGCTCACTTTGCCTGCGAAAGTGAAGATGACTGCATTGAAAAAATCAAGGCGCTTCTCGACTTCCTCCCCAGCAATAATATGGAAGAAGCCCCGGTCATCGAATCCGATGATGATCCGAACCGGGAAGATGAAAGCCTCAATTCGGTCATTCCGGACAACAGCAGCATGCCTTACGATATGCTCGATGTCATCAAATCCTGCGTCGACGACGGCAACGTATTCCAGGTACTGGAAAACTATGCCCTGAACATCATCACCTGCTTTGCCCGTTTTGATGGTCAGACTGTCGGTATCATCGCCAACCAGCCCAAGGCCATGGCCGGCTGCATGGATATCAACTGCTCCGATAAGGCTGCCCGCTTTATCCGCACCTGCGATGCCTTCGGTATTCCGCTGCTTACGCTGGTGGATGTTCCCGGCTTCCTGCCCGGTTCCACCCAGGAGCACGGCGGTATCATCCGTCACGGCGCCAAGGTCATCTATGCCTACTGCGAAGCCACCGTTCCGAAGGTCACCATGATCCTGCGTAAGGCCTACGGCGGCGCTTACCTGGCCATGTGCTGCAAGGATCTGGGCTCCGATATCGTTTACGCCTGGCCCACCGCCGAGATCGCCGTAATGGGCGCCGAGGGTGCTGCCAATATCATCTTCCGCAAGGCCACCCCCGAGGAGCGCGCCGAGCTGATCGAGGAGTACAAGCACGAGTTCAATAACCCCTACAAGGCTGCCGAGCGCGGCATGGTGGATGATGTCATCATCCCCTCCACCTCCCGTCAGATGATCATCGCTGCCATGGAGATGCTCGATGGCAAGGTCGTGGAAGCTCCCAGAAAGAAACACGGCAATGTTCCGCTCTGATAAAAAGGAGCGTGAATAATATGATGTATCTGTATATTGCCATTGCTCTGCTGGTGGGGCTGCTGCTGGGTAAGGCGCTCTTTGGTAAAAAGGCCGCCCCCGTACCCGCCCCGGCCCCTGTGGCCGCAGCCCCTGCCGCCCCGCAGGAGGATGAGGATGAGATCGCAGCCGTTATCGCCGCCATTGCCGCTATGATGGGCTGTGCGCCGGAACAGGTACGCATCCTTTCCCTGCGTGAGGATTCTCCCTGGAGACCCACCTTACTAATTTCTGATGGAGGACAAATCGATGAAAAGATTCCTGATAAGAATAAATGGAAAAACGTATGATGCCGAGGTCGAGGTCGTAGGGACCTCCGCTTCCGCACCGGTTGCGGCCCCCGCTGCTGCTCCTGCCGCCGGTCGTTGTTATCGTGGCGGTTGCCATGAAGGTCCCCGCGATCCCCGGCATCACCCTCGGCATCGTCTCCGGCGCGATCCTCGGCATGATCTTCCAGAGCGACTGCAACATGGGCACCCTGTTTGACTACGGCATGAACGGCTACTACTTCAGCGACGAAGTGCTCGCCATGTTCGAGGAGACCCTCTCTCCCGAGACCAGCTACACCATGACCCGTCTGCTTGAAAGCGGCGGTATCCTCGGCATGATGTCCTCCGTCGCCATGACGATCATCGCCATGATGTTCGGCGGCATTATGGAGGATACCCACCAGCTCGAGGTCATCGTCAACTCCCTCAAGAAGCTGGCGAAGGGCCCCGCGGGTCTCGTGCTCCTCACCGAGTGCACCTGCGTGCTCTCCAATGCCACCATGCCCGAGCAGTACATCTCCATCGTCGTTCCCGGCCGTATGTATGCCGAGGAATACAGAGAGAAGGGTCTGCACCCGGCTCTCCTCTCCGGTACGCTGGAAAGCGCCGGTACCGTCACCTCCGCCCTCATTCCGTGGAACACCTGCGGCGTGTTTATCTCCAGCACCCTCGACATCAACGCGTGGGGCGCGGGCGGCTACGGCCCGTGGGCTCTGTTCAACTGGCTGATGCCGCTCATCAACTGGCTGTGCGCCCTCGTCGGCTGGACGGTCAAGGATCTTGCCGGCAAGCCCTATAAGAAGTCCAAGGCTGCGGCTAAGGCGGAATAAATCAAAACGGCAAAGGAACGGTCTATGAACAGAGGAACGGCACGATACCCTCTTTTAGAGATCGACCTTGACAAGCTGAAAGCAAATCTGGCAGCGCTCATCGAGCGCTGCCAGAGCCTTTCTGTCGAGGTCGCGGGCGTGGTCAAGGGCTTTTCGGCGCTGCCGGAGGCCGCCGGGGTATATACGGAATGCGGCGTGCGGAGCCTTGCCTCGTCCCGTCTCAGTCAGCTGCGCGCCCTGCGCGGCGCGGGCGTTGCCTGCGAGCGCGTTCTCATCCGCATCCCCATGCTCTCCGAGCTTCCGGAGGTCGCGGAGGTCGCGGACATGAGTCTCCAGAGCGAGCTTGAAACGCTCCGCGCCCTCAACGCGGTCTGCGCGAAGCGCGGAACGCGCCACAGGGTGATCCTGATGGCTGACCTCGGCGATCTGCGCGAGGGCTTCTGGAGCCGCGAGGAACTGGTCGACGCCGCGCTTGAGGTCGATGGTCAGCTTGAGGCCGTTGAGGTCGGTCTCGTCGCGCATATCGGTGATCTCGCGGACCTTGCCTGCCTTGTCATGGGGAAAAACAGAAAATCCAGGTTGTGCCAGAACATTGCGTTCAGCTCTTATAACGACCGCTTTAAGGATGAAAAAGATTTCTTGTCATGGCTTAGCAAGAATGCCGCAAACAGAATGATGTACAGAAATGATTCATGGTGCGGCGGAATCTCCACAGTAAGTTTTTTCCGCGATGTCGCGGCAGGTCTTGCAAAAGTCCACAAAGCGAAGAATATCAGAAAAATTCCGCTGGAACTGCCGGTCCTTGCTGTTTACGGAAGCGACGACCCGGTCGGAGACTACGGAAAATCAATCGAAAAGCTTCTTGAGGCTTACAGAAAAAATGGCGTAAAAAATGTTTCCTCAAAAATTTATGACGGAGACCGCCATGAAATACTGAACGAAGAAAACAGCGATGAAATTCTGTCAGATATTTTCAACTGGATTGAAAAAAATGTTTCTCTGTAATAATATCAGACTATTGTGTTATTTCGTTATGGTACTGATAAGAACGGCAAGCCTGTAAAAAAGGCTGTCGTATATACAAAAGAAGAGCATGGCATTCCTAAAAGCAAGGTTGATTTTGATGCCATACAGATTATTGACAGGTTAAGAGACTCTGGCTTTCACGCATATCTTGTCGGCGGAGCTGTACGCGATTTGATTGTGGGCAGTTCGCCTAAAGATTTTGATATTGTCACAGACGCGACTCCTTCAAAAATAAAAAGGATTTTCAGAAATTCCCGGATAATAGGAAAGCGGTTCCGCATTGTGCATGTGATTTTTGGAACTAAGATTTTTGAAGTCAGCACGTTCCGCTCAATCTGCGAAGGCTCTGTCGGAAACAACTTTGGAACGATAGACGAGGATGTCCAGCGCCGGGACTTTACAATAAACGCGCTTTATTACGATCCGATTCTGGAACAGGTCATTGATTATGTCGGCGGAATGAAAGACATAAAGAAAAAAATCCTAAGGCCTGTAATTCCTTTGGACAGAATCTTTGTGGAAGACCCTGTAAGAATGCTGCGCGCCATAAAATATTCAGCAAAAACCGGCGCAAAAATGAGTTTTGCATGCAGAAGAAGAATCCGGCAGTGCGCAAGCCTTCTGGCTTCTGTAAGCCCTTCCAGGCTGACGGAAGAGCTTTTAAAAATCCTGAACAGCGGAAGAGCCGCGGAAATTGTCGCGGAAGCCCTGGACACAGACTTGTATATGGCGCTTCAGCCGGCTGTTACGGCAATGATTTACGATGACAAAAAATTCGAGGCTTCATATATGAAAAATATGCAGAAACTCGACAACCTTATAAACGAAAATCCGGACGCCCGGCTTGGCGAAAAGCTTGTTTTTCTTATTTCTGATTTTGTAAGAAGCCTTACCGACTGGCAAAAAGAAATTGAAAACAAATCCGCATACGGCGAGCTTTATCTGCGCACATGGCGGGAATGCAGGAACTTTGTGCTTCCGATGAATCCGCAGCGGACAGAGCTTGAATTTGCGGTGAAAGAAGTCCTGGGACAAATCGGAATTTCCGGCAGAAAAAAAAAGCAGAAGTCAAGGCAAAAGCAGACGAAGACCGCAAAGACTACGGACACATTTCAGGAAAATGACTGCTGTTTGAGCACAGTGCGCTCCAACGCGGCGGAAAGAGCGGCTATGAATCCTTGCTGACCGTGTTTTCACCGTTAAAATTGATGCAGTCAATAACAATGCTGACTTCCTCGATAAGAATTCCTGTGTAACTTTCGATTTTGTCAATTATATATTTTTGAAGCTTATGTATTTTTCCGGTAAGCTGGGTTCCGAACGGCACATCGATTGTAATTATTATTTTATATCCACGGGAATTTGTCTTTATTGTCATTTTATTCACGCGTACGGCAGGCTCGCACTCAGAAACGCAGTGCATGACCATCTGCGTAAGGGCGGCCTCTGAAATTTCTATTCTTCCTTTTTTAGAAAATTCCGGCTGGACAATTGACTTTTCAAAAAGTTTTCCATCGTTTTTATTGAAAATATTCTTCCTTTGAAAGAAAACTTTGATTGAATTTGAAAAAATCTGGGAATAATTCCGTTTTATCTCAATCGATGGAACTGGAATCACATGCTTTCCTTCCACCTGTCTGGACTTTATGGCTTTTTCAATTTCCTCGCGGCTTGCAATTTCTTCTATATGGATGATTTTTTGCGGCTGCGGAAGCTGCAGGCGTGTCGCGATTTTCATGACCATTTTTTCAGAAGTTCCAAGAATCAAGAGTTTTTTAATCCTGGCCTTTTTCCAAGCCTTTGCAACCTCGTCGCGATGTTCTTTGTCATCAAAAAGCGCGACCCTTACTGCGCCCATATAAGTTTTTTCCCGCTTCGCCGAATGTCCGGCAAGAATTTTATCATTCTGAATCAAAAGACCATCATCTATGATTGCGTCGATTCCATATTTTTCAGCGATTAGTTTTGCGCGGAAACTTTTTCCTGTTCCGCTTTCTCCTACAAGAGCAAAAACAGCGCATGGTTTAAAAGTGCTGGCGATGTCTTCAAAAATATTTCCCATAGTTTGATTATATATTCAACAGGTAAGTTTTGCAAAATTTTTCAAATGCAAAAGGCGGTTTTGCATCAAGTTTCCGCGGAAGCCCCGGAAGTCTGTTCTCTGGAAAGAAAAGAGTCTTTGCGTGAAGAAAAAAATCCTGTCCGGCCGTTATTTCAGTTCCGCCGTAAGCAGTGTCTCCCAGAAGCGGAAAACCATGAAAGGCGGCCTGAGCGCGTATCTGGTGGGTTCTGCCAGTTTTTATTTCAATATCAGCAATAGTGCAGGGAATTCCCTTGTATTCAAAGTGTCTAAGCGGAAGAATTTCTGTTTCCGCAACGGCATATTTTTCAGACAACTGAGTTCCGGCGACTTTTACGGTTTGAAAAGAACTTTCTTCAGAATATTCCTTTGAAATAAAATCAGTCCATTTTTGCGCTTCCGTAATTTTCCCCTGAAAAACCGCAGAATAAACTTTTTTTATTGAATGGCTTGCAATATTTTCGGAAAACCATCTGGCTCCCGCAAGGCTCATTGAAAAAGCAAGAAGTCCTGTTGTTTTTCTGTCCAGGCGGTGGAGCGGACCTGGCGCAAACGAAATCGATTTTTTTTCAGGAAATTTTTCCCGGTAGAATTCAACTGCGGATTTTTCAAGTGAATCTGCGCTTCCATGCACAGGAACATCATAAGGTTTGTTTATCACAAGCAAATCTTCGTTCTGAAAAACAACCTGAAAATCCGTTTTTTTTGCACAGACAGAGCAAGACTTCTTATTTTCAGAACTTTCGTCCTGAAGCAGGAACTCAGGGACTTTTATTTTGTCACCCTTAAAAACGTGCTCCGAGACATCCGTTTTTTTTCCGTTTAATTTCACAAGTCCTTTTCGGATTGCCTTGTACAGCCCGGAAAGATTTTCCTTTCCTGAAATTTTTCGTATGATTCTGTCAAGCCTGCGGTTGTCGTCATCAGCACCGGCGGTAAATTCCCTGAAATCCATTTTTTAATTATATGAATGAATGAAACATGAGGCAAGCATGGCGCAGTGCTTTAAAAGCGCCGTTCCTTACCGAAAAATGTCTAAGCCGGGGAAAGACAACTGCCTGAAATGCAGAGGTTCAAATTTTCTGCGCATAAAAATCCGCAAAAAAATATTTATAAAAACTTTTATCTACTAGTAAAATTAGAATTCTAATGATAAAATGAAGAATATGCTGAATGATTTGAGTGAGGAAATAAAAAACTTATTGACGAATCCGGTCTTGCTTGCAAGCATTTCAAGCTGGTTCTGCGCGCAGTTTTTAAAGACTGTGATTTCAATACTATATGGAAAAATTCACAGCTTATACGAACTTGCGGAAAGCCTTATCTGGAAAACAGGAGGCTTGCCATCCAGTCATTCAGCACTTGTTGCGTCGCTTTGCACAACAATAGGAATAAGAAACGGCATTGCCTCCGATATTTTTATCCTTTCGCTCTGTTTTCTTATGGTGACTGTAAGGGATGCCGTAGGTGTACGGCGTTCAAGCGGAATCCAGGCAAAAAAAATAAATGAAATAGGAAAGCAGCTTGATGAAAAAAAACTGATTGAGTACAAGTCAATCAAGGAAGTAAACGGACACACGCCGCTGGAAGTTACGCTCGGCTGTATTTTGGGTTTCTTCATAGGTCTTGCATACTCATTCCTGTAAAAAATATTATGCCTGTTTTAAAAAAGTATATAATTCCGTTAGCTATAATTTTTTTCTCTGTTTTTTTTATGAAATGCTGCAGGGTTGTTCCTGTCTCAAGTTTTTTCAGCGGCTACGAAGTAGTTTTTGTCTCAAAAGAGCTTCCCGAGGAAAATGCGCTGAACATACTTTCAAAAAACGGCTGCACGAATGTAATCTCAAGGGCAAACCAGAAGATTCCGTTGAATTTGCCGGAAAATTCTCCCGAAGCCGCGCTTGCAAAATCCGGGCTGGAAAAATCAACTTACCTTAAAGACCGGACAGGATTCTTTTTTGATAAATCGGAAAAAAATAATGTTTTTTACGTTCCTGAGAAAAACCTCAAGGAAGCCGCCGCGGCCGTAAAAGAAATCTCTGAAAACGGATATTCTGCGGGTATGAATGCGGAAGGCGGATTTCCTTTTATTTCTATTGCTGTTGTAATCATCTTTTCTGTCCTGCTTGCATTTTTTTCAGAAAACAGGATTTTGTGCGGACTGTCCTTTGCCTATCCGGTTCTTTTTTCATTTTTCATGCCTTTCTGTTCAGTGGCGGCGGGATTGTGCCTTTTCGAGCTTTTTGTTTTCTTTTTTCTAAGATTCTGGGGCAGAAAGAATTCCGCAAAAAGGCTGTTAAAAAGCACGATGCTTACTGCAATTCTTGCCACAAGTTTTATGTGCATGGTTTTTACAAAAATTCAGGCAGGCTTCTTTTTTGTGCTCATGTGCGTTTCTGAACTTTCACTATTTTTTCTTTATAAAAATATCCGCGAAAAAAATGAATCCAGGTATTCATTCAGGCCTGTAAAAATCAGGACGGCGTTTTCTATAAGAATTTTAACAGAAAAAGGCAGAAAGATTTTAGGGTTGTGTCCGCTGGCAGTCCTTGTGATTTTCGCAGGAACACTTTTTTCCTCGAACTTAAGCGCGGTCTTTGGCGGCGGAAAATCTTCCGGAGCGATGCTTCCTTCATGCAAGGCGCCGGTTTCAGCCCTGCCCGGACTGAACGATTTTATTGAATGGAAGTGGGAAGCCTTGACATTTCCGTATCGTTCAATCAATGTAAAAAGCAGAAAAAATACAGCCGAGCCGGTTGTTTTTAAGAATTTTCAAAAAAAGGATGGATTTATACAGGAATCTGTGAATTCAATCTCTTTCAATGAAGAATTCAAGAAGAATGCCTTGCGGGATATTGAAGATTTAGATTATCCCGCTCTGGAAAAAATGATTGCCGGGCAGGGAGAAAACGCCAGATTTGGATATGTTTCCTCCGAATTTCAGAATATTTCTTTAGCTATGATGATACTTCTGGCAATTGCATTCTTTGTTCCGCTGAGTTTTTATTTGACTGCAAAAAAATGGGAGCCGAAATGATTTTTCCAAAACTTAATGCCATAAAAAAGAATTCATATAAAAAAACTGTAAACGGATTTATTCCCAAAGAGGTTTATATTCCGCTTAATCAAGATTCTGAGATTGACGGAAAATGCCTTGTAAAGCCAGGCGAACACGTGGAAGAGGGGCAGCTTCTTGCCAAATACGAAGACAAAGAATGTGTTTTTCCCCATCTGGTTTATTCATCTGTTCCCGGAACGGTAGAAGAAATTCTTCTGAATCCTTCTCCATGCGGAAAAAATATTGAGACTGTAAAGATACGTCTTCAGGGAAGCTTTAAGTATCTTGGTAAAAAAAATCCTGAAACAGATGTAAAGAATTTAACACAGAGCGAAATAATTCTGGACATTGCTAAAAAAGGAATCCTGAACACTTTTGTAACTGACAGACCAGAATACCTTGCGGAAAACCTTGAAAAAATCCGCGGCCATAAAAACCGCCTTGTTATCGTAAGGCTTTTTGATGACGATCCGTCGCGGATGATAGACGGAATTCTTTCAAACCTGTATCAGGATAAAATAAACGAAGGAATAAGAATTCTTATAAAAGCGCTCGATGCGGACGGCGTAATACTTGTTACGGACAATAATTTTGAAAAGCCGGAAATTTTCAATCCTTTTGATATTCCTACTTTTTTTCTTAAGCTTAATTCAAGGGATTATCCTTCAACCTATAAAAAAAATATATGTACGGAAATACGCAGAAAATCAAAAGGCCAGCCGTTCAATAAAATCACTAAGTACGATCTTTTTGTTGATGCGACTACAGTCCTGGAGCTTCAGAACTGCGTAAAATTCAATACACCTGCGATCAGCAGATTTGTTCACGTAAACGGCGCGTGCATTCCTGCCAGCGGAATTCTTAAAGTTCCGGTCGGAACTACGTTCAGAATGCTTGCAGAGCAGTGCGGCGGTTTTTTGAAAAATCCGGAAGGAATTATCGTAAACGGAATGATTTCCGGAGTTTCGGCGGGAACTCTTGATGCTCCGGTAACAAAATATGTAAAGTCTGTGACATTTATTCCAAAGATGCAGTGCCCTGATCAAAGGCAGACTGTGTGCATCCGCTGCGGAAACTGCAGGCGGGTATGTCCGAACAAATTGTCTCCTGATATTATTTACAGGTATATACGCAACGGAATGAATACTTCCGCAGATTATCTTGCTTCGGCGGATTTTTGCTCGGACTGCGGACTTTGCAATTCAGTCTGTCCTTCAAGGCTGCCTTTAAGCCAGAGGATACACGAATTCGCGCAGGCTAAAAAACAAAAAGGAACTGATGATGAAAAACAATGAAAACACACCAAGAAAGGTTCTTATAAGACCATTTAAATATGTAACCGACTCAGTCGCCATGGAAGCTACAAAAATGATTGCGCTGCTTATGGCTCAGATTGTCCTGCTTTTTATATCTAAAAGCTACAGTTCCCTTTTGATTGTGGTTGCGGCGGTGGCAGGCTCTTTGTCCGCGGATTTTTTCAGCCATAAATTTTTCCATAATGAGGCAGACGACGAATTTTCATTTATCGTCAGCACCGCGCACGGGATGATTACAGGGCTTCTTATACCTTCTTCGTATTCTCCTGTAACGGTTCTTATTGCGACTTTTTTTATAATTCTTGTCGTAAAGCACTTTTTCGGCGGATTTTCCTATGCCTGGGTAAATCCCGCTGTCTTTACCGTCGTTGTCCTGTGGATAATCGGAGCAAGGCTCTTTCCGTCATACATTGTGAACATGGATATTCTTTCCATGAGGAATCCTTCCCAGACGCTTATTGAAAACGGCACAATCGTTCAGTACGCATTTGATACTGAAATAACGGATGCGCTGAACGGCTCGATTTTCAGACTTTTTAAAGTTTCAATTCCAAACGGTTACGTATCTTTGTTCTGGGATAACCAGTCGATTATTCCGGCTTTCAGGTTTAATTTTATAACTCTAGTTTCTTCCGTGATTCTTTTTGCCAGAAATCTTATAAAATGTGTTATTCCAGGATTTTTCCTTGTCGTATACCTTGCGCTTGTGCGTTTTGTTTCTCCTGTAATCTGCAACGGAGTCGCCTTTCAGGGAGACATCCTGCTTGCGCTTCTTACCGGCGGAACGATTTTTTTCGCGGTTTTTGTTTTATCCTGGTATGGAACAATTCCAATTTCAACGACTGGAAAAATAATCTACGGAATTTTATCGGGAGTAACAGCGTTTTTTATTGCAGGGCCGGGAACTTCGCCGTGCGGGCTTATATTTACAGTGCTTATTTCAAATATTTTTTCAATTGTAATACAGCAATGGGAAAACAGAAGAAACAGAATCTTCTTAAAGAAAAAACTTGAGAATTTCAGGAAAGTTGAAGCGGAAGAGCTGAAGCAACTTTAAACGGAGCGTTCTATGAATAAAGAAAATCAGAAAAAATTCTGGCGCATTTTCGGCTGTTTTATTGGAATTATTGTCTTTTTTATAGCGGTCCTGACCGGAATGATAAAACTTTCTGAAAAAAAATGGACTTCGGGACTAAAGAATGCGGTTCAGAATGTTCTTGACGAAAACGAGCCAGGCGTATGGAAGGTTGGAGACAGCATTCCGCTTGATTCCGCGTTTTCAACAAGCGCGGGGCTTTTTGAATTAAGAAGCACCGAGTCGGCGGAAAAGAATTGTGTTCTTATAATCAGAATTGCGACTCTGTACGGACACATGCCGGCGGTTTTTATATACAGCAACAGGGGAGTCAGGTTTGAAGGATATGCCGCTGTTCAGGGAAGAGTGAAAAAACTTCTGGAAGAAAAATATGCGGATTCAAGCATTTCCTATTGGATTGAAAGAATTCCTTCCGTGATTGAAACTGCGGAAAAAGCAGGGGGCAGAAAATGACGCGAAAAGCGATTTCAATTTATATGGCGGCGACTTGTGCCATTGTGATAGTTGCGCCTGGAAGATTTGTATGCGGCATAGTGATTGCCATAGAACTGATTTGCCTTATGCTTTTCGGACTTCTGCTGAAAAGCCTGCTCAAAAAAATGAATCTTGAAAAAATTGAGCAGGTTCTTATCCTGAGCTTTGTGATATTCTTTACGGTATTTTTCAAGCAGATTCTGGTTCAGATTATGCCGGTAATCGCGCTGCAGCTTAGCTTCGTTATTTTTCTTCCGTCTATTTCAACATTTACGACAGTTTTTCTGCTGGAAGACCGCAATATGACGCTAAAGGAATCTCTTTCCAAAAATATGCCTGTTGCCCTGGGTTTTGCGTCATACATTCTGTTTGTTTCATTGCTGCGGGATATTATTGGCTTTGGCACAATAACTCTTCCGGCTGCCGGCGGACATTTTGAAGCGGTCATTTTTTCAGAGAACAGAATTTCTTTCGCAACTTTTTTTGCCACGATTCCCGGCTCTCTGGTTTTAAACGCGCTTCTTCTTTCACTTTATCTGTGCATAGAAAAAAAACTTCAAATTGTAAAAAAGGCAGGTAACTAAAGTGTTTTTTACGGCTTTCTATTACATTTTCTTTTCTTCAGCGGTAATCCTTTACGGTGTAGGATTAAATTCCGCGACAATAATCTGCGATTCAATCCATGAGCTGGCTTTGCCGGTCATAAAAATCCTTACGAACATCTTAAGCACTTCTGTCCTTGCATGGCTTGTGCTTAAATATTTTCTTTTGCCTTTGAATCTTGCAGAACTTTATCCGTTTATGGCGCTGCTTATTTTCTTTGTTGTCTCGGTTGTCATAGAGACATTGATTCGTATTGTCACAAAAAAAACAGCTTCGGACTTCAGCCTTTCCTTTCTGATTGTATTGCTTGCCCTAAACGAAAGTCTTAATATTGCAGACGTGGCGCTTATCACTTGCTGCAGTTTCATTTCTTTTTTAATTCTTATTCCTCTGCTTTATTCCGTAAAAAAAAGAATTGACATAGTCGGAACGTTTCAAGTTCACGGCAACAAAAAAAGCCTTGTGCTTGTTTCAATCGCCATAATCGTTACAGTGCTGGCAGTTGGAAATGTTTCATGGCTAAACCAGAGGATTCTTCCATGATATTAAAAATTCTTTTGCTTTCCGCAATATTGATTTCAGTTTCCCTTATTATTGTGTTCCTTGCGATTTTTTTTGTTCCTGCCGTAAAAAAACAGTCAAACATAAAAAATGAAATGCTTGTTTCCGAGACTGAACATAAATTTAAAAAACTTTATGAGCCTGAGCAGAAATGCGAGATAACCGAGCGGGCAGTGGTCTTATGCAGCTGCAATAAGACATTCCGAAAGAGCATCCCGCTTTCCGCAAAAAAAGCTCAATCCTGCGCAATAATAAATTCTGCCTGCGGTTCATTGAACGACTGCCGTTTTTCCTGCATTGGCTTGGGTGACTGCATGAAAATATGCCCGCAGGAAGCGATTTATATAAAAAATGGAACAGCGGTAATAAACGGACTCTGCAACGGATGCGGAAAGTGCGTTTCTTTCTGTCCTAAAAACCTTATAAAACTTGTTCCTGCGAATAAAACGGAAATTGTAATGTGCAGCAACACAGAACAGCCTCTTACAAGCTGCGGCTCTTTTGGAAAAACAGAAACTTTGTCTTTTTCAGAAAAAAATGAGTTTAAAATATGGAAATCGTGCTATAAAATGTTGAACAAAAATCATTAATAGGCAAAAATATAAAAGTCAATGAGTCAGGTTCACATTTGCTACAGTTTAAAATCCTCACGCATAGGTCCGGAACAAAAAGAAATTTTTGAAAAGGACTATGAAAACGTATATAAACCTGCGGCAAAATTCCTTTATTCTCATCCAGAATTCCGTATGTCTTTTGCATTTAACGGTGTACAGATTGATTTTCTGCAGAAAGAATATCCGGAATTTATTGAAATTCTCAGGGAACTCATTTCAAGAAGGCAGATTGAAATTCTTGGCGGCGGTTACTATGATCCGGCTTTTCCTCTGCTTTTTCCCATGGACAGAACCGGCCAGATTGAATTCCTTACTTCAACGCTGCGTTCGGTAACAGGAAAAAGACCGCGCGGAATAACTCTGTGCGCAAGTATTTGGGATTATTCGCTTGTGTCATGCTTTTACAACTGCGGAATGGACTATGTTCTTCTTGATGACTCTTTAATTCCTGATGAAAAACAGAAATTTGTTCCCCTTATAATGTCTGACAAGGGAAAGACTATTTCTATCCTGCCATTGTACCAGGAATTTAAACCGGAGATTCAGGATGATCCAAGGGATTACCTGAACCTTATTTCTAAAAAAATTGCAAAATCATCAAAAAATTCGCCGAAGCCGCTTAAAGAATGTGTAAAAGGTCTGAACATACAGTTTACGCATGAAGAATTTCAAAGTCTTTTAAGAAGCGGATATCTTGAAAAACTATATAGGGAAATCAGCGAAAAAAAAGATTTTTTTGATTTTGCGACTCCAATTACGCTGGTAAAGGAAGCAAAGCTTAGAATTCCTGTCTACATTGCCTCCGGAATGAGCAGGGAAGTCGGGCAGTGGGGAATCGAGCCATACCGCGCTGTAAAAGCCGACCGGCATTATCCTGTTTCGATTTATGATTTTTTTCAGATTTATCCGCAGAGCCGCGCTCTTTACGACAGGATGCTTTATGTAAGCATGCTCGTAAACCAGAGCCATGGCGACAAACTACGGAAGACTTCTGCGCGCGAAAAACTTTGGGAAGCCCAGAACGGAGACGGCTTTATATGCACTTCAAAAGGCGCGTTTGTAAGCGCGACATATCGTCAGCAGGCATACAAAAAACTTACTGAAGCGGAAAAAATAGCCCGGCAGTGCGGAGAATTCAAGGAAACCTTTGTTTCCTACGATTACACCGGAGATGGACTGAACGAATATATATGCCGCATGAATAAATATTTTGCAGTCATAAGTCTTGGCGGCGGAGCGATCCGTGAACTGGACGTCCTTCAGAATTCCGGCAATTTTGCGGACAACTTGAACTGCGTAAAAGAATTTGAAGGTTATGACGACAACTACGAACGCGGACTTTTTATCGACCATATTTTCAGCGAAGACGAATTTAACGCATATATTCAGAACAAACCGTCGGGAAACGGAATTTTTTCAAAATATATCTATTCCGAACTGGATTTTTCTTCCCAGCGCAAGGAAGTAAAGCTTGTCGCTGAGGCAAAATTTCAGAACAGGCAGAAAATATCGCTGAAGAAAAAATATGTCTGCTATTCCAGCGGAATGATGATTCAATATATCTTGAAAAATGAAAGCGGCGAGCTTTTAAAGGCGAAATTTGCAGTTGAATCAAGCTTTGCGCAGACAAATTTCAATGCGAAAGACTTCAATGCCTTCAGCCTTGACATTGTGACGAACGGAAAAAGGCAGGAAATAAACACAAAGACCTCTTCCTATGAGCTGAACGATTCTGGAAAACTTAGCGATGTTGAGGGAATATGGGTGACGGACACGGACAACAACATAACCTTTGTTTTTGAGCCGAATGAATCATGCGGAATGTCCTTTAATCCGATTGTCTTCAAAAGACCTGAATACACAACAGGAGAACTTATTCCGGCGGGAATGACTTTTGCGAACACAATGTTCTGGGATATTGTGCTTACGCCTGGAATGGAGATGGAAAAAACCATAAACTTCAGCATATTCAGCCAGAAGAAAAAATAAACCGCTTGTCCTGAGCCTTTTTGAGCTTCCGGAAATTTTTCTTATATTTGACTAGACTATGCAAAAAACTTTATAATAATCTTTATGAACAGAAGATTAATAACATCCGCTTTACCTTATGTAAACAATATTCCACATCTCGGAAACCTTATTCAGATGCTTTCAGGCGATGTTTTTGCCCGTTTTTGCAGAAACAGGGGCTATGACACACTTTATATCTGCGGCACAGATGAATACGGAACCGCAACAGAAACAAAAGCACTTGAAGAAAAAAAATCTCCGCGCGAACTTTGCGATTATTATTACAACGAGCATACAAAAATTTATGACTGGTTTCATATTAATTTTGATAAATTCGGCCGGACATCCAATGATGAATGCACAGAAATCACTCAGGATTTGTTCAACGACCTTGATAAAAACGGCTTGATTACAGAACACACGAACAACCAGCTTTTCTGCAATCACTGCAATATGTTCCTTGCGGACAGATTCGTGCACGGCATCTGCCCTAAATGCGGCTATGAGGATGCCCGCGGAGACCAGTGCGACAAATGCGGCTCTCTTCTTGACCCGACAGAATTAAAGCAGCCACGATGTTCAACTTGTGCCAGCACTCCGGAAGTAAAGGAAACAAAACATCTTTACATAAACCTTCCTAAAATCAGCGGAAAACTTGATGAATGGATGAAAAAAGTTTCTGTTGAAGGAAAATGGGCTGACAATGCCGTAAATATTACAAAAGCATGGATTCGCGACGGATTGAACGAACGCGCGATAACCAGGGATTTAAAATGGGGAATTCCTGTTCCTAAAAAAGGCTACGAAAACAAAGTCTTTTACGTATGGTTCAATGCGCCTATCGGATACATGTCAATCACAAAGCAGCTTGCAAATGAGCTTATAAAAGCCGGAAAAAAATCTTTTGACTGGAAATCCTGGTGGCTTCCTTCTGAAAGTGAAGAGGGAAAAAACAAGGAACACGTTGACTTGTTCCAGTTTATAGGCAAGGACAATATTCCTTTCCACACAGTAATTTTCCCATGCACATTGCTTGGCTCTGGACACGACTGGACAAAACTTTACCACATGAGCTCCACGGAATACCTTAATTATGAAGACGGAAAATTCAGCAAGTCGCGCGGAATCGGTGTTTTTGGAACTGACGCAATTGAATCAGGAATTCCGGCGGACGCATGGCGTTTCTATATTTTCTACAACCGGCCTGAAAAGCAGGACTTCCAGTTCACGTGGAAGGATTTCCAGGAAAAAATGAACAGCGAGCTTATTGGAAATCTTGGAAATCTTGTGAACCGGACATTGCTTTTTGTAACAAGATATTACGGCGGAAAAATTCCTTCCGCCCCGGTAGATGAAGAGCTTTGGTCAGAAGTAAAAAAACTTGAGGCAAAAGCCACGGAAAACCTTGAGTGGGCGAACCTTAAAGACGCATTCCGCTCGATGTTTGAAATCGCCGACCTTTGCAACAAAAAATTCCAGGCCGCAGAGCCTTGGAAAACAAGGACAACCGAACCGGAAAAAGCGGAAAGCCTTCTGTTCAACCTTTGCTACATCATAAAAGACCTTATGATAATGATGAATCCGTATATGCCGCAGTACACACAGCAAGTCATGGGATATTTTGGAAAATCAATACGGGAATCTCAAATTGGAAAGGAAACAACCGAAGGTCTTGACTGGAGTGATTTGGGAAGCACAACGGGACTTTCTGAAATAGGCGAGACTGCGGTGTACTTTACTCCGATGGATCAAAAGACAATGCTTGCATTCCGCGCTAAATTCGCCGGCTCTCAAACAGAAAGAAAAGAAGGCGGCAAGGCAGAAAAAAAACAGAAGAAACAGGATAAGAAAACTGAGCCTGAAGTTCTTCCGGCGGAAAAACAGCCTGAGTTCTTTGCAAAAAACATACAGCTTAAAGTAGCGAAAATTGTTTCCGTAGAGCGGAATCCAGACTCCGACAAGCTTTATATTGAACACCTTGACGATGGAAGCGGAACAGACCGCGTTATTCAGTCAGGACTTGTTCCTTACCTGAAAGAATCTGAGCTTTTGGGAAAGCACGTTATAATCGCGGATAATCTTGCTCCAAGAAAAATGCGCGGAATAGAAAGCCGGGGAATGCTTCTTGCCGCCGACTACAAGGATGCGGACGGAAAAGATTGCGTTGAGCCAATAACCGCGCCATGGGCTGCTCCAGGAACAAAAGTTATACTTGAAGGCGACGACGCAAATGCTGAAAAACCTTCTGAGATTTCGGCGGACACTTTCTTCCAGATAGCAATAAATGTCGTTAATAAGAACGTTGAAATCGGCGGAAAGAAGCTTATGGCGGACGGAAAGGTTATTTTTACCGAATTTACTGAAAATGGCGGAGTAAACTAACGTGTTTTCCGTTGCAATAAAAAAAATTGAAAAAACGAATTTTATAAATTCCGGTCATTTTCAGCAGACTCCGTTCTGGGCGGATTTTAAAGCTTCCCACGGCTGGAAGAATGAACGGTACCAGATTGAACTTTCTCCTGATGAGCCGCTAAAACATGAACTTTCAGCAAAAACAACGGAAGTTTCTGTTTTGACCAGAGAATTTGGAAAAGGCTTCCTTCGTTTTACAATCGCATATATTCCGCTTTTTCCATCGCTTCCGTTCTGCAATGTTTCCGCGGGCGAACAGACAATTGAATTCTGCAATATGCTTTCCGAAATTGCGGATGCATTGAAAAAAATGCTCCCAAAAAACTTGCTCTGCCTGCGCTTTGACCCTTCGGTGGAATTTCTTTCCCCGGAAGAGCGCGACGAGTTTAATCTTGGCGTGCGTGTGGTTTCTTTTGCAGACAGGCTGAAAATTAAAAAAAACAAAGTCGACATTCAGCCGCCGGATTCAACACAGATAAATTTGTTGCCGGAAGAAAACGAAATTCTTTCTGCAATGAAGCCAAAATGGCGCTACAACATAAACCTAAGCGAAAGAAAAGGTGTTGAGATTCTTAAAATAACCGGCGAAAACCCGGAATTTTCAAAATATCTTGATATTTTTTATGATTTGTACAAAATCACGGCGGAACGCGACGGAATCTCGATTCATTCAAAAAAATATTATGAGGATCTTCTGAAAAAAAGTTCGGACGAAATAAACGCCGGAAAAGATGTTCCTTTAATCAGCCTTTACATTGCAAAACATGAAGAAGATTATTTAGGCGCAATCATTACTTTGTTCAGCAAAACAGAAAGTATTTATCTTTACGGATGTTCGTCCAATAAAAAAAGAAATTTAATGCCGAATTTTCTGCTTCAGTGGACTGCGATAAAAGACGCAAAATCTTACGGAAGCGAATATTACGATATGTACGGAATGCCGCCAACCGACGCGCCGAACCATCCGATGCATGGACTTTATATGTTCAAGACCGGTTTCGGCGGAAAAAATATCCACAGGCCTGGAACTTTTGACATTCCGGCAAGCATTTTGTATAAACCGTATTCTGCCGCAGAAAACGCAAGGGCTTTCTGGCACAAAAAAATACTCAAGAAAATTCGCGGAAGATAAGGCATAAACCTAAATCAGGCTCTGCGAAATCCCTTGCTGACAAAAAAAAACGCTTTGTATAGAAACAAAAAAGAATTTCCATTAGAATCATTTTACTATGAATATGGAAGCTTTTGTTTTGGGTTGTGGCGGAATGATGCCGTTACCTTATCGACATCTTACATCTGTGCTGCTCAGGCGGGACGGAGACCTTTTTCTTTTTGACGGAGGTGAGGGAACTCAGGTTTCGTTAAGGCGTCTTAATTTAAAATGGAAAAAAATCAGCGCGATTTTTGTTTCTCACACGCACGCAGACCACGTTACCGGACTTCCGGGAATTCTTATGCTTTCAGCGCAGGTAGACAGGACAGAGCCGCTTTATATTTACGGCCCGCCGAAAATTGCCGAATATATTGAATCCAGCCGGAAAGTGCTTGATATGTATATAAATTACCCCATCATCGTAAAAGAAATTGCAGCGCCTTGCGAAGTCCACAAAGGCGACGGTTTTTTAATAAGGGCATTTCCGCTTGACCACACAAAAACTTGCGTAGGTTACACTCTTGAAGAAGAAAGCCGACCTGGAATATTCAATCCGGAAAAAGCCGCCTCCTTTGGAATTCCTGCCGGACCGCTCTGGGGAAAACTTCAGAAAGGCCAGGATGTCATTACTGAAGACGGTAAAACCGTTCATCCGTCTGATGTCATGGGAAAACCGCGTAAAGGCCGTAAATTCAGTTTTGTTACAGACACTCTGTACAAAGAGTCAATCGCTGAAGAAGTAAAAGACTCAGACCTTTTGATTTGCGAAGGAATGTTCGAAGATGAGCTCATAGACCAGGCAAAAGAAAAAAAGCACATGACGGCAAGCCAGGCTGCCAGGATTGCAAGGGATTCAAAATCAAAAAGAATGGCGCTGATTCACTATAGTCCTAGATACACGGACAGGGAGCTTGAAAAACTTCTTGCGCAGGCGCAGGAAATATATCCGCAGGCAGAACTTTCCCGCGACCGTGCGCACTATGAAATTCCTTATGAAGACTAAAGATGATTGAACTAATAAATTTTTCAAAAAGCTATGAAAAAAATCTCTTTGCGGTTAAAAATATATGCCTAAAAGCCGAAAAAGGACAGATTACCGGGCTTTTGGGACTTAATGGTGCAGGAAAAACAACAATCATAAAGGCAATAACCGGAAACCATTTTGCAACTTCTGGAAAAATTCTGATGCAAGATGAAAACGGCGCAAAATTCAACATCGAGGAAGACATTGAAAAGGCAAAAAAGCTTACCGGATATGTTCCGGAACAGATAATTTTTCCTGAAAGGCTAAAAGTTGAAGAATACCTTCGCCTTGTAAAGATGCAGTTTTCAGTTTCGGACGAAGATTTTGAAAAGACGATTTTTCTTTGCGGACTTTCGGAGGTTCTTTCAAAAAAAATCGGGACTCTTTCAAAAGGATTCCGTGAACGGCTTGGATTTGCGCAGGCGTTGATTCATTCCCAAGAAAACATTGTTCTTGATGAACCTGTGAACGGACTGGATCCGGCGCAAATAATTCAAATGCGAAAACTTATAAAAAAAATCGCAGAGACCAGGACAGTCTTGATTTCCACACACCTTATGCAGGAAGTCGAAGCGCTTTGTACAAAAATCTATATTCTGCATAACGGCGCAATTGCCATGGAAGGAACGGAAAAAGAAATTCTTGAAAAAACCGGCTCTGAAAACATTGAAAAAGCGTTCTTAAAAGCAACAGGAAAAGAATCTGATGAAAAATTATATTAAATATAAACTTTATAATATTTTTACAGGCGTTTTTTTTTATATTTCTGCGCTGATTTTTAATATTTTTGTTTCGGGACAATTCTTCTTTGTTCAGAAATTTTTTGGCGGAAACGGCACAACGGATTTTCATTATTTTTTTAATGCGATTCCACTGATTTCTGCAATCATAGTTCCGCTTTTAAAATTGAATGAAAACATCTCTTCTTATGATGAAATAATTCCGCTTTGCACAGCAAAAAAAATCCTTGCAGGCTGGATTTCCCTTTTTATTCAGTTTTCTGTAATCCTTCTTCCTCAATTTTTAGTTCCGTTATGCGTAAATCTGTTCGGAAATATTGAAATCGGGCAAGTTTTCTCAGGCTTTCTGATGACTTTTTTTTACGGCGCGGTTTCTTCAGCCCTGTGCGTTTTCTTTTCCCAGCTATGCAGAGCAAAGGCTGTTTCAGCAATAATTTCAATTTTTGCCCTTTCAGTTTTTAATGGAATAAGTTTATTTTCTGTTTTTGCAGGAAACAGCGTTTTTTTTGCTGAAATAATAAAAATGTTCAGTTTTTACCGTCATTTTGATGCGGCGGCAAAAGGAATCATTGACACAAGGGATTTGATTTATTTTTCAGATGTTTCCGCGCTCCTTGTTTTTTTGTCAGTCCTGGTTTCTGAGAAAAACAACGGAAAAATATTTTCAGAAAAAGAAAAAAAACGCGCATTTCTAGTTTTGCTTTGCTCGCTTTTTTTGCTTCTCGACTCGTCACGATTTTACGCGCGGTTTGATTTTACAAAAGGAAATAAATATTCAATTTCAAAATATTCAAAAAAACTCACAGAAGAGGCGGCCGAAACTGTTGAAATCTCGCTTTTTCAAAGCAGAAGCCTTTTGAATTATTATCCCGAAGCAAAAAATATCCGGGAGATTCTTAAAGAATATTCTGAGCACAAGAATATTTCCCTTAAAATTTACAATACGGACAAAGCTGAAAATGCAAAAAAAATTGAACAGTATGGAATCTTTCCGCGGCAGATTCCGGTAATCGGAAACAATAAGACTGAATACCTGAATATTTATTCTGCGGTTATTCTTGAATACATGGACAGGACGGAGGCAATTCCTTTTATTCTTGCAACAAACACACTTGAGTACGACATAGACACAAAACTGATAAATCTTTTTTCAGGAAAAAAGCGCGGCGTGAACATTATTGCTGGAAACGGAATGAATCTTTCCGCCGATTACGGATACGTCATTCCATGGCTGAATTCCAACGGAATTGAAGTGAATGCTGTCAATCTTGATGAAAATATCAAGGAGCAGCTTGAAAAAAATCCGGTGCTCGCGGTTTTCGGCTCAGATAAAATAACAGAAAAACAGTGTGAAGAAATTTATTCATATATTGAAAAAGGCAATTCCGTCTTTTTTGCGGTCTCACCTTACAATGCGGATATTGAAAATTCATGGTACATAACAAAACCTGAAAATCAGAATCTAATAAGAATGCTTGATAATCTAGGCTTCAGTTTTTCCGAAAACCTTATGGCGGATATTTCATGCGCAAGAATTCTTATGCAAAGCAATCAGAATGAAGACGGAACTCCCGCGTCATCCGTTTATAGCCAGCAGATAAACTATCCTATGTGGATAAATATTATGCCGCAAAAAAATGCTACCCAGGGAATTACAGAATACTGGCCGGCAGAACTTGTTCAGACAGAAGACACTGAGCCTCTGCTTTTTACAA
>OIXL01000376.1_pt1 | contig 24053 bp, 38 predicted proteins | sample 1587761 | NCBI WGS metagenome assembly OIXL01 (sample SAMN03283246) | human gut metagenome | biome: human-associated habitat; material: feces | host: Homo sapiens | place: Peru | collected 2012 | reverse complement strand
GCGGCTGGCTGCCAAGGCCAGAGAAGAAAAGTCCAAGATCGACACCCTGCGGGATCGAGAACTGGACAAGGCTAAGCGAGAGGCGCAGCGGCTGGTAGATGCTGCCAAACGCACATCTTCGGACTTCCTGCTCCAGCTGGAGCAGTTGAAGAAAGAGCAGACTGCCACCAACGCCACGGAACTGGCCCGCAAGACCAGGCGGGAGATCAAAAATCGCTTGGGTGAGTTGGACGATATTGTGAACCCCAACCGGCTGAACACCGATTGGGATGCGGATTATAAGTTGCCCCGCCCCTTGCAGGTAGGAGACCATGTGCTCATCAAGGGCATTGGTGAGGGCGACGTGCTGGAACTGGGCAGTAAGATCTTGGTTTCCTCCGGTATGCTGAAAACGCGGGTCAAACCCACGGATCTGCGCCTGCTGCCGCCCAAGAAGAAAGCGCCGATCACCGGCCAGCGCACCCTGCGGCGCACCACCTCCCGGGCAGACGCGGATGTAAAAACCGAGCTGGATCTGCGAGGCCAAACGGTAGAGGAAGCCCTGGGCAACTTGGGTCTGTTTATTGATAAGTGCGTGCTCAATAACATATCTGAGGTGCGCATTATCCACGGCAAAGGTACCGGTGCGCTGCGTACCGCCGTACAGGAAGAACTGCGCCACCACCCCAATGTGGCCGAGTACCGGCTGGGGGTGTACGGCGAGGGCGAGAACGGCGTGACCATTGCCAAGCTCAAGTAGCCCTTATATATAAACATACTATAATATAGCGATTTGCACAGCGTTCAGGCCGATCGGCTTGGGCGCTGCATTTATTTTATTGGTACAATGTCGTATAACTATTGCTGCCAAAAATTAAATTTTTCAAAAATTCGGTCAAAGCGACGCGACGGAATTTTTCCACGGTGCGGGGCGTTTCCTACTAAATATGGAGAACGGCAACTACATCTTGTGGTTCGACAGGGGAGAGATACCAAAAAACCGGTGGTTCTGCTTTGGTGATTTTTACAAAAATGGAGCCGGATTTTCTGTCATTTTGCACAATGAAAAAAATTCCAAAGAACTTCAAAAAAAGGCTTGACAGCAGGGGCTCTATATAATATAATATTGCCTGCGTGTGATTGGGCGTATTATATATATAATATATAGACACCGCAACACACAACCAGATATGCGTTGATGCCGGAGGTTGCGCTCCTACCCAGAGCGGTAATTTCGGCGGAGTATGTCCGATTTCAAACCGGGCGAAACGAATCATTGTACGACGCGGACCGTAAGGGGTCCTTGCAGAGCGTGACTTGCGAACGCGCTGTGCACCGTGTAACCGTGCCCGAATGAACTGCCTTCATTCGGCTTTATTTACGGTAAGGGTTGAAACACACGGGTGGGTAGTCAAACGATGGTTGCTCGCACCATCAAAATTCATGGAGGAATTTCACATGGCAGCAAGTAAAGTTAAGATCCGCATCAGACTGAAGGGCTATGACCACAACCTGGTGGACCAGGCTGCGGAGAAGATCGTAGACACCGCAAAGCGCACCGGCGCTCAGGTGAGCGGTCCCATCCCGCTTCCCACCGAGAAGGAAGTTGTTACCATCCTGCGTGCTGTACACAAGTACAAGGACAGCCGTGAGCAGTTTGAGCAGAGAACACACAAGAGACTCATCGACATTCTCAGACCTTCCAACAAGACGGTGGAAGCGCTGACAAGTCTTGAGCTCCCGGCAGGCGTTGAGATCGAGATTAAGCTCTAATTGAACTGAAAACAGATCGCAACCCGGTCGAGGTCATGTTGGGGAGACCCAACCAATAACCAAAGGAGGAATAAACATGAAGAAAGGTCTTATCGGTAAGAAAATCGGCATGACCCAGGTCTTCGACGCGCAGGGTCATGCAATCCCTGTAACCGTTGTGGAGGCCGGTCCTTGCACGATTACCCAGAAGAAGACAATGGAGAACGACGGCTATGAGGCCATTCAGGTGGGCTTTGGCGATGTGAAGATCACACGCGTCAACAAACCGATGAAGGGTCATTTTGACAAAGCCGATGTGGCTCCCAAGAAGACACTGAAGGAATTTCGTCTGGACGACATTTCCGCAATGAATGTAGGTGACATCCTGAAGGCCGATATTTTCGCTCCCGGCGAAAAGATCGATGTGAAGGGCACCAGCAAGGGTAAGGGCACCGCAGGCGCCATCAAGAGATGGAACTTCTCCAGACTTAAAGAGTCACACGGTACCGGCCCTGTTGCAAGGCACGCCGGCTCCCTGGGCGCTTGCTCCGATCCCTCGAGAGTTTACAAGGGAAAGAAGCTCGCCGGTCACCTCGGCTGCGAGAGAGTCACCATCCAGAATCTTGACGTAGCTAAGATCGATGCAGATAACAACCTCATCGCTATCAAGGGCGCCATCCCCGGCCCCAAGGGCGGCATCGTGGTTATCCGCAACGCAAAGAAAGCATAAGGAAAGGAGTAGAATAGAATGCCTACAGTATCAGTTTTTGACATGACAGGTAAAAAGGTTTCCGACCTTGAGCTTGCAGAAAGCATTTTCGGAATCGAGCCCAGCATCCCTGCTATGCATCTCTGCGTAGTCAGCTATCTGGCAAATCAGCGTCAGGGCACACAGTCTACTCTTACCAGAGCAGAAGTCAGCGGCGGCGGTAAGAAGCCCTGGAGACAGAAGGGCACCGGCCGCGCAAGACAGGGTTCGACCAGAGCTCCGCAGTGGTATCACGGCGGTATCTCTCACGGCCCCAAGCCCCGTGATTATCACAAGGACGTCAATAAGAAGGTCAGAAGACTTGCTATCAAGTCCGCCCTCTCCGCGAAGGTTCAGGACAATGAGCTGATAGTCCTCGACAGCCTCACTCTTGAGAACATCAAGACTAAGGAAATGGTCAAGGTCGTCAACGCTCTTGAGACCGGCAAGAAGGTTCTCATCGTCCTTCCCGAGAAGAACGAGACCGTCTACAGAAGCGCTCGCAACATCAAGGGCGTCAAGACCACTCTTGTCAGCACACTCAATGTTTACGATATCCTCAACTGCGATTCTCTCGTAGTGCTCAAGGATGCCGTATCTAAGATTGAGGAGGTATACGCATAATGGCAGATATTAAATATTATGATGTAATTCTCAAGCCTGTAATCACAGAGAAATCCATGAATGTCATGGGTGAGAAAAAATACACTTTCCTGGTTCATCCGGAAGCAAACAAGTCTCAGATCAAAGAGGCTGTTGAGAAAATGTTCGAAGGAACAAAAGTAAAGAGCGTTAACACCATGAATATGGATGGAAAGAAAAAACGCCGTGGTATGACAGTTGGAACAACTGCTAAAACCAAAAAAGCTATCGTAGCTCTGACAGAAGACAGCAAAGAAATCGAAATCTTCGAAGGACTTTAATTGATAGCTCAGGCGGTACGAGTGCCACTTCGGAAGCTTTGCTTCCTCAGCCGCGTTACACGCTTATGAGTCTTCACAAGAATCCGACCTTACATGCAAGCATGACGGTCTGCTTCTTATGAATCCTCGGCACTCTGATTATCGCGAGTATACGCATTCAAAAGCGTGAGGACAAATTTGAAAGGAGAACAAAAATGGGAATCAAAAGTTATAACCCATATACACCGTCTAGAAGACATATGACTGGTTCCGACTTCTCTGAGATCACAAAAGCAACTCCAGAGAAATCCCTTACCGTGTCTTTAAAGAAAAACGCTGGACGTAACAACCAGGGTAAGATCACAGTTAGACACCGCGGAGGCGGAAGCAGAAGAAAATACAGAATCATCGACTTCAAGAGAAGAAAAGATGGAATCCCTGCAACAGTTAAAACAATCGAGTACGATCCGAACAGAACCGCCAACATCGCCCTGATCGTATATGCAGATGGTGAGAAGAGCTACATCCTTGCTCCTCAGGGTCTGACAGACGGCATGAAGGTCATGAACGGACCGAAGGCCGAGATCCGCGTAGGCAACTGCCTGCCCCTCTCTGAGATCCCTGTAGGTACTATGGTTCACAACGTTGAGCTTTACATCGGAAAGGGCGGACAGCTGGCAAGAACTGCCGGTGCTTCTGCTCAGCTGATGGCAAAGGAGAACGGTTATGCAACACTTCGTCTTCCTTCCGGAGAGATGAGAATGGTTCCGCTGGCTTGCCGCGCAACCATCGGTGTTGTAGGCAACGGAGACCACAGCCTGATTCACTATGGTAAGGCTGGCCGTATCCGCCACATGGGCATTCGTCCTCATGTCCGCGGTTCTGTCATGAACCCGAACGATCACCCTCATGGTGGTGGTGAAGGTAAGGCACCTGTCGGACGTCCCGGCCCTGTAACCCCTTGGGGCAAGCCTGCTCTTGGTTACAAGACTCGTAAGAGAAAATCTTCTGACAAGCTCATCGTAAGAAGAAGAAACGGAAAGGGACTTAAATAAGGAGGTACGAAATGGCAAGATCACTGAAAAAAGGACCTTTCGCTGACGAAAGCCTTTTGAAGAAGGTAGATGCAATGAACGCTGCCGGCGACAAGCAGGTTATCAAGACCTGGTCCCGCCGTTCCACGATTTTCCCGTCCTTTGTTGGACATACCATTGCGGTTCATGACGGCAGAAAGCATGTTCCGGTATACATTACGGAAGACATGGTCGGACACAAGCTCGGTGAGTTCGTACAGACCAGAACATTCCGCGGTCATAACGGAAATAACAAAGAATCCAGCACGGGTAGGTAATTACTCAGTGCCTGTTACATCGAAAGGAGTTCAGATCTATGGCTAACGGACATAGAACACAAGTAAAGAGAGCCAGAAATGCGGTCAAGGATACAAGACCTCACGCAAAGCTCACCAATGCAAGAATTCCGGTTCAGAAGGCCTGCTTCGTAATGGATGCCATCAGAGGTAAGGATGTTACGACAGCAATTGGAATTCTTGAGTACAGTCCGAGATATGCTTCGGGCGTGATCCTGAAATTATTAAAGTCTGCAGCAGCAAACGCAGAGAACAATCTCGGCATGAATGTCGCAGATCTCTATATTGCAGAATGCCATGCTTCCAACGGCCCGATCATGAAGAGAATTCAGCCTCGTGCACAGGGCAGAGCTTATCGCATCTTCAAGAGAATGAGCAATCTGTACATTACTCTTGATGAGAAGAAGGCACAGAGCGAAGAAAAGCCTGCTGAAGCTGCAGCAGAGACCAAGTAATTCAGGTGATGGAAAGGAGCCTATATGGGACAGAAAGTTAATCCTCATGGCATGAGAGTCGGCATCATCAAGGATTGGGATTCCAGATGGTATGCTGATGATAAGCACTTCTCTGACATGCTGGTAGAAGATCACAAGATCAGAGAGTTCCTCAAGAAGAAACTCGAGCAGGCAGGCATCTCCAAGATTGAAATCGAGAGAGCTTCCGGCAGAGTAAAGGTTACGGTTTATTCCGCAAAGCCCGGTGTTGTAATCGGTAAGGGCGGCGCTGAGATCGAGAACACCAAGAAGCAGCTTCAGAAGCTGACTGCTGACAAGGTTGTTCTTGAGATCAAGGAAATCAAGAGACCTGACAAGGATGCACAGCTGGTTGCAGAGAACATCGCTCAGCAGCTTGAGAACCGTGTTTCCTTCCGCAGAGCAATGAAGTCCGCTATGAACCGTACCATGAAGACCGGAGCACTTGGTGTGAAGGCTTCCTGCGCAGGACGTCTTGGCGGTGCGGATATCGCTCGTACCGAGACCTATTCTGACGGAACCATTCCGCTTCAGACCCTGCGTGCAGACATCGACTACGGCTTTGCAGAAGCAGACACCACCTACGGCAAGGTAGGCGTTAAGGTCTGGATCTACAAGGGCGAGATTCTTCCCAAGAAGAAGAACGAGCAGGCAGTCGCTGCCTCTGATGAATCCAAGGGAGGTGACAACTAATGTTAATGCCGAAGAGAGTTAAATATCGTGCTGTTTTCCGCGGAGATCGCCGCGGAAAGGCATCGCGCGGCAACAAGATTACCTACGGTGAGTACGGTCTTGTTGCAACCGAAGCAAAGTGGGTTCGCTCCAATCAGATTGAGGCAGCCCGTGTCGCACTGACACGTTACATCAAGCGTGGCGGCCAGGTTTGGATCAAGGTTTTCCCTGACAAGCCTGTAACCGGCAAGCCCCTGGGAGTTCGAATGGGATCCGGAAAGGGCTCCGTGGAATACTGGGTAGCAGTTGTAAAACCCGGCAGAGTTATGTTTGAAATCTCCGGAGTACCTGAAGAAGTGGCAAGAGAAGCTCTTCGTCTTGCCGGAACCAAGCTTCCGATCAAAACGAAGATTGTTACCAAGGCAGATCTGGAAGGCGGTGCAGAATGAAGTCTACTGAATACATGAAGGAACTGCAGGCGAAGAACATCGACGAGCTCAGAGAGGATCTTGAGTCCGCTAAGAGAGAGCTCTTCAACCTCAGATTCCAGAACGCAACCAATCAGCTGCAGAACACTGCAAGAATCACTGAGGTTCGCAAGAACATTGCCAGAATCCAGACCGTGATTACTGCAAAGGCTGCGAATTAATCTGTTACCGGAAAGGAGTAAATACCGTGGAAAGAAATCTTAGAAAAGTCCGTATCGGTAAGGTTGTCAGCGACAAGATGGACAAGACCGTCACTGTTGCAATCGAGAACCACGTGAAGCATCCGGTAATCGGAAAGATCGTAAAGAAGACCTACACACTGAAGGCACACGATGAGAACAACGAGTGCGGCATCGGCGATACCGTAAAGGTTATGGAGACCAGACCGCTGTCCAAGACCAAGAGATGGAGAGTCATCTCCATCGTTGAGAAGGCAAGATAATCTGCCTTCCCGGGGACCGTTGTTTGTGAATCAGAAAGGACTAGAACATGATTCAGCAGGAAACAAGACTGAAGGTCGCTGATAACACCGGTGCCAGAGAGCTTCTCTGCATTCGTGTTTGCGGTGGATCTACCAGAAGATATGCCAGAATTGGCGATACAATTGTCGCATCTGTAAAGGATGCAGCTCCCGGCGGTATGGTAAAGAAGGGTGACGTCGTTAAGGCTGTTGTCGTTCGTACTGTTCGTGAGACACGCAGAAAAGATGGTTCTTACATCCGTTTCGATGAGAACGCAGCTGTTATCATCAAGGATGATCTGACACCTACAGGAACTCGTATTTTCGGACCCGTAGCAAGAGAGCTTCGTGATAAGCAGTTCATGAAGATCCTGTCCCTTGCTCCGGAAGTACTGTAAGGAGGAATGAAATGGCAGCAAGCAAGATCAAAGTTGGCGATACCGTAAAGGTAATTGCCGGTAAGGACCTCGGCAAAGAGGGAAAGGTTACTGCTGTTGACCGCGAGAACCACAAGGTGGTTGTTGAGGGCATCAACAAGGTGACCAAGCACAACAAGCCTTCCGCACAGAATCAGGAAGGCGGAATCGCAGAGAAGGAAGCTGCTCTCGACATCTCCAACGTAATGCTGGTTGTTGACGGACAGACCACCAGAGTCGGATTCAAGGTAGAAGACGGGAAGAAGATCCGTATTGCCAAGAAGACCGGCAAGGAAATCAAATAAGGCAGAAAGGAGGAGAAACGATGAGCAGCAGACTTAAAGATCAGTACAATACCGAGATTCGCGAGGCTATGGTCAAGAAGTTCGGATACACCAATCCGATGCAGATCCCGAAGCTTGACAAGATTGTTGTCAACATGGCAGTCGGCGAAGCAAAGGAGAACGAGAAGCTCCTTGAGACCGCAGCAAAGGATCTCGAGACCATTACCGGCCAGCATCCGGTTTACACAAAAGCAAAGAAGTCCATTGCAAACTTCAAGATTCGTGAAGGCATGCCGATCGGCTGCAAGGTAACTCTTCGCGGCGATCGTATGTACGAGTTCCTTGACAGACTCGTGAACCTGGCTCTGCCCCGCGTACGTGACTTCAGAGGCGTCAATCCCAACTCCTTCGACGGAAGAGGAAACTATGCTCTTGGTATCAAGGAGCAGCTGATCTTCCCTGAAATCGAGTATGACAAGATTGACAAGGTAAGAGGAATGGACATCATCTTTACAACCACCGCAAATACCGATGAGGAAGCGCGCGAGCTGTTGAGACTGTTCAACATGCCTTTTGCAAAGTAATAAAAGGAGATTGACATGGCAAAGACTTCTATGAAGATCAAGCAGCAGATGAAGCCCAAGTTTTCTACGCGTGCTTACACACGCTGCAAGATTTGCGGCCGTCCGCATTCCGTACTGAAGAAGTATGGCATCTGCAGAATCTGCTTCCGTGAGCTCGCATACAAGGGCGAGATCCCGGGTGTTAAGAAAGCATCCTGGTAATACGTATCACAACAATTCATTAGGATATCGCACAGAAAAGGAGAGATTTACATTATGTCTATGAGTGATCCGATCGCTGATATGCTTACAAGAATCCGTAACGCAAATACAGCAAAGCATGATACAGTTGATGTTCCGAACTCCAAGATCAAGATGGCAATTGCCAACATTCTTCTGGACGAGGGATATATTTCCAAAATCGATCTGGTTGATAACGGAAGCTTCAAGGATATCCGCATCACCCTGAAGTACGGTGCAGACCGCAACGACCGCATCCTGACCGGACTGCAGAGAATTTCCAAGCCCGGCATGCGCGTATACGCAAGCAAGGACAATGTACCGAAGGTTCTGGATGGACTGGGAACTGCAATCCTTTCCACCAACCAGGGCGTTATTACCGACAAGAAGGCAAGAGAGCTGCAGGTTGGCGGCGAGGTTCTTGCATTCATCTGGTAATTTCCATATTTTTTAAAAACTGTATCAGGAAGTCCCACGGGATGGGTGGGACGTTCCTGATTACTGTTGAAAATCTGAAGCAAAGCAATACATGTACAGAATCACGAATATGAATTAGGAGGAACGGGCATGTCACGTATCGGTTTAATGCCAATCGCTATACCGGCAGGCGTTACTGTTGATGTAGCAGAAAATAACACAGTGACGGTTAAGGGGCCTAAGGGAACACTTACCAGAACTCTTCCTGCAGAGATGAAGTTCGAGCAGGAGAACGGTGAGCTCCACATTGTAAGACCCAACGATCAGAAGAAAGAAAAGGCACTTCACGGCCTGACCAGAGCACTGGTTCACAATATGGTTGTCGGTGTTACCGACGGCTACACCAAGACACTGGAGATCAATGGTGTCGGCTACAGAGCTCAGAAGAAGGGCAAGGTCCTGGAGCTGCATTTAGGATATTCCCACAACGTTGAGATGGAAGATCCGGAAGGAATCGAGACGGTTGTAGAAGGCAACAAGATTCTTGTCAAGGGTATTGACAAGGAGCTCGTTGGACAGTGGGCAGCTGATATCAGAGATAAGAGAAAGCCGGAGCCGTATAAGGGCAAGGGTATCAAGTACGATTACGAGACGATCCGCCGCAAGGTTGGTAAGACTGGTTCTAAGAAGTAATCGGATAAGGAGCGTGTACAATGGTTAAGAAGGAAAATAGAAAGTTAATCCGCGAAAAGAAACATCTGAAGGTTCGCAACCGTTTCAGCGGAACCGCTGAGAGACCGCGCCTTTCCGTATACAGAAGCAACAGCCACATTTATGCGCAGGTCATCGATGACGAGGCCGGCAGAACCATCGCGGCTGCTGGTACGGTTGAGAAGGATGTCAAGGCTGCTCTGGAGCACACTGACGATATCGCTGCTGCAGAATACATCGGCGATCTTGTTGCAAAGAGAGCAATGGAAAAAGGCGTATCTAAAGTCGTATTCGACAGAGGCGGCTTTATTTATCAGGGCAAGGTAGCAGCACTTGCAGATGCGGCACGTAAGGCCGGCCTGGAATTCTAAGGGAGGAGAGACTAGATGAAGCGTTCTAATATTGATGCAAGTCAGATGGAACTCACCGAGAAGGTCGTTACGATCAAGCGTGTCACAAAGGTTGTAAAGGGCGGCCGTACGATGAGATTCTCCGCACTTGTTGTAGTAGGTGACAACAACGGCCACGTAGGTGTCGGCCTTGGAAAGTCCACTGAAATTCCGGAAGCAATCCGCAAGGGCAAGGAGGATGCTGCAAAGCACCTCGTAACCGTAGCTCTGGATGAGGTTGGCTCCATTTCTCACGACTATATCGGCAAGTACGGCTCTGCAGAGGTTCTTCTGAAGAAGAGCCCCGATGGTACCGGTATCATCGCCGGCGGTCCTGCTCGTACTGTCTGCGAGCTCGCAGGAATCAAGAACATCCGTACCAAGTCTCTTGGTTCTAACAACAAGCAGAATGTCGTTCTGGCAACTCTGTCCGGCCTGTCCAGCCTGAAGGCTCCGGAAGAGGTTGCTGCAAGACGCGGCAAGTCTGTTGAGGACCTGAAGGGCTGATGCCCTCCGGTCTTCGGTAGAACGAAAGGAGTTTAAAATGGCGGATACAAAAAAGCTTAAAATTACACTTGTAAAGTCTACGATTGCTGCAGTTCCGAAGAACAAGGCGATCATCAAGTCCATGGGATTCCACAAACTGAACAGCAGCGTTATCCTTCCGGATAATGATGCGACTAGAGGACAGATCAGACTGATCGCTCCTTATGTCAAGGTTGAGGACGCAGAATAAGGAGGGACTGACAGATGGAATTATCTAATTTAAGACCTGCTGCAGGTTCTACAAAGAATAACTTCAGAAGAGGCCGCGGCCACGCTTCCGGAAACGGAAAGACCGCAGGCTTTGGTCACAAGGGACAGAAGGCTCGTTCCGGAAGACCGAGAGCAGGCTTCGAAGGTGGTCAGATGCCTCTGTATCGTCGCCTTCCCAAGCGCGGCTTCAAGAACTACAACCACAAGGATATCGTTGCAGTAAGCCTTGCAAAGATTGCTGATGTCTTTGAGGACGGCGCAGTCATCGATGTTCAGGCACTTCTGGACAAGAAGGTCATCAAGAACGTTGGAGACGGTGTGAAGGTTCTTTCCGGCGATAAGGGCGATGCAAAGTTCGAGCTGACGAAGAAGTTTACCATCAAGGCAAACGGATTCAGCGCAGCTGCCAAGGAAAAGATCGAGAATGCAGGCGGAACTGCTGAGCTTCTTGAGAAGTAATTGGTACCTGAACCTGACTCGAAAGGCATGGTAAAAGGTTATGTTTGAATCCGTGAAAAACGCATTCAAGGTGAAGGAGATCCGTAACAGGATCTTCTTTACGCTTGTAATGCTGGTGATCATCCGTTTCGGATCTCAGCTGCCGGTTCCCGGTGTTAACAGGGAATATTTCGCCAATTGGTTTGCACAGCATACCGGAGATGCATTTTCTCTGGTAGATGCGTTCACCGGCGGATCTTTCCTCAACATGTCTATTCTGGCATTGAATATCAACCCTTATATTACATCTTCCATTATCATTCAGCTTCTTACAATCGCAATTCCGAAGCTGGAAGAGATGCAGAAGGAAGGGGAAGAGGGCCGCAAGATGCTGGCTTCGATCACCCGTTATCTTACAGTTGGACTTGCACTGTTTGAAGGCGGCGCTATGGCGATCGGCTTTGGCAGACAGGGACTGCTGCAGGAGTATAACGCGATCAACGTTATCATGGTGATTGCGACACTGACTGCAGGTTCTGCATTCCTGATGTGGATCGGCGAGCAGATTACAGACAAGGGAATCGGAAACGGCATTTCCATTGTTCTGACGATCAACATCGTTTCCAGAATGCCTCAGGATATGGTCGGACTGTTTGATCAGTTCGTAAAGGGCAAAACAGTTGCCAAGGCAATTGTTGCAGCTGTGATCATTGTGGCAGTGATCATCGCCATGGTGATTCTGGTTATTCTGCTGAACGATGCAGTGAGAAGAATTCCGGTACAGTATGCGAGAACGCTTCGCGGAAGAAGCCAGTATGGCACTTCCACCTCGAGCATTCCGCTGAAGGTGAATACGGCAGGTGTTATGCCGATTATCTTCGCATCTTCTCTGATGGAGTTCCCGGTCATCATTTCTTCTCTGGCGGGCTACAACGGGACAGGCGTCTGGTCAGCTCCTCCTTCTGGTGCAATCCCGCTGCGCCGAAGTACTCTCTGGGTCTTGTTGTTTATGTAGCGATGCTGATCTTCTTTGCTTACTTCTATACCTCCATCACCTTCAACCCGATTGAGGTGGCGGACAATCTGAAGAAGGGAAGCGGCTTCATTCCGGGAATTCGTCCCGGCAAGCCTACCAGTGAGTATCTGAACAGGCTGCTCAACTACATCATTTTCGTTGGTGCGGTCGGCCTGACGATTGTAGGTATTCTGCCGTTCTTCTTCCGCGGCGTGTTCAACGCGAACGTGGATTTCGGCGGAACCAGTCTGATCATTGTTGTCAGCGTAATTCTTGAGACGATTAAGCAGGTGGAATCTCTGATGGTACAGAGAAACTACACTACTTTCTTATCAGATTGATGCGGCACGCAGACGGATCGGTAGCCGGATTCCGGAAACGGGACCCTGCCCGGTCCGTTTGCTGTATTTATGAGAAATTTTCATCGGGTCCGCAGACAGGCTGCGGCTGGAAAGGTCAGTAAAATGAAAATTGTTATGCTTGGAGCACCGGGTGCCGGAAAAGGCACACAGGCGGTAATGATCTGCGAGAAATATGGCATTCCGCACATCTCCACCGGAGATATTTTCCGTTCGAACATCAAGAATGGCACAGAGCTTGGAAAGAAAGCCAAGGAGTACATGGACCAGGGCAAGCTCGTTCCGGATGAACTTACGATTCAGCTTCTTCTGGACCGCGTGGCACAGGACGACTGCAGGAACGGCTATGTTCTGGACGGCTTCCCGAGAACCATTCCTCAGGCTGAGGTACTGACGAAGGCTCTGGCTGAGAACGGCAGTAAGGTGGATTATGCGATCAACGTAGATGTTCCGGATGAGAACATCATTCACCGTATGAGCGGCCGCAGAAGCTGCCCGAAGTGCGGAGCTTCTTATCACATTGAGTACATCCCGCCGAAGCAGGAAGGCATCTGTGATGCATGCGGAGCGGAGCTGATTCAGCGCGAGGATGACAAGCCGGAGACCGTGAAGAATCGCCTGGCAGTTTATCACGAGCAGACACAGCCCCTGATTGAGTACTACGAAAAGGCAGATGCTCTGCGGACGGTTGACGGAACGAAAGACAAGGATGAAGTCTTTGGCGATATCGTCGCCATCCTGGGCTGATTCCTTCTGAGAAATAAGAGAGGTAATTATGTCCAAAGCAGATGTCATCGAACTGGAGGGAGTTGTTGTGGAAAAGCTCCCCAACACCATGTTCCGCGTAAAGCTTGAGAACGGTGCCATCATTCTGGCACACATCAGCGGGAAGCTTCGTCAGAACTTCATCCGCATTCTTCCCGGAGATAAGGTCACACTGGAGATGTCCACCTATGACCTGACCAAGGGCAGAATCATCTGGAGAGATAAGTAAGACAGAAGACTTATTTTTCTGAAATAAAATTATAAAAACAGCTTGCTCATTGAAAATGTGAGTGCTATACTGTAACGGCGTCTGAAAAGAACACATGGGATAACTATGCGCTCTTGATGACGCCGTAACTATTTTAATGACAGCAGAAAGGAGCGTACATCGTGAAGGTTAGAGCATCGGTTAAGCCCATGTGCGAGAAGTGCAAGGTTGTAAAGCGCAAAGGGGTTATCCGGGTTATCTGCGAGAATCCGAAGCACAAACAGAGACAGGGTTGATCAGAGCCATTATGCTTTGATACCGCTGGTCGGTCCGGCAGGACAGTGAATGTCGTGCCGAACGAAGTGGAAAGGCCGGAATCCGTTATTTTATCCGGCTGGGCGTGGAATGACAGTGCAGATTGCCGATCTGTCGATCCGGCGAATGCAGAAGCATCCATCCGGGAAGCAGAAGCATATCGGAAGCTGCAGGACTGTCGTGACCTGTATCGCAGAATGATACTCACCATCCGGCATAAGGTTTATGCAAGGGAGTACATAAGCAGGTTCGCCTCAATCAAAACAAAAGCTTCTCATAAGAAGAAGCAATCACTTTTATTTTTAAGGAGATCATAAAAATGGCTCGTATTGCAGGTGTTGATTTACCCAGAGACAAGCGCGTTGAGATCGGTCTTACTTCCATCTATGGAATCGGCCGTACCTCCGCAGACAAGATTCTTAAGGCTACAGGCGTGGATCCTGATACCCGCTGCAGAGATCTGACAGATGATGATGTCAAGAAGCTCGCAGAAGAGATCGCTGAGAACTACATGGTAGAGGGTGACCTTCGCCGTGATATCGCGATGAATATCAAGATGCTCACCGAGATTGGTTCCTACAGAGGAGTTCGTCACAGAAGAGGACTTCCGGTTCGTGGCCAGCACACCAAGAACAACGCTCGTACCCGCAAGGGACCTCGTAAGACCATCGCTAATAAGAAACAGTAATTTTGTCGCACCGGGAATAAGGTGCTTACCGCGGCAGATCTGCTTTGCGGTATGTAGATGAAAGGATAATGATTATGGCAGTAAGTAAGAAAGCAGCAGCTTCCAAGAAGCGCGTTAAGAAGAACGTTGAGCGCGGCCAGGCACACATCCAGGCTTCCTTCAACAACACCATCGTTACTCTGACAGATACCCAGGGCAATGCTCTTTCCTGGGCTTCCGCAGGCGGACTTGGCTTCAAGGGCTCCAGAAAGTCCACTCCCTATGCAGCACAGCTTGCAGCAGAGACTGCAACCAAGGCTGCTCTGATCCATGGCCTGAAGGCAGTTGATGTCTTCGTAAAGGGACCCGGATCAGGAAGAGAGGCTGCAATCCGTGCGCTGAACGCAAACGGACTTCAGGTTCTGTCCATCACGGACGTGACTCCGGTTCCTCACAACGGATGCCGCCCGCCCAAGCGCAGAAGAGTATAGTAATGTCATTCAGCTTCCGGCTGAATGAGTATGTAAAGCAGTTTTGGATGAAGGCACCGCTCTGCGGTGTTGTAAACAACAATCAGAAGCCGCAGAAGCGTCTTCTGACAGAATGAAAGGAGCCGATTATGGCAGTAGATAAGACACCCGTCCTGAAGAGATGCAGATCTCTGGACCTTGATCCCACATTCCTTGGATATGACAAGAAGTCCAAGAGAACCCTCACCAGAAGAAGCAGAAAGATGTCCGAGTACGGCATGCAGCTTCGTGAGAAGCAGAAGGCTAAGTTCATCTATGGCGTACTGGAGAAGCCTTTCCGCAACTACTACGAGAAGGCTGACCGTATGAAGGGCATGACCGGTGAGAACCTGATGGTTATGCTGGAGTCCCGTCTGGACAACGTTGTTTTCCGTATGGGCTTTGCACGCACCAGAAGAGAGGCTCGTCAGGTTGTTGACCACAAGCACATTCTTGTAAATGGCAAGTGCATCAACATCCCTTCTTATCAGATTAAGGCCGGCGATGTGATCGAGGTGAAGGAAGCAAACCGCACCATGCAGAGATTCAAGGACATCGCTGAAGTTACCGCAGGCAGACTCACACCGGAGTGGGTTGATGTGGACAAAGAGAATTTCAAAGGAACCGTAAGCACACTTCCGAAGAGAGATCAGATCGACGTTCCCGTTGATGAGATGCAGATCGTCGAGTTGTATTCCAAGTAATTCGTGTAACGCGGAGTCCTACACCGGCAGTATGATGCGGGTACTCCGCTACTGCATTGAAAATCATAAGGAGGTATATGCGTGTTTGATTTTGAAAGACCCAGCATTGAAACGACTGAGATGTCCGATGACAATAAATTCGGCAGATTCGTTGTAGAACCCCTCGAAAGAGGGTATGGTCTTACTCTCGGAAATTCCCTGAGAAGAATCATGCTTTCTTCACTTCCGGGCGCGGCAGTCAGCCAGATCAAAATCGATGGCGTTCAGCATGAGTTCAGCACGATTCCGGGTGTAAAAGAAGATGTTACGGATATCATCATGAACATCAAGAGCCTGGCAATCAAGAACTCCAGCGAGACCGACGAGCCCAAGACCGCATACATCGAGTATGAGGGAGAAGGCATTGTACACGCCAGCGATATCCAGGCAGATCAGGATATTCACATCATGAATCCCGATCTGGTTATCGCCACTCTCTCCGGCAAGAAGACGAAGCTGTTCATTGAGCTTACGATCACCAAGGGAAGAGGATATGTCAGCGCTGACAAGAACAAGAACGAGGATACCAAGATCGGAATCATCCCGATTGACTCGATTTACACTCCGGTACAGAGAGTCAATGTAACGGTTGAGAACACTCGTGTCGGTCAGCAGACAGACTTCGACAAGCTGACGCTGGATGTCACAACCAACGGCACTCTGGCACCTGACGAGGCGGTAAGCCTTGCAGCGAAGGTCCTCTCTGAGCATCTTTCCGTATTTATCGATCTGAGCGACAACGCAAAGACCACGGAAATCATGGCAGAGCCCATTGATGACAACAAAACCAAGGCTCTTGAAATGAGCATTGACGAGCTCGAGCTTTCTGTCCGTTCTTACAACTGCCTCAAGAGGGCAGGAATCAATACGGTTCAGGAGCTTTGCAGCAAGACTCCCGATGAGATGATGAAGGTCAGAAACCTCGGCAGAAAGTCTCTGGACGAAGTTCTGGAGAAGCTGAAGGAACTGGGCCTGAAGCTGAACATGGGAACCGATATCGAGATCTGAGAGAATCAGATGGTTGAATCCGGATCTTCACGGCACGATGTGACGGGGAGAGAAGAGCACAGATAATAGTATGAACTTCCTGCGGCGGTAAATCCCATGAGGTACGCTGCGGGTCGGCATCAGCAGGCCTTCTGCGGGTAATTCCACAGGTTCCGCAGGGGCTGCCAAAAGAACAGGAGAAAAACAATGGCTGAGTACAGAAAGTTAGGAAAAAAGACCAAGCTGAGAAAGGCACTGCTTCGTTCTCAGGTAACCGCACTGCTTTACAATGGAAAGATCATCACCACGGAGGCACGTGCAAAGGAAATCCAGAAGCTGGTTGAGCCCATGATCACTCTTGCAGCGAAGGAGAAGGATAACTTCGAAGAGGTTACCGTTATGGCCAAGGTTGCCCGCAAGGACAAGGATGGCAAGCGTGTCAAGGAAGTAAAGGACGGCAAGAAGGTTACCGTTTATGATGAAGTCGAGAAGAAGGTCACCAAGGACGCTCCTTCCCGTCTGCATGCAAGACGTCAGCTCATGAAGTTCCTGTATCCTGTAACCGAGGTTCCGGCTGCAGGCGCAGGCCGCAAGAAGAACACCAAAGAGGTTGATCTTGTGGAGAAGCTCTTCAACGAGTATGGCAAGAAGTATGCATCCCGCAACGGTGGTTACACCAGAATCGTAAAGATCGGCCAGAGAAAGGGCGACGCAGCTCTTATGGTTGTTCTTGAGTTCGTATAAGTCGTTTTCTGAACAGGGAAGCATGAAAATCCCCCGGACCTGATGGTTCGGGGGATTTTTGAATCCTGCGGGTTTCGGATCCCCCGGATTTCGGACCCTGCGATTCTTGAATCCTGCGGGTTTCGAGGAAGAGGGGCAACATCGCCTTCACATTTTCGGGAAAGTCTGCTATTCTGCATAAGGTCGAAAAAGAAGGCTAGGAAGGCCGGGCGAATGAAGGCCGGGCGGTACAGAAATGGACAGGAGTTTGGAGAGAAAATATGTCATCCAAGGCTATGATACAGATCAAAAAGCTGATTCATGATTATGTCACACGAGATGACGAGGGCAACATCAACGGAAAGGTGAGGGCCCTCGACAACGTATCTCTGGATGTAAAGCCGGGTGAATTCATTGCGGTGCTGGGGCATAACGGCTCCGGCAAATCAACGCTTGCGAAGCATCTGAATGCCCTGCTTTTCCCCTCTGAGGGAGAGGTCTGGGTGGACGGAATGGAAACCTCGGATGAGAATCAGATCTGGAACATACGGCAGGAGGCCGGCATGATTTTCCAAAATCCGGACAATCAGATCATCGGACAGATTGTGGAGGAGGACGTCGGCTTCGGGCCGGAGAACCTGGGGGTTCCCACCAAAGAAATCTGGGAGCGTGTGGATGAAGCGCTGACAACGGTCGGGATGCAGGAATTCCGAAGGAAATCACCGAACCGTCTTTCCGGCGGACAGAAGCAGCGCGTTTCCATTGCCGGCGTCATTGCGATGCACCCCAAATGCATCATTATGGATGAGCCGACCGCGATGCTGGACCCTTCCGGAAGAAGAGAAGTGATCCGGGCCGCAAGGGCACTGAACGATGTAGAAAACATTACCATCATTCTCATTACGCATTATATGGAAGAAGCCATTTATGCGGACCGTGTTTTTGTGATGGATCAGGGAAAAGTGGCGCTGCAGGGGACTCCGCATGAGGTGTTCTCCAATGTAGACAAAATGAAGGAGCTTCATCTGGATGTTCCGGAGGTGACGCTTCTTGCGGATGAGCTGAGAAAGGCCGGGATGGATCTTCCTGCCGGGATTCTGACCAGGGAAGAGCTGGCGCAGGCACTCGGGCTGAAGAAGGACGGCCGGAAAGCAGAGTAATATGTCACTGAAAATAGATGATATTTCATATGTATATGATCAGGGGACCGCAATGTCGGTCAGTGCACTGAATCACATTTCCGTGGAGATTCCGGATGGTCAGTTCATCGGACTGGTCGGACATACGGGCTCCGGAAAATCAACCTTTGTGCAGATGCTGAATGGTCTTTTGCTGCCGAGCTCCGGACATATCTACTGGGACGGGCAGGACATTCAGGCAAACGGCTTTGACCGGAAGACGCTTCGGGCCAGCGTGGGACTTGTATTTCAGTATCCGGAGCACCAGCTGTTTGAATCGGACGTGATCACCGATGTCATGTTCGGTCCGAAGAATCTGGAGCTTTCACCAGAGGAGTGCAGAAAGCGGGCAGAGGATGCCCTCACCCAGGTGCAGCTTGGAAAAGAATTCTGGCGGATGTCTCCGTTTGATCTTTCCGGAGGGCAGAAGAGAAGAGCTGCCATTGCAGGCGTGCTTGCCATGCACCCGAGAATTCTGATTCTGGATGAGCCTACGGCAGGACTGGATCCCCGGGGCAGAGATGAAATTCTGGACATGGTGCGGAAAATGAAGGAAAACCTGCACATGACCATTGTTCTGGTATCGCACAGCATGGACGATGTCGCAGAGTATGCTGACCGGATTCTGGTTATGAACGACGGCTCTCTGATGATGGACGGGACGCCGCAGGAGGTGTTCGCGCGTTATAAGGAGCTGGAGCCCGTCGGTCTTGCTGCGCCGCAGATGGTTTACATCATGCAGTATCTGAAGGAACTGGGGCTTCCGGTGAATACGAATGCGCTGACGGTGCAGGCGGGAACGGAAGAGATCCTTTCCCACATTGCACAGCTGAATGCTCTGACAGGGAAGAATTTCCAGGCCGTGTACCCCGGTGTTTTGCGGAAAAAGAAGGGGGGGACTGCCCATGTTTAAGGAAATTACCATTGGACAGTATTATCAGACGGAATCCCCGATTCACCGCCTGGATCCGCGGGTGAAGCTGATTGCGACCTTTGCATACATCATTTCACTTTTTGTCGTGCATTCCTGGACGGGGTATCTCATAGCAGCCGTGGCTGTGGCAATCGTGATTGCAGCATCGCATGTGCCCTTCGGTTATATCATGCGCGGCATGAAGGCAGTCATGATGATTCTGATGATTACGGTCATCTTCAATCTGTTTCTTACGGAAGGAAGGCCGCTGGTTCATTTCTGGAAGCTGACCATCACCTATGAGGGCGTGGATTTTGCCTCCAAAATGGCGGTGAGACTTATTTTCCTGATCATCGGCTCCTCGCTGATGACCCTGACGACAACGCCGAACCAGCTGACGGATGCCCTTGAGGATGTGCTGGGACCGCTGAAGAAGATTCATGTTCCGGTTCACGAAATCTCGATGATGATGTCCATTGCGCTTCGCTTTATCCCGATCCTGATGGAGGAGACGGATAAGATCATGAAGGCACAGATGGCGCGGGGGGCAGATTTTGAATCGAAGAATCTGATGAAGAAGATTCAGAGCCTGGTTCCGCTTCTGGTGCCGCTGTTCATCTCTGCCTTCCGCAGGGCCAATGACCTGGCAATGGCCATGGAAGCAAGGTGCTACCGCGGAGGAGACGGGCGGACGAAGATGAAGCCGCTTGTTTATTGCAGAAGAGATTATGCAGCCTACGCACTTCTTGCGGCTTATTTTGCCGTCTGTGTGGTGCTGTGCATTGTAAAAATATGACTGCAAAACATGACTGCAGAATAAAAATATGACTGCAAAACGAATGATGATCGTCGTGGCCTATGACGGAACCGGATATTCCGGCTTCGCGAGCCAGAAGGATCCGAAGATCCGGACGATTGAGGGAGAACTGAACAGAGCGCTTTCCGAGCTTACGGGGGAGCAGATCGAGGTCTGCGGCGCCAGCAGAACCGACGCGGGGGTTCATGCGCTCTGCAATTATGCTGTTTTTGATACGCGCTCACCGATTCCTGCGGAAAAGTTTGCCATGGCAGTGAATACGCATCTTCCTTCCGACATCCGCGTGCGGAAATCCATGGAGGTTCCGGAGAGCTTTCATCCACGGACACTGCGAACAGAGAAAACCTACGAGTACCGGATTTACTGCGCCGGGGTGCCGGATCCGCTGCGGGAGAGGTATTTTGCATGGACCTATTTCCCGCTTGATGTCCGTAGGATGCAGAGAGCGGCGAAGGATCTTGCAGGAGAACATGATTTTGCGAGCTTCTGCAACCCGGCAGGGACCACGCTGACAACCGTGCGGACCATCACGGACATTCAGGTGGAGGAGCGGCTCTGCTCTGTGCCGGGCCTGATGCGAACCGGAATTCCGGAAAATGACCTGCGCGACGAGGCCAGGGAAATCATCCTCCGTGTGAGCGGAACCGGATTTCTCTACAACATGGTCCGGATCATTGCAGGGACCCTGATCCGGGTTGGGCGCGGACAGACGGCCCCGGATGCCATACCGGACATCCTGGAAAAGAAGGATCGCCAGGCGGCGGGAGACACCGCACCTGCCTGCGGGCTGTGTCTCGTGAATTACCGCATCCTCGGGGAGAAAACAAAAGAAGAAAATCGATGAGGCTTTTTGGGGAGATGATTTCGGAGAAAAATGGGTCAATCTTAAAAGTTGTGGGATTTAAAATCTCACCCAAGGGTAATTCCGAGAACGCGGGCCCCTCGGCGATGCTAATTTCATCCCTGCGGATAAAATTTCTCTCTCAGGGATGATTCTTCCCTGCTAATTTCATCCCTGCAGATAAAAATACTCTTTCGGGGATGATTCTTTCCTGCTAATTTCATCCCTGCGGAAAAAAATTCTCTCTTGGGGATGATTCTTCCCTGCTAAATTCATCCCTGCAGATAAAAATTCTCTTTCGGGGATGAGTCTTCCCCGCTAATTTCATCCTTGCAGATAAAAATTCTCTCTCGGGGATGATTCTTCCCAGCTAAATTTATCCCTGCCGGCAAAAATTCTCTTTCGGGGATGAGTCTTCCCCGCTTATTTGGGGTCAATCCTAAAGAATGGCACTTCAGGATCCTAAAGAATGTGGGAAATCGACTTGACTTGACCGGATTGGATTCCTATAATAGATAAGCGTGTGACGGCGATAGTATGCCCTGACAGCAGATGTACAGCTCCGACCTGAGTTCAGGTTTATAAGAGCGGAAACATCCGAATGGAAGCATCTGGACGGAAACATCCGAACAGAAACGTCCGAACGGAAGGGCTAGCAGACTCCCCGGTTTTGCGAAAACTACCAGACGCCGGTGCGAATCACACAGATGGATACAAATGTTAATGAACAATTGGAGGCATTTCTATGAAGACCTACGTACCGAGCGCTAATGCCATTGAGAAGAAATGGTATGTTGTTGACGCTACTGATAAGACTCTTGGCCGCCTTGCATCTGAAGTTGCAACCGTTCTTCGCGGCAAGAATAAGCCCATTTACACTCCTTTCCTTGACTGCGGTGATTATGTCATCATCGTAAACGCAGAGAAGGTTAAGGTTACCGGAAAGAAGATGGAGCAGAAGATCTACTTCCGTCATTCCAAATATGTTGGCGGCTCTACCTACACAACTCTTCGCGAGATGATGGAGAAGAAGCCTGCAGCAGTTGTTGAGCACGCCGTTCGCGGCATGCTTCCCAGCGGAAAGCTCGGCGATCAGATGTACACAAAGCTTCATGTATACGTTGGACCTGATCACGACCACGCTGCTCAGAAACCCGAAGTTCTGGATATCTGATAGAGGAGGATAATACAATGGCTAAAGCAGCAGTTTACTATGGCACTGGCAGAAGAAAGTCTTCTGTAGCCAGAGTTTTCATTACACCCGGAAAGGGCGAGATCACTGTTAACAAGAGAACCTTGGATGAGTACTTCGGACTTGAGACTCTGAAGACCATCGCAAAGCAGCCCCTTGTAGCTACCGGCACGGCTGATCAGTATGACATCATGATCACTGTAAAGGGCGGTGGCACCACCGGCCAGGCTGGCGCAATCCGTCAGGGCATCGCAAGAGCACTGCTTGAGGCAGACGCAGATTTCCGTCCTGTTCTGAAGAAGGCTGGATATCTTACTCGTGATCCTCGTATGAAGGAGAGAAAGAAATACGGTCTCAAGGCAGCTCGTCGCGCTCCTCAGTTCTCCAAGAGATAATCTCTGCTACGTATATTGTTATCTTTATCCCGGAAGCATTTTCTGCTTCCGGGATTTTTTTAATGGTGCGCCCGGCGGCGCACGTTTCCAGCGAGGTGCGTTTTCAGAGGGATGGTTTGCTGAGATGCAATTGGTTGGGGCGGTGCATTTGCAGCGGGGATGCATCCGCAGCGGAGGAAATCTGCCTGCAGAGATGAATCTGACCGCCGGAAATCATCCCTGCAGAGAAAAAGAGCAAGCTGGGGATGAAACCGAGCGGAAGAAAAGAGCTAGTTAGATAACAGGGATACTACACCATTGCAAAAAGAAGTGAGCACGTTATAATACTAATAAGTTGAAAGGCCGCAGAAATGCGGTTTTTCCTAAATGCATAAGTTAGCTAAATCTAACTTATTGGCGCACGTGCAGCGGTTAGATAAACCTAACTATAAAAGGAAAGACAGCAATGCGAGCACGCAAGAATTTCTGGGACAGAAATGCAGGTCTGTATGACTGCTTTATGCGAAAAGACAGGGCAGTATACGAGAAAATGTATGAGCTGATCCGTCCGGTCGTGAAAGACAAAACAGTGCTGGAGGTGGCTACCGGAACGGGACTGATCGCCAAGCACATCGTAAAAGCAGCGGCACACATCGAGGCGACGGATGCCTCTCCGGAAATGATTGCAGAGGCCAAACGGGGGAATTACTCTGCGAAGCTGCGTTTTTCCGTGCAGGATATGTTTTCTCTGCCATACGCGAGCAAATCATTCGATGCGGTAATCGTATCAAACGCACTGCACATTGTGCCTCAGCCAGAAAAATCACTGCGAGAGATCAAACGGGTGCTGAAGGATGACGGTGTGCTGATTGCGCCTACCTTTACGCACGCAGAAAACTCATTTCCCGGTAAGATCAAAGCCTTTTTCATGAATCTGGCAGGCTTTCCTCTCCACAGCAAGTGGACGAGTGAAGAATACCTAAAATTTCTGCAACAGAATGATTGGACAGTGCGAAAAAGTGTTGTTCTAAAGGCCTCTTTTCCGCTGACCTATACGGAATGTGTGAAATCGGAGGTGTGATATGTCCTTCTTTGAAAACACCCGCAAGCCCGTAGGCTTTAGCGGGAAGATCATGGTTGCCATGATGAACTTTGGACACAGCGCAATGGCAGAATGGGGGCTGAGTTTTTTACAGCCTGCCCCGGATGCCATGGTGCTGGACTGCGGCTGCGGCGGTGGGGCGAACATCAAAAAGCTGCTGAAACTGTGTCCCAAGGGAAAGGTACAGGGCATTGACTACTCGGCTGTCAGCGTAGAAAAAGCGCGAAAGGTCAATGCAGGTGCCATTGCAGCAGGGCAGTGTACTGTGCAGCAGGCAAGTGTAGCAGA
>OIXL01000373.1_pt1 | contig 24143 bp, 26 predicted proteins | sample 1587761 | NCBI WGS metagenome assembly OIXL01 (sample SAMN03283246) | human gut metagenome | biome: human-associated habitat; material: feces | host: Homo sapiens | place: Peru | collected 2012 | reverse complement strand
TACTTCCTAAGAGGCTAAGTGAGTATTCCTAAAGCCCTAAGTAAGTATTCCTAAGAGCCTTAGAGAGTATTCCTTAGGGTCTTAGGAAGTATTCCTTCAGCTTTTATGACAGAAAGCACTGAAATGTCAAAACAACGATAAAAAACGTACCCAGTCCGTTGAGCAAATATAGTAACTATGTTTAAAAATAAGGGGCAATATAGTTGCTTTATTTTTCGTCTACGTATTTATTGCTCCAGTCGCCGTCTGTGCTTACTTCAATATTGCCGCTGATGCTAAGGTTCTGGAATTTTAGCTCATCTTCGCTGAATTCTTTTTTGCAGCCTATGGCAAAGTTGCGCAGGTTTACTGTCATTAGTCTGTTGTGCGTGAACATCTTACCCTGCCTATGCTCTTTGTAGTCAGCAAGGACAAAGTTTGCGCCGCAGTCTGCAATCACAAGCTCCTTAGGGCGGATTGCTACAATGCGCATTGGCCCGTAAAAGTGCGAATTGCGCTCGGCATAATATGGAATATACGCTGTAATTGAATCTATTTGGCTATTACCAGGTGCTCCATTGTATGGGTCGTCGCTGCCGCTATTCAATTTTGCGCTTATTGTTCTTGGAGAATCCGTCCAGCCATAAACTTTATAAGTTGACAAGTCCGAAGACAAAAGAACGAGCGCGCCGCGGCTGTATACTGTACAACCATCATTTAAAGTAAATTGATTTGCAGGATTTAAACTTTTTTCGTTTACAAGAACTGCCACTGTTCCGTCTTCAAGAACCGCCATGTCTGTAACTTTGCCGGAAACACCGATAGTCGAGAGTTGAATTCTTTTTTGTTCTGTTAATTTTACATTTTCATCTTTTGTAAAATATATGATATTTGCAATAGGGTCGTCTTTTTCTATATATATAAGGTAAACTTTATTTTCTTGAACCGCAAAATTCAAAAAACTTTCACCTTTTGAAACCCCAATAGTGCGGTTAAAAGTTGTGTCATAACTGTTGTCAGAATTTTGCAAATAGAAATTAAGGACATTTTCAAGACCAATCCAATATGTATCTGTTTTGCTGTCATAATAAAGAGGGTTTTTTATAAGATTTGATGTGGTAACTGATAAAACTTGTTCATCATCCTTATATAAATAGCTGTCTTTTATATGGTAGATTTGTCCGTTGTTGTCTTCCACGGTATTGTATGAAGTTCCAAAGCTAACGTTTTTAGAAGATTTTTGCGATGTTTTGTAGTCGTAGATATATTTGTTGTTGTTATAATCCGTAAGAATCATGTACTTTGAATAATACGCGGTTTGCCCCTCAAGAATCATTGCAATATTGCAGTCTGTGGTTTCACCGGCTCTTACGGTAATCTCTGTACTTCCGCTGCCTTCAAGGATGTTTTCGCCTGCATTCCAGGCTTCCGCTGTGGCAGTGTATTTTCCCGGCTCCAGGTCGCCAAACTCTATTACCCCCCCCCACAGCTTCTTCCTCGGTTTGGTCAAAGTCGTCATTATAAAGGCGCACAATGAATTTGTCGGCGTTGTTTTTTTTGTAAGTGTATGTGGCGCGACCGCTTCCGGGCAGGGCAACACGGACAGAGCCGTTTTCGCCGGAGCCGGAGCTCATGTTCATGCATGAAATAAATGCGAACAAAAATGCTGGTAAAATAGAAAAAATCAGTTTTTTCATAATGTTCCTCCTTGGTCAGGGATTCCCGTGTCGCTGCGCGGGAATGACATTTTTTTTGTCAGTAAATGCTATCACCTTGTCATTATCCGGCTTGACCCTGCGATGTTTCTGAAAGAAACTCGGTTGATAATCTGCTCCGTAAAACAACAGTCCTTATAATTATGATTTAAAATATTCTATTTGTCAGCATTTGAGGGCATTTTTTTAACTTTTTTATTGCGCAATCTGTTGCTCACTTTTTGTTTTGTGAGGTTTTGTTATAAAAATTTTCCTAGATTTTTTGAAATTTCCGTGATATTATTTTTATAAATCAACACGTGTAAACATCAAGGATTGGAGAAAAACATGATTTCATATTCTTTTGATAATAAAAGCTTTTTTAAGGGTGAAAAAAGATGGTTTCCGATTATGGGCGAAATCCATTATTCACGATACCCGGACAGCGGCTGGAAAGAGGCTCTTTTAAAAATGAAAGAGGGCGGAGTGGATATTGTGAGTTCCTACGTAATTTGGATTCATCACGAGGAAATTGAAAATCAGTTTGAGTGGACAGGCTGGCGCAATCTTCGCAAATTTGTTCAGACTATAAAGGAATGCGGGCTTTCAATGATATTGCGCATCGGGCCTTGGAGCCATGCGGAAGTTCGCCACGGAGGATTCCCGGACTGGCTTCTTGCAAAATGCCCTGATGCACGCAATACGAATGATGAAAAATATTTTGCGGAAGTTGAGAAATTCTACAAGGCGATTTACGAGCAGGTAAAAGGCTTGCTTTTAAAAGACGGTGGTCCGATTATCGGAGTTCAGATTGAAAATGAATTCGGCCATTGCGGCGGACTTACAGGCGATGCAGGCGAAGCGCACATGAAGCGTCTTGAAAAAATGGCGCGTGAAACTGGCTTTGATGTTCCTTTGTATACTGCGACTGGCTGGGGTGGAGCTGTTACAGCCGGACTTTTGCCTGTTATGGGCGGCTACTGCGAAGCTCCTTGGGATCCGCGCATTACAGAAATTGAGCCTAGCGGAAACTACGTGTTCACTTACGAGCGCAACGACCATGCTATTGGCTGCGACTTTGGACTTGGCGAAGGAATCACTTTTGATATGACAAAATATCCATATCTTACTGCGGAGCTTGGCGGCGGACTTCAGGTTACTTTAAAACGCCGTCCGATTGCACAGCCAAAAGACATTGGCGCTATGAGCCTTGCAAAAATGGGAAGCGGTTGCAACCTGCTTGGTTACTATATGTATCATGGCGGACAGAACCCGGAAGGAAAGCTTACAACTCTTGAAGAAAATATTGCGACTGGCTCTTTGAACGACATGAGCATAAAGAACTACGATTTCCGAGCGCCTTTGGGAGAGTACGGACTTCCAAACGGAACTTACGGCGAGATAAAATTGTATTCACTTTTTGCGCATGACTTTGGAGAATTTCTTGCCTCCACGGAAACTGACTTGCCTGACTCAAATCCTATTACACCGGAAAACTTTTCTGACTTGCGCACAAGCTGGCGTTACAAAGAATGTGAGAAATGTGGAAAAAAACGCGGCTTTGTCTTTGTAAACAATTATCAGCGCAGAAGAAAAATGGCTGGGCATAAAAATGTTGTGCTTGCTTCCACAGAAAAAAGCGGCGCGGACATTCAGTTTCCGGCGATTGATGTTGCAGATAAAGACTTTTTCTTTTTGCCGTTCAACATGAAAGTTGCGGATGGACTTTTAAAGACTTCGCTTGCAACTCCGCTTTGTGTTTTAAATAACCAGCGCAAAGTTTACGTTTTTTATTCAGCTGCAAAACCTGCCGGCTCTTTGGCTGAAAAAGATTCCAGTGTTTGTTCCGCAAAGGACGCTTCCGTTTCTCTTTATCAGTTTGAAGGCGAGGTTCCTGACTGTGATATTGTAACGCTTTCAAGAGAAGATGCATTGAACGCTCATAAAGTTTCTGCAAACGGAAAAGAATATCTTGTTGTGACGGATTCAGTTTTGTTCCAGAATAACCAAGATGGAAAAACAGAACTTGAATTTGAAGACTGCAAGAAAATTTCATTCAAGGCATTCCCGGAACTTGAAAAAGTTCCAGAAGGATTTTCTGCAAAAAAATGCGGCGGCGGATTCACGGTTTATACTTTCGACCAGGACGCTGCGGAATCTCCAAAAGTTTCGTGCCAGAAAATTTCAGAAGATGAAAAAACTGCGGTCTATAAAATTTCCGTGGAAAGCTGGCAGAACGGACTTGATGATTTATTTATTGACATTGGATATGCCGGAAACTGCGCGCGCCTTTATGAAAACGGAAAGCTCATTGACGACGGAATTTTTGTTGGTGAAAATTATCCGTGGAGCATCGGGCTTAAACGCTACGGAAAAAATGCGCATGACTTTACTTTGGAAATTGATGCGCTCAAAAAAGACGCTCCGATTTTTATAGAAGAATGGCCGGACTTTGCTGGTCAGGGGTTGCTCAAAAAAGTCAACGGAATAAAGGCTAGAGCTTTTGTGAAAATTTCTGCCCAGCTTTAAAGATTAGGCAGTTTTAAAATCCGTCTTATTTTTTAAGGCATTTAAATTAGTCCTCCTCATCATCCCTGGATTTGCTTTTTGGTCATTGTGGCAAGTCCGGGGATGATTTTTTTGCATAGGGAGTAAAATATTTTAATAAAACTTGATTTATGAAATTGTTGTGCTAAAATAATCGGTAGATGTTTCATTACGGAGAAGAATTTTGAAGCTCAGCTTTTTACAGTTTGAATTCAACCTTGGATTTTTAAAGCCGGCCATTGTCAGCGCAAATCCTTTGTTTGTTCTTCGCGGAATGCTGGGAAAGAACCTGCGTTCAATGTGCTGCATTTCCAGGCAGTCGGTCTGCGGAGAGTGCCTTTACAGCAAAACCTGCGTATATTCGTATATTTTTGAGACGATTCTTCCGTCTGATAATTCTGTTCTGCCCGGACGGAACAAGGGCTGCCATCCGTATTCGCTTTCTGTAAAAAACCGGGAACACAAAAATCCTTTGACTGAATATTCATTTATCCTCACGCTTTTTGGAAAATCTGTTGAATATCTTCCATATATATACGCGGCTTTTGTCCGTGCCGGAAACGACGGAATCTTTAAAAGCCGGGCACAGTTCAGGATTAAAAGCGTTGTTTCGGGCGGAAAAAATATTCTTATTGATGAAAATCATATTGATATGGAAATTCCTCCGCAGATATGGGATTCCGACGAGGGGTTGAAATCAAGGCCGCACGAGATTCTTGTTGAACTGAATTCTCCTCTGCGGTTCAAGTTTGGCGGAAGATACGGAACAGATTTTTCCGCGCAGGATTTTATGGGCTGCCTTTACCGCCGCGCAAAGACTTTGTGCTCGCTTTACGGTGAGGTTTTGGAAGATGATTGTCAGAAATATATTCCGTCAGAATCGCTTGAAATTACAGACAGAAAAATCAGGTGGATTGACTTTAATCATTATTCCGCGCGCCAGAAAAATGCAATGGAACTTGGCGGAAGCGTGGGAAACTTTAAGATAACAGGAAACTTTTCAGACTTTGAGCTTTCTTTGCTGGAACTGAACAAAATTGCCGGAGCAGGAAAAAACACAAACTTCGGGCTTGGGCAGATAGATTATTGGAGCAAGTAGGAGAAAAAAAGATGGTAGATGAAAATATAACAAAAGAAGAACTTGTGATTGCAGCTTGGCTTCATGACGTAGGAAAATTTGCCCAGCGGGCGGATATTCAGGAACTATACGGCAGCAAGCTTGAAGGCAGATATTGCAGGACTACAAAAGACGGACGTTTTACTCATCAGCACGTTGTTTATACGGAAGGATTTTTGAATAAGTATAAAGATGTTCTTCCTGACAATATTAATTTTGAGCATATAAAAACTCTTGCCGCAAGTCATCATAATCCTTCTTCTTATTTTGAGTGGATTATAAGCCAGGCGGACTGCTTGAGCAGCGGTTCTGACAGATGCAATATTTTGGGAATTGCAGAATGTGAAAATGAAAACCAGTTTGATGAGGAAAAAGAAAAGTTGAGGTTCTATGAAAAGCCGATGATTCACATTCTTTCAACCTTGCATTTGGACGGCCGCGCTGAACCTGAAAAAGCGTTTTGCAAAATGTCGGAACTTGAAGAAGATTCTGTGATTCCGGTTGAAAAATGTAAAACTTCAAAAGAAGAATATAAAGCGCTCTGGGAAAAGTTTGTAAAAGATTTTCAGAAATTGCAGGGATTGAATTATGACGAATTTCTTCTGTCCTTAAATTCTCTGCTTGAACGTTACTGGTGGTGCATTCCGTCTGCAACAAATTCCGATGCGGACATAAGTTTGTATCAGCATGCAAAGACAACCGCCGCTTTTGCAGCCGCTCTTTATGAATATCACAAAGAAGAAAATTCTGAAAATGAACTTTCGTTAAGAACAGACGGCAAAAAATTTCTTTTTATCAACGGCGATATTTCAGGAATCCAGAATTACATTTTTGATTTGAAGACTTCTTCTGACAATGCAAAACTCCTGCGCGCAAAAAGTTTCCAGCTTTGGGCGTTGAGCGAGATTATTTCTCAGTATATCACAAGGCAATTTGGTGTAACTTATGCGAACATTATGACTTCCGCCGGCGGAAAATTTATCATTCTTTTTCCGAATACACAAAAAGCAAAAAAACGGCTGGAAGAGCTTCAGCTTAAGATTGAAGAGTATTTCTTAAACGAATTTGCCGGAAAACTGGCTTTTATTGTAAGTGACGGAACTGTGGCAAGTTATAAAGACTTGCAAAAAGAAAATGTCATCTCGCTGATAAACAAAATAGGCGATGACGGCGATATTGCAAAGTCAAGGAAAATGCAGAAAGTCCTTAAAAAATGCGGCGCTGTTCTGGAGACTCAGTATGAAAATTTGCAGAAATTTGGCGAATGCCCGAAGTGTGGAATTTTTGCCGCCAGAAATGTGGAAGGTTCTGATGATGAACGGCAGTGCAAGTCATGCGAAAAACTTATTGAGATTGGAGGAAAACTTGTAAAGTCAGCAAAACTTGTCTTGAAATCCGAAAAATTGCTTCATTTTGGCGACATGATAAAACTTTATGAATGGGATGAGGATGTAAAGTTTTATTATTCCGTAAATGATTACAAACCTAAATTTCCGCTGGTAACGTTGCCATATATCGCGCCAAAGACCGAAAACGATGAGCTTTTGACTTTTGAGGATATTGCAAATCTTTCTAAAGGAAACAAGAAACTTGCAATGTTCAAGGCAGATGTAGATAATCTTGGTCTTATTTTCAGCCAGTCTTTGGGAGAACGAATGTCATTTTCGCGGTATGCGGATTTAAGCCATCAGCTGCATTATTTCTTTTCCGGATTTTATTCCTGGTTTGTAAAGGATAATCCTGACCAGTTCGGCGAATTTTACAAAGACAAGATTTATACAGTTTTTTCGGGCGGGGATGACTTGTGCGTTCTTGGAACTTGGGAAAACGTTTTGCAGTTTGCCCTTGATTTTCAGAAAGAGCTTAAGATGTTTACGAACAATAATCCTTCTGTAACGATAAGCGGCGGAATTGCGCTTGTGAATTCAAAGTTGCCGGTAAGAAATATTGCGGACGAGGCGGAAAAGAATCTTGAGCTTTCAAAAAATCACATCGGAAAAAATGCGGTTACGGTTTTTGGAGCAACTGTATCTTGGTCTGAATATGAAAAATACCTTTCGGACGGAAAATATTTTGCAGAGCTTATGAGGAAAAATGAACTTTCAACTGGAGTTATCTACAAATTTATTGATTTTGCAAACCGCGCGGAAAAAACATTGGGCGATAAAGATAAGATTGCAGATGTGAGCGAGCTTGTAAACACAAAAGACAGAATCTGGAAGAGCAATATGATTTATGTTCTTGCAAGGAATGTAAAGAATGATGAGCTGAAAAAAAGGCTTTTGGCTTACGGAGAGAATCCGCAGGAAATGGTAAAGTCCCGCATAGCGGTAAGTTATGCGTTGTATATGAATAGACATCTATAAAAACAATGCCTGTTTTTATAGATGTCGTCGAGTTTTAACGCTTGAAAACGTCAATCGTTAAAACATCGCAGTTTTTTTTAGGAGGAAAAAATATGGGAGACGGAAGAAATGGGAATCAGCAGTATTATGGAAACAGAAACGGCGGAGGATCTCAGAAGAACTCTTTTGAGGATAAATCTGAGACACCAAATCCTGTGAAAATTACAAGTTTTTACAAGGCTGACGGAAAAACAGTTCAGGAAGATTTGTTTGATTCTGTTGCACTGAATGTTGCAAAATCATTCAAAGGTAAAAATAAAATTGGTAAAGACATCGGAGTTACATCAACTCAGTTAAGAAGAATTTTTGATGAAGTAAAAAGATTTGAGCAGATTCTGTCTCTTCAGGAAAATCAGTGGGAAAAACAGCTTCCATATATAAAGATGATAAAATCTAAAGTTGCGTATTCTGTTGCCCGTGCTGCAAAGCAAAAATCAGAGGAAAAAGGAGTTTATAAGAACTTGGAAGCTTTTATTTCATCTGGAATTGATTTGATAAAAACTCAGGAAGATTATCATATTTTTGTAAATCTTTTTGAGGCCGCTTACGGATTTTATTACGAACTGGCACCAAGTAATTGCAGATAATTTTTATAGACAAATGGCACAACATATCAGGAGAAAATTATGAAACAGATAAATATAAAGAAACTTTCAGGAAAAATTGTTGTAAAGACAGGGCTTCATATTGGAGCTGGCAATGACAAAGTTGAAATCGGCGGAATGGACAATCCTATTATCAGAAATCCTCTTACACATGAACCGTATATTCCGGGTTCTTCGATAAAAGGAAAAATGCGTTCTTTAATGGAATGGAAATTTGACAAACTCAAAAGTACCGGCGGAAAAGTCTGTTCCTGTGGACTTCCGGAGTGTGAAGTTTGCCGTGTTTTTGGAAGTGCAAATACAAAGTCGGAAGAGGCAAAAGACAGAGGTCCGACAAGGCTTATCGTTCGTGATGCAGTCTTGACAAAAGAATGGAAAGAGAAATTCAGAAACGGAAATTCTATTGTTGAAGAAAAGAATGAAAACTCATTGAACAGAATCACTGCGGAAGCAAATCCCCGTCCGATTGAACGCATTGTTCCCGGCGTAGAATTCGACTTTGAAATTTCCTACCGTGTAATTGACACCGGCGATAATGGAGAAACTGATAAAAAATATTTTAAGGAAGTTGTCCTAGAATCTTTAAAACTTTTGCAGGATGACTATCTTGGCGGAGGCGGAAGCCGCGGAAACGGTCAGATTGAATTTAAGGATTTGGTTGACGAAAATAATAATCCTGTAAATCTTTAGGTTTGAGGTGTTTATGCAACTCTATAAAGTTTCAATAAAACTGAAGTCCGCATTTGTAACACCGTTAAAAGGCGACACAATCTGGGGACATATTGTGTGGGGAATCGCAAACCACGAGGACGAGCAGGCTGTGGAAAAATTTCTTGCGGAAGAAAAATCGGCAACGCCAAGCTTGATTGTTTCTTCTGCATTTCCAAAAGGAACAATCTGCAAGCCTTTTCCAAAGCATGAGGATAGAAAACCCAGATTGTCTACAGAAGAATATTCTCAAATAAAAAAAATCAAGAAAGAAAAATTTGTTTCTTCCGCAAAGTATTTTTCAGATTTTTCTGAAAATGAAACGAAATCTTTCAGTTTTGAACGGGTTCAGACAATGCACAATTCCATAAACCGGTTTTCAAACACGGTGGAAGAGGAAAATCTTTTTGCAGTGGAAGAATTTTGGGCAAGTGGTCAGGATTTTGATTTGTATGTTTTATCATCATATTCTAAAGAACGGCTAAGTCAGCTCTTGGACTGGGCTTTTGAAAACGGATACGGTGCGGATTCCTCAACAGGAAAAGGAAAAATCTCTGTGGAAAATATTATTCCTGTGCAACCTAAAATCAGTTCAAATAAATATGTTGCGCTTGCTCCGTTTGTTGCGGATTTTTCAGAAATTAAAGAAAATTCTTTGCGGGCGAATACATTTATCCGCACAGGAAAAATCGGCGGGGCTTTTGCCTCATCAATGTGTCCTTATAAAAAGACAGTGGTTCTGTTTGATGAAGGCGCGGTTTTTGAGTCAGCAATACCGTTGCAGTTTATTGGAAAACTGATTACAAAAGTCCATTCTGATGAGCGGATTTGTCAGTCGGGATTCGCACCGATTTTGCCGATAGGAGATGATGAATGAAAGAAATCTACAAAATAAAAATCGAGCCGATGACCGCCGTTCATATTGGAAGCGGAAACAGCTTATTACCAATCGATTACACTTTGGTAAATCCTAATAATTCTACAGAAAAACGTTATGTAAAGTTCTCTACAGACAAAATAATAAATTCAATTTTAGAGTCTGGAAGTGCTCAGCAAAAACAAGAACTGCAAAATACTTCTGATTTAAACGACATAAATGCCCTTGCAAAGTTTTTTCGTAAATATTTTTATCTTGGCATTGAATATGATTCTAAAATTACAAAGGATTTTCTAAATCTTTATTCAGCAAAAATAAATTCAGGATTTTTTGAAAACAGCCTTGAAATAAATCAAATCCTTCATCATGAAGCAAAGCCTTACATTCCAGGAAGTTCAATAAAAGGTGCTGTCAGAACTGCAATCTTGAATCAAGCGTTAATGGATTTGCCGCAAGAAAGTTATGATGAGCTTTTGGAAATGGCAGAGAACGAAAAGCAACGGGATTTGAAAAAATCAGGGCGATATGAAAAGAAAATACAAAATAAAGCACTGTTGATGTTAAGTGTAAAAAATATTGATGATGCAAAACTTGATCCATTTCGTTGTGTAGAGATTTCAGATTGTGAATTTTCTGCAAGAAATCAATTGGTAGCCCGAATGGAAAATGCAAAAATTGATAAATTCAAAAAAGAACTTTGCTCAGAATCTATGCAAATAATTGCGGAGTCTATTCCCGGAAAACTGGCTGACTGCAAAACAGCAAGCGATTTTACAATCAGAATTAATGAAGATTTGCAAAATATTGAGTTGCCTAACGGATTTTGCATAAATAAACAGATTGATTTGCAAGAAATAATATCTGCCTGTAATTTCTTTTTTAAGAGTCAATTTAATAAAGAGTATAAGAAGTTTTACCAAGATGCTTATGAAAACGTTGACAAGATTTTTGAACTCAAAAAAATAATCGATTCGATTCCAGAAAACAGTGAAACTGAATTTTTGCTTAGGGTTGGACGGTGGTCTCAAATTGAATATGTTACATTTGAAAATAATTTTAGAAATCCAAAAACTCCGACAAAAAAAGGAAGAGAAATTTCGTTTGGAACTTCTCGTACAGTTCTGAATTACGACGGCCAATATCTTCCGATGGGCTGGTGCAAGTGCACTGTGGAAAATTGAATAAATTTGTTCCGTTATATTCAGGCAAAAATGCGCGCTCGGAATTTATAGACGGCGATATGTTCAGAATTGTGGTTCCGCTTGGAGAAATGGGCGAAAATGCTGATGTGCAAAATTTTGATAAAAATATGAATGATGGAAAACAAATTAACTGTGGTGAAAACTGTGGTGAAAACTGTGGTGAAAACATTTCCGCCGAAGAAAAGATTCTTGATGCAATCAGGGAAAATCCGAAAATCACTCAAAGGCAGCTTGTGGCGGTTACGGGGCTTTCGTTGCGCGGCGTGGAATGGAACATGGCAAAATTAAAAAATGAAGGCAGAATAAAGCGCCTCGGTTCTGACAAAAAAGGAACTTGGCAGATTGTGGAATAGCAGGAGGAAAAAATGAAAGAGACAATTCTTGTAAATTTGGTCAGTGAACAGACAATTCCAAATGTTCAGTTTATAAAATGGTATTTCAATAAAAAGCAAATGCCTATGAAAATCCTGCTTGTTTCTACAAAAGAAATGGAGCAAAAAGAAAAGTCATTGTTTATAAAAAATGCATTGCATTTTTCTGATTCTTTTGTGGAATGGGAAACAATTCATACTAATGGAAATGATATTTCAAAAACAGAGAATATTCTAACTGATTATTTTAGAGATAATGAATATAAAAGTATAATTGTAAATATCACAGGCGGAACAAAAATTATGTCTTTGGCTGCATTTGATTTTTTCAACAATAAGACAAATACGGAAATCTTTTATCAACCGATTGGAAAAGAACTTCAGGAACTTTATCCAAATAAACAAAAATATGATATGTTTGAAGTACTTTCTTTAAAGGAATATCTGGATGCTCATGGAATTTCTTATAAGTATGATAACGAATGTGTAAAAGACTGGAATTATAACAAAACTGTTTATGATTTGTGCGTTGCTGATAACCGTGAGTTAATAAAAGGAATGATAGCCCTTCAAAATAATTCATATTTTAATAATGTTTATAAGAGAAAAGACTTTTTGGATTTCACTCAAATAGAAGAAGAAAAATTCATAGCCATAAATCATCCTGCTGCAACAAAAGAGAATATGATAAAAATCTTGCAGATTTTTGGATTTGATGTTTCAAGAATTGAACACAAGCATATTCGGTATATAACAGGTGGCTGGTTTGAAGAATATGTTTACCAGAAAATCTGTAATGAATATCACAATGTAGATGAAAAAAATGTTGCCTTGAACGTTACAATTCAAAAAGGAAATGATAAAAATGAACTTGATGTAATTTATTTGGATAAGGATAACAAGCTTCATGTAATTGAATGTAAAAGTTTTGTGGACGGCAATGAAGGCAATAGGGTTTTAAACGATGCTTTGTATAAACTTCAAGCCATAATAAAGTCTAAATTTGGCTTGTACGTAAAACAGCATTTGTATACAAAAAGCATAATAGAAAAAGAAACTCCTTTAAATCGTGCTAAAGAATTTGGCATTGATATAAAAGATGGAACACAACTTTAGGAACCGTCCACATGCCCAGAACATTTTGTCTTCTAAACCACGTCCTCACCCAAAAGCAACTTGCCGAGCTTGGTGAAAAATTCAATTCCATAGAACTTGTTTACCCGGAAAAAAATCTTGCGGAACTCTGGGCACAGATTCCGCCGGAAAAGTCCAATGAAGAAGTTGTTGAATCTGTTGTTTCCTGGCTTAATGGCGAGTCTGCTCCAGGCGATTTGTTCATAATTCAGGGTGAATTCGGCTCGACCTTCACGCTTGTGGATTTTGCCTTAAAAAACGGTCTTGTTCCGCTCTATGCCACAACCCGGCGCGTTGCAAAAGAATCCCGCAGCGGGGAAACAGTCCGCCGCGAATATGTTTTTGAGCACGTCTGTTTCAAGAAGTATCAGTATTTTGAATAAAAAACTTCGGAGTAACAATGTCAGAAATTTACATTCTTTCAGATTACGGAAAAATGAAAAAAAATAAAAATCATGATACAATTTCTATTCTAGGGCGGATGTCATGAGCGATGAATTGTTTCAGAAAAAAGCAGAATTTCTATCTTGGTGCATTGAAGAATATGCCGCTGAAAAAAATCTTAACGGGCGGGATGTTGCGAATTTATTTTCCCAGAAAAAAGTTCTGGATTTTCTTGGCGAGCATTACGATATTCTGCATACACAGGGAAAAGTCTATATAATTGAAACAATTGAAGATTTCATAAAAACAGAGGGCGAATAATGAAAATATATCATGGCGGTTTTTTAGAAGTTTCTTGCCCGAGAATTTTAGAACTAAGCCGCGCAATGGATTTTGGAAATGGTTTTTATACAACAACAAGTTTTGATCAGGCAAAAAAATGGTCTTTGATAAAAAAAGACAGATTTCATTATGAAAAAGCCGTCGTATCCGCATTTGAAGTGGATAATGAAATTTTCAAAACTGCAAAAATTAAATCAAAAGTGTTTCCTAAGGCTGATGAGGAATGGCTGGACTTTGTAATGGCGAACCGTCAGGACATTCATTTTGTTTATGATTATGATGTTGTGATGGGGGCAGTGGCAAATGATAATGTCTATGCAAGCCTGAACTTATACGAAGATGGTTTTTTAAGCAAAAAAGAACTGCTTGACGAGTTGATGGCTTGGAAGTATGTTGACCAGATTTGTTTTCATACAGAAAAATCTTTGAACTATCTGGAATTCATAAAATCAGAGGAGGTGTTTCAATGATTCGTCCTAAAGTTACGCAAAAAAATGTCCATCTCTTTATTCCGGGCAAGGTGTCTAAAATCTGCTCTGAACTGGCACGAAAAGAAAATCTTTCTCTTAATGAATCTATTTTAAAATTTTATAATTCAGCTGCATACGAGACTTTAAGCCGTGAATCTTCAAAACTTTGGCAGGAAGGCTGGGTTTATGTGTATCAGATGATGAATGGCTGATAAAAGAAATTTTCGGAGTAACAATGTCAGAAATTTACATTCTTTCAGATTACGGAAAACTTTCTAAAAAGGACGAGACTATCGTTTTTTCTCAGCCGGACGGAACGAGCACAATTCTTTTTCCGTTCAAGACAGAGCATCTGGTTCTTGTGGGAAAAGTTTCTATCAGCGCGGACGCATTGCGTCTTCTTACAAAATATAAAATCGGCACGACTTTTCTTTCTTCAAACGGGCGTTTTAACGGCAAGCTTTCTTTTGGCGACGGAAAAAATATTTTTCTCAGGCAGAAACAGTTTAGGATTCTTGACAATCCGCAGAAGTCGCTTGAAATTGCAAAAAGCATTGTCGCTGGGAAAATCCGCAACGAAATCAGTTTTATGCAGCGAATCAAGCGGAAAAATTCAAATGAAAACGAGGCGCTTGAAAACGCAATCAGCTCGGTAAAAAACACGCTCTCCAATGCGGAAAAAGCAGATGACATTGAAAAACTCCGCGGATATGAAGGTCTTGCCGCAAGAAAGTATTTTGAGGTCTTTAAATTCAATCTTCAGGATGAATGGGCGGAATTCAAGACAAGAAGCAAAAATCCTCCGCGTACAAATGTGAACGCCGTTTTAAGTTTTTTGTACACGCTTTTGATGTACCGCGTGGAAAGCGCAATTGAGTCTCAAGGCCTGGATTCCTGTTGCGGAAACCTTCATGCCGTGAACTACGGAAAGACCGCCCTTGTGTTTGATTTGATGGAAGAATTCCGCTCGCCAGTCTGTGATTCCGTCTGCTGCTCGCTGTTCAATCTTGGAACATTAAAGAGCGAAGATTTTGAGAAAAAAGAATTTTCAGCCGAAAGCGAAGATTATCCTTTGGAACTGGAACAAGGAAAGGGCGATTCGGATTCAAATTTGGGAGATGAAGAGAATTCTCCTGCAAAGTATGGAATCCTTCTTACCAAAGCTGGAATCAAAAAAGTGATTTCCGCGTTCGAGGCAAAAATGAATTCTCTGATTTTGTATTCGCCGACAGCGCAAAAAATTTCGTACACAAAAATAATTTATCAGCAGGTTCAGCATTACAAGCGCGTAATCTGCGGCGAAGAAACAGAATACAAGTCGTATTATTTCAAATGATTTATTTTATAAGCTACGATGTTTCAAATCCCAAGCGTCTCAATAAAGTTGCAAAAACGCTTGAAAACTTTGGAATCCGCATTCAGTTCTCGTTTTTTGAGTGCGAAATGGAAAAGGAGCAGCTTGAGGAGCTTAAGTCCGCGCTTTTGAAAATCATCAATAAAAAGGAAGACAGTCTGCGGATTTATCCTTTGTGCCAGGACTGCGCCGCAAAAACAACTTCGCTTGGAAACGGAAATATTTTTATTCCAAAGACTTTTGAGATTCTGTGAGGTTAAAATGGAAAAGCACTGGCTTATTGTTTACGACATCCGCGACACAAAACGGCTTGCAAAAATCTCAAAGTGCGTTGAAAGCTACGGCTGGAGGGTGCAAAAGTCTGTCTTTGAAAGCACTGCAAGCGATGAGACAATCGGAGATCTGAAATTCCGCCTTGAAAAACTGATGGATATTGAGGAGGATTTTGTACTTTTCTTTGAGGTGTGCGAGCGTGATTTTCAGAAGAAGCAGATTTTCGGCAAAAATATTGAGAAGGACGATAAAATAACAGATGAGGATTTTGTGATTCTATGATAAAATATCCGGGCGTGCAGATTCGCTCTTTGACATAAAATCGCAGACTTCCGTTTTTATAAAAATCTGCCAAAAAAGGCTCAGGTTTGCGAATAAAATATAAATATTTATGATACAAGGATTTAGAATGATTAAAAAGACTGAAAATATACTTTTTGCAATAAAAATGCACGGAATTTCAGCAAACATAAATGACCTCTGCGAAAATGCGGTTGCAATTCCTTGCAATAAAAGATATTGTGAGCGATAGCATTAAAAACATAGACCTGATTTAAGGGATTAAAACCGTCCTTATAGGCTTGTATCATTCCAACTTTCACATTTTCAGATTAAAAACATAGACCTGATTTAAGGGATTAAAACTATCTGTAAAAATCATTACAAACGCGTTTTGATAATGCAGAATTAAAAACATAGACCTGATTTAAGGGATTAAAACTGATTTTTTCCTTGATGATTTTTTCCTTGAGTTCATCGGATTATTAAAAACATAGACCTGATTTAAGGGATTAAAACTTGAAGTATCCACTGTTGCGGTTTCCACTGTTGCAGTTTCCAATTAAAAACATAGACCTGATTTAAGGGATTAAAACGCTAATATTACTGCTGAGAAAGAACGTGCTGAGACACGTGAATTAAAAACATAGACCTGATTTAAGGGATTAAAACTAAAATATTTCCAAAAGTTCATTTTCTCTTTTTTCCTTATCATTAAAAACATAGACCTGATTTAAGGGATTAAAACGCCTGCCATCCATCATGAAGCTGCACTTCTTGTACAACTTCTGATTAAAAACATAGACCTGATTTAAGGGATTAAAACCCATTCCATTTGACGGCAACATAATCAGAATATCTATCCTGATTAAAAACATAGACCTGATTTAAGGGATTAAAACTTTACAGTCAGAATCCCCTTTGACCAATCAGAGTCCCACACACGGATTAAAAACATAGACCTGATTTAAGGGATTAAAACTTTTCTGGCATCTTTGTGCCTCCTTAATAGGAATTTAGATTAAAAACATAGACCTGATTTAAGGGATTAAAACGATTCCGCAGAGATAGCAGTATCTTGCGAAGTCATCTGGATTAAAAACATAGACCTGATTTAAGGGATTAAAACATTCATCAAAGAGGTTCCACATATTGGGAAGCCATCTACGAATTAAAAACATAGACCTGATTTAAGGGATTAAAACAAGCCTCCATTTTGAGGCGGTTCTCTACATTTTTAAGTGTTAATTAAAAACATAGACCTGATTTAAGGGATTAAAACGGCGGCTTTTTTCCTCCACTGGTTTTGTGTCTCTCGAAAATTAAAAACATAGACCTGATTTAAGGGATTAAAACCCAGCTTGCACCGACATCATAGCCGAACTTTTTTACAGCTTATTAAAAACATAGACCTGATTTAAGGGATTAAAACGTAAGATTTACTTTCTTCCACTCTAACGGTTCTTCTATATTAATTAAAAACATAGACCTGATTTAAGGGATTAAAACACAATCAAAATTCCAGTAAAATTAAGATTTGTATTTGTCTGAATAAAAAAATTGCGGGTCAAATCCAAGACTGTCAATCACAATCGCCCTGACCGGAATTGCAATAGAGCTGCTGTCATTTTTTGTAAAACGGATTACAAAGTCCGCTTCATGACATCTGGTGTTTTTTTAGAGAAATTTATTCAAGGAGGCATGATAAAAATTACATCCGTGTAATTTTTATCATCACAGTTTGCTCAGGCGTTGCTTTCACAAACTGTGATTCTCGCCATCCTTGGCTCGCCGCTACGCGGAGTTTTATAAGGAGGCATGATAAAATGAAAAAGATTGTATTCGCAACAATTCCCATGCAGGAAATAAAAGAAGGCATTGTCTACAAATCAGAAGAAAACAAGGCGATTGAGTATGAAAAGCCCGTTCTTTTTACAGTGGACTCTCTGCTTGCAAAAACGCTTGAAAAAGGTGATGAGGTCAAGGTTGTAAGAATTGTTACTGAAGGAAAATTTTCTGACGATAATCTGAAGCTCCAAAAAGATGAGCTTGACAAAATCAATTCTGAAATCGGGGCTGATATTTCCTATGTCGAGGTGAGGGAGGCATATAGGGAGACAAATCAGGTCTTGCATTCAAGGTTCAGGCAGCTGGTGAATTCGCTTGAGACTGGCTGTGAAATTTATACGGACATGACTTTTGGACCTAAGACTTTAACGCCGGTTCTGTTCTATGTGCTTGGATTTGCGGAGAAATTCTTTGATGCGGATATTAAGAACATTATTTATGGAAAGGTGGCTTTTGATAAAAACAAACATCCTGTTCCTGATACCGCCGAAATTTTTGATGTTACATCACTGTACTACCTGAATTCCATGGCTTCTGTAATGAAAGCACCGGACGGAGCGTCTGCACTGGCAATGCTCAACACTTTGTTTGAGCTTTAGTGCTCTTGGGGTTGTTTTATGGAAGATTCAAAATCAAAAGAAGAAAATCCCGTCAATCTTCTCTGCAAAAAGTTTTTTACGCCTGAACTCTGCGACGGGCCTGTAACAGAAACTCCTGCTGCGCTTAAGAATAAGGCGTTTGCGGAGCTTTTGTCTTATGGCGATGAAATTTGCCGTAAAAAATTCAGGGGAAAGGAAGATCTTTTATGCGTGGAAATTGTAAAAACGATTGAGGCGTGCTGGAATTCTTGGAAAAAATCTCCATGTGCCTCATCATATTCAGGCTACTTTTATAAGGCGCTTTGCAATAATCTTAGAAAAGTATGTGTCCAAAAAGATGATGAATTCAAAGTGATGCCTTTTGATTCTTCTGTTGATAAATATGGTGAGCCTGTAACTTTACTCGATTTTGAGCCTGATGATGAAACTGCGAGTTTGGATGATAAAATCGATAATGACAGTAAGCTTGACAAGCTCCTTGATGGCATTGAAATATATACAAGAGCTGTAAGAGCTGATGTCCGAAAATCACTCTGCGTAATGTTCACATACAGAATTCTTGATGATGCAGAATTTCCGGATTCTGGCTGGATAGAAGAGAAACACGAAAAATACGGTTTTATAAACATGGAGCTTGCCGGGGATTATTTTGCAAAACAGAAAGTTGCGAAATCTGAGAACAAAAAATTTAAATATACCCAAAAAGATGTGTCAAAGCTGTTCGGAATTCCTGAAAAAACGCTTTCTGACAGAAGTAGAAAAATAGACAGTTTCTTTGATTCACTGAGAAATAATGAGCAATGTCTTTAAAAGATGTTTGTCCGGTTTTTAATCCGTTCGGAATTACTCCGGGCGGATTTTTTTTATTTAAAAGTGTTAATTTTTCTAACAGAAAGAACTCTTTATATATAAAAGCATAAATAATACTGGAGGAGCAAATGAACGCAGTAAAAGTCATAAAGTTTTTGCCAAAAACGGAGCAATAACAGCTCTTGGTGAAAAACAGTCAAAAATAAAAGCTTATGTAAATGGTTTAAAACTTGAAAGAGAGGTTTGATATTATGAAAGAAAACTTGGTTATTGTGGCAATTTTTATTTGTATAGGTATTTCTATGTGTATCCTAGGAATTATACTAGATACTTGGGGGTAATATAGAATGGATTAAAAACACAGATTTTATTTAAAGGATTAAATCTTGTTCTGTATATGGGAGATTTTAAATGGAAACAAAGACAACACGCATAGGGATGGAAACAGAGATTGACAAGAACCTTAAAACTCTTGCAGAAACAAAAGCAACATGCTACTGTCTGCGGGAAACAGGTCAATGTGATTCTGATGACTGCTTAGCCTGTAGCAAGCTCAGTCTGTACCAGCAAGGTGTCAGGAACCTTCTGCCTGTTGACCTACTCAAGATTGATAACCTTGCTACAAAGATTATTCAGCGGAAACTTGATAATGACATTTCATTCCGTGCTACGTCAGCTTCGCGCTGGAAATATTTCTTCAACTGCCTGAAATGGATGGCTATAGTTTTTCTGTTTACAATTTTTATCCCTTTAGCGGCTGCTTACTTCTTGTGCACGTATGCCCTGGATACTAAGGGAGCTGTCTATCCTATCATAGATGACGAGACAGAGAGTAAGGTTTTCCGTGTGCTTAATGAAACACATAGGAATGTGTATGATATGAATAATGACCATGAGGTGAACTGTCAGGATTTCACAGTCATGTTCGTGTATCTTTGGGCTAAGATATATCCTGATGATTCAAGGGCTGTACAGATTGTGTTCAACAGGAACTTTAATACAGGCATGAACCACCTGTTTGTGTCGGTGCAGTCTGGTAAAAAGATATTTTATATTGAGCCGCAGGGAAATTCCGTATGCTATCGTATGGAGCATTTCTGGGGAAACAGATATGACCCTGGATTTAACAGGGAGATTACCAAGTCTTTCTGGTATAAGCAGATGGGGCTTCCTTATAATGGAGAGTGATTAATGAGCAAACATTGATGCATAAGTATTCGTGTTATGGGTTCTCCGTGCTGATTCTTCAACTCAATTCTCAGTAACTTTTGAGCTGTTTTTATGTCTTCATTTTTTCAGCTTTAATTGCAAATTATCATTATATAAACTACAATTGGGCGTATGGCAAAGACTGTAGACGATAAGAAAATTATTTACACAATGGATCGGGTTTCCCGCGCTTACGGGACTAAAGTTGTTCTTAAAGACATAAGCATTTCATATTATTACGGAGCAAAAATCGGCGTTATTGGTGAAAACGGCGCAGGTAAGTCTTCTTTATTTAAAATTCTTGCGGGAGTTGACAATGATTTTACAGGCGAAACTCATCTGCTTCCTGGATTCACAATGGGATATTTGGAGCAGGAACCTCAGCTTGAAGCAGGCAAGACTGTAAAAGAAATTGTAATGGAAGGCGTAAAGCCGATTACAGATTTGCTTGCTGAATTCGACAAAGTGAATGAGGCATTTGGAGACCCTGATGCTGACTTTGACAAGCTTTGCGCAAGACAGGCTGAGCTTCAGGAAAAACTTGATGCTGCGGATGCATGGAATTTGGACACAAATCTTGAGCTTGCAATGGACGCGTTAAGATGTCCGCCAGCTGACCAAGTTGTTGATGTTCTTTCTGGAGGTGAACGTCGCCGTGTTGCTTTGTGCCGCCTTCTTCTTCAGCAGCCTGATATTCTGCTTTTGGACGAACCTACTAACCACCTTGACGCAGAAACTGTTGCCTGGCTTGAACGCCACCTTCGCGACTACAAAGGCACAATTATTGCGATTACTCACGACCGCTACTTCCTTGACAATGTTGCCGGATGGATTCTTGAAATGGACAGAGGTGAAGGATATCCGTTTAAAGGAAACTATTCTGAATGGCTTGAAGCAAAAGAAAAGCGACTTGAGCAGGAAGAAAAACAGGCTTCTGTCCGTCAGCGCGAAATGAAAGAAGAGCTTGAATGGATTCACGCAGGTGCAAAAGGTCGCCAGGCAAAACACAAGGAGCATATCACAAAGTACGAGCAGCTTTTGGCGGAAGAGCAGAAACGTGTTCAGCTTAAAGACAGCCAGATTTCAATTCCGGCAGGACCTCGTCTTGGAAGCCTTGTAATTGAAGCGAGCGGGCTTACAAAATCGTTTGGCGACAAGCTCCTTTTTGAAAACCTTGACTTTGCAATTCCGGCTGGTGCTGTTGTTGGCGTTGTAGGACCTAACGGCGCGGGAAAAACTACTTTGTTTAAAATGCTTGCAAAGGCCGCCACAGGTGAAGGAGAAGAAACTCCGGATTCTGGCACGATAAAAGTAGGCGATACTGTAAAGCTTGTGTATGTGGATCAGATGAGAAGCAAGCTTGACCCAGACAAGACAGTTCTTGAGCTTCTTTCTGGAGGAGCTGACCTTATAAAGCTTGGCGCGGTGGACGAAAAAGGACGTCCTGTAAATGGAGCGTTGCGCGAAGTGAATGCCCATGCTTATTGCTCTTGGTTCAACTTTAACGGCGCGGAACAGAATAAGAAAATCAGCGTGCTTTCCGGCGGAGAAAAAAACAGGCTGAACATGGGACTTATGTTCAAGGAAGCGGGAAACGTTTTGCTTTTGGACGAGCCTACAAACGACCTTGATATTTCTACAACGCGTTCGCTTGAAGAGGCCATCAACAGTTTTGCTGGCTGTGTTCTTGTAATCAGCCACGACCGCTACTTCCTTGACCGTATCTGTACTCACATTCTTGCGTTTGAAAACAACAGCGAAGTCAAATGGTTTGAAGGCAACTGGAGTGAATACGTAGAATGGAAGAAAAACGTCCTTGGAATTGACGATGACCATCCTCACAAAACCATGTACCGCAAGCTCACAAGGTAAGCGTACAACTGTAAAAAAAGGATGCCCGACTGGACATCCTTTTTTTTGTGCCATAAAACCAATGTGATGCTACTTATTGCTAGTCGGATTGTTGCCGCGACTTCCACCACTTGGATTGCCTGTTGTTGAAGGCATTCTTCCGCCTTCACCTGCGTGGCTGTTGCCTGATTTTACAGTTGTCTTTCCCATTTGTATGCTCCTTTAAAATGAATTTCAGTAGTTGTATATTTTTGTTTTTGAATATTTTTATTAACTTCGTGGAGTTATCTCTGTGATTGTTATTGTGCCGGGATAAATGATTGATTTCTCTGAAGTTGTACCTATATCTTGGAATGCATGTAACGTTGTGGTTGTAAGGTGTCCTTTGAATTCATATATCGCATTACTAGTATCATAATTATAAGTTGTATTATTAAGTTTTCCAGATTGACTGAATTGCGCAGGAGTCCTTGTTTCTTCTGTTAAAATTACACCTTGAATTTCTTTGTCGTCATTGCTTAACTCATATAATCCGTAATAGATTTTAACATCTTGCTTTTGTATCTTGAAAACATCATTTTCATTTAAATGAAGAGAATCAGAAACATCACATTGAGAACTTTCTTTTAGTTCTGCTGATGTCATTGCAAAAGCTCTAGAACCCTTAAAATCATATTTGGAGGATAATTTACAAGAAATAGATTTTATATTTAATGAATTGTATTCAGTCTTCAAATTTTCAGCTAACTCAATTTTATATTCACAACCGAAAAACAACCTATCAAAAGAAATTCTACCTTTATTATTTGATTCTGTGTTTGATTCTGTGTTTGATTCTGTGTTTGATTCTGTGTTTGATTCTGCATTTGATTCTGTGTTTGATTCTGCATTTGATTCTACATTTGATTCTACATTTGATTCTACATTTGATTCTACATTTGATTCTACATGTGATTCATCTGATTCACATTCTCCATCATCGCAACCTGCAAATGCAGCCAGCATAAACATGCTTGCAAAAATAATGCTAAGTTTTTTCAAAGTTTTCATAAAAGAACTCCTTGTTAATTTTGATACCCTATCTTACCCCCCCCGGCACTTTGTCAAGAGATTTGTTTGCCTTTTTATAGTTTTATTTATTGCATAAGTTAACTTAATTAACTTGTTAAAGTAAGTTAATTAAGCTAATAACAAATACTGTCCTTATAAATCCCATTGAAACAACTTTGTGGCTGGTTTATAATCTGCCAAGATTTTTTATGCGAGGTTTATATGGCAAAGCTTCCTTCTTACGCTCTTGATGTAAGGCTTATTGCGCTTGACTTGGACGACACTCTTTTGGATTCAAATCGGAAAATCAGTGATAAAAATGTGCAGGTGCTTCAGGAATGTGTTCGGCGCGGAATTTATGTTGTGCTTTGCTCTGGACGTGCGGAAGATGGAATTCTGCCTTTTGTGCGCAGGATGGACATTGCGGGCAGCGAGTTTGGAAAATTCATAATTGCAATAAACGGATGCAGTGTTTTTGATATGCACGAGCGCAAGCAGATTTACACTTGCAGCGTTGATTTTTCTGTTCTTTTAAAGGCTAATTCCGAAGCTGAAAAAATGGGGCTTAGAAGTGAAGTTTATTCACCGGACACAATTTTCTATGCTGAAGAAACTCCCTGGACGCGCAAGGATGTTGATATGTGCGGTTTGAAAGGCAAAGTTATAGACGACTATGAAACTTTCCTGCGTGAAAAAAAATTTCCCAAAATGCTTGTTTCGGGCGAGCCTGAAACTCTTCAAGTGCTGCAAAAAAAACTTAAAGATGAACTTGGAGATTCCGCCGTTATTTTTACAAGCAAACCGTACTTTCTTGAAATCCTTCCGCCGAACTGCGGAAAAGGAGAATCCATCAACTGGCTTGCTGACTACATTGGAATTCCACGCTCATCTACAATGGGATTCGGAGACAGCATGAACGATGAAAGCATGATTGCAAAATGCGGCTACGGCGTGTGCATGAGCAATGGAATTGACTACATAAAAAACGCCGCTGACTTTATCACTGAAAAAGATAACGATTCAAGCGGCGTTGGC
>OIXL01000372.1_pt1 | contig 24171 bp, 20 predicted proteins | sample 1587761 | NCBI WGS metagenome assembly OIXL01 (sample SAMN03283246) | human gut metagenome | biome: human-associated habitat; material: feces | host: Homo sapiens | place: Peru | collected 2012 | reverse complement strand
GGCAAGTACTCTGTAAGTACATCCAACCGTAACTTCGAGGGTCGTCAGGGACCAGGTTCCCGCACCATCCTTGCCAGTCCATATGTAGCAGCGGCTGCCGCTATTACTGGTAAGATTACCGACCCAAGAGAGTTTATGTAATGTTAAGTGTTCAATGTTAAATGAAAAATTGAAATGAAACAGAAATTCAATGTTATCACATCCAGCTGCATTCCTCTCCCCTTGGAGAATGTAGATACCGACCAGATTATACCAGCCCGTTTCCTCAAGGCCATCGATAAAGAGGGCATGGGCGACAACCTTTTCCGCGACTGGCGCTACAATGCCGACGGAACTCCAAAACCCGACTTCGTGATGAACGATCCTTCTTACAGTGGCGTCATCCTCGTGGCTGGCAAGAACTTCGGTTCGGGTTCTTCCCGTGAGCACGCTGCCTGGGCTATTGCAGGCGCTGGCTTCCGTGTGGTTATCAGCTCTTTCTTCGCTGATATTCACAAGAACAACGAGTTGAACAACCTCGTATTGCCTGTTGTGGTAAGCGAGGAATTCCTGAAAGAACTCTTCGAGAGCATCGACAAGGATCACAAGACAGAGGTGAAGGTGGATCTTCCTAACCAGACCGTGACTAATCTTGCTACCGGCAAGAGCGAGCACTTTGAAATTAATGGCTACAAGAAGCATTGTCTGGAGAATGGTTTGGACGATGTAGACTTCCTCGTTCAGAACCGTGACAAGGTTGAGGCTTGGGAAGCTAAAAACAAGTAATTATGGACGTCAACGCAAAGAGAGATAATTCCCGCATCAAGGAGATTGAAATCATGGACTGCACGCTGCGCGACGGCGAGCAGACCAATGGTGTCAGTTTCCTTCCTCACGAGAAATTGATGATAGCAAGAATGCTGTTGCACGATATCAATGTTGATCGCATTGAGGTAGCTTCAGCGCGTGTGTCGGAAGGAGAAAAGGATGCTGTCGCTCGTATTTGCCGTTATGCTAAGACCATAGGTAAGCTTGATTCCGTTGAGGTATTGGGATTCGTGGATAACAACAAGAGCGTGGATTGGATTGCCGAATGCGGCGGTCACGTCATCAACCTCCTGGCGAAGGGTAGCTACAAGCACTGCACCCAGCAGCTCAAGATGTCGCCTGAAGAACATCTCGCTCACATCAAGCAGACTATCGACTATGCTTTGAGCAGGGATTTTACCGTAAATCTCTATTTAGAGGATTGGTCGAGCGGAATGCGCGACAGTCGTGACTATCTCTTCACGATGATGGACGAGCTGGTGAAGTTGCCTATCAAGCGCTTCCTGCTTCCTGATACGCTGGGCATTCTGAACCCGTTGCAGTGTGTGGAATACATGCGACAGATGGTTCGCCGTTATCCGAACTCTCACTTCGATTTCCATGCCCACAACGACTACGATTTGGCTGTGAGCAACTCTCTGGCAGCCGTATTGAGCGGAGCCAAGGGTCTTCACGTTACCGTGAATGGTTTGGGCGAACGCTGCGGAAATGCACCATTAGCGAGTGTTCAGGTGATTCTGAAGGACATGTTCGAAGCAAAGACCAATATCAAGGAAGACCGATTGAACGATATTTCCCGATTGGTTGAAGGTTACAGCGGCATTGCCGTGGCTCCGAATACACCGGTTGTTGGAGACAATGTCTTCACCCAGGTGGCTGGCGTACATGCTGATGGCGACAACAAGGACAAGCTTTATTGCAACGACCTGGTGCCTGAGCGTTTCGGCAGACATCGCGAGTATGCATTGGGCAAGAATTCCGGTAAGGCAAACATCATCCAGAACCTCAATGAGCTGGGATTGGAGTTGACTCCGGAACAGACCAAGGCGGTGACCAAGCGAATCACCGAACTCGGCGACCGCAAGGAGCTGGTAACTCAGGACGACCTGCCCTATATCGTGAGCGATGTACTGAAGCATGGTGCTCCGGAGGATAAAGTGAAACTGGTAAGTTACATGGTATCCACCTCATATGGTTTGAAGCCTATAGCAAGCCTTAAGGTGGAAATCGATGGCAAGGAGTATGAAGACCAGAGCTCTGGCGATGGTCAGTATGATGCCTTCGTGAAAGCGCTGCGCAACATTTACAAGGTGAAGCTCGGTAAGACTTTCCCCAAGCTCGACAACTATCAGGTAACCATTCCTCCAGGTGGTCGTACCGATGCTCTCGTTCAGACCGTCATCACCTGGCGTGAAGGCGACCGTATCTGGCGCACCCGAGGCTTGGATGCCGACCAGACAGAAGCTGCTATCAAGGCTACGCTGAAAATGATCAATATGTACGAGGCTGATAAGAGCGACGAACAGGCTGTCTCGCCTCGAAATCTTGATATGGAATAATATCTCCGAAGATTAATAAATTATCTCCGAAGATTACAGAATTATCTCCGAAGGATATGAAAATATCTCCGAAGAATATGCAAACATCTCCGAAGGTTTCTATTCAACAGCACGCCCTGAAGGGGCAGAAGCTCTTAGCCCAGGGCAACACCCTGGGTATAAGATAGCATTTTAGCAATGCGCCCTGTAAGGGCAAAAGCTTTAATCATTCAAAAAATAAACAATAAAAAATCAAATAAGATGAAATTAAACATTGCAGTTCTCGCCGGTGATGGCATCGGACCAGAGATTATGAAGCAGGGCGTAGCAGTAATGCAGGCCATTGCAGAGAAGTTCAACCATGAGTTTACTTACAATGAGGCTATCTGCGGTGCTCATGCTATCGACGAGGTAGGCGATCCATTCCCAGAGGCTACCTTCAAGACCTGTATGGATGCTGATGCTGTACTCTTCGCAGCTGTCGGTGATCCACGTTTCGACAACAACCCTACAGCCAAGGTACGTCCTGAGCAGGGCTTGCTCGCCATGCGTAAGAAGTTGGGTCTTTTCGCTAATGTCCGCCCGGTAGCTACTTTCGACTGTCTGCTCCACAAGTCTCCATTGAAGGATGAACTCTTGAAGGGTGCCGACTTCGTTGTTATTCGTGAGTTGACTGGTGGTATGTACTTTGGTGAGAAGTATCAGGACAATGACAAGGCTTATGATACTGATATCTACACCCGTCCAGAGATTGAGCGCATCCTGAAGGTGGCTTTCGAGTTCGCCATGAAGCGCAACAAGCACCTCACCGTAGTCGACAAGGCCAACGTATTGGCATCTTCTCGTCTCTGGCGTCAGATTGCCAAGGAGATGGAGCCACAGTATCCTGAGGTAAAAACCGACTATATGTTCATCGACAACGCTTCTATGCGTGTGTTGACAGAGCCTACCTTCTTCGATGTCATCGTTACAGAGAACACCTTCGGTGATATCCTTACCGATGAGACTTCTTGCATCACCGGTTCTATGGGCTTGCAGCCATCCAGCTCGTTAGGCGAGCACACTCCACTCTTTGAGCCTGTACACGGCTCATGGCCACAGGCAGCTGGCAAGAACCTGGCTAACCCTGTAGCTCAGATTCTTTCTGCAGCCATGTTGCTCGAGCACTTCGGTTTGAACGAGGAGGGTGCCTTGATCCGCAAGGCAGTAGATGCTTCTCTCGATGCCAATGTCCGCACTCCTGAGATTCAGGTTGAGGGCGGTGCTCACTATGGCACAACAGAGGTTGGCGAGTGGATCGTTAACTGGATAAAGAACGCATAATGAGAGGACACCGTCCTTTTGTGCTTGCTGCTATGCTTGCCCTGTTGCTTGGCGGCAGAGGCCAGGCGTTAGCTCAGCAGGGAGGTGCAGCCTTGCGCGACTCCTTGGCACATGCCACAGATGTTCTGGCGTATCATCCTGACAGTGTAGACCTGCGCCTGAAGAAGGCTGCATGGAACATACAGTTGGAGCAATGGAACTATGCCAAGGATGAGCTCGACAAGGTGCTCTTCCTCAATCAGACCAACATAGCGGGACTTTTCTACCGGGCTTTTGTCAACGAGAAACTGAAGCGTTACAACTTTGCGCGTCTCGACTATCAGAACCTTCTTGTTTTGGTACCTGGCAACTTCCAGGCACAGTTGGGACTGGCGCTTCTCAACGAGAAAGACCAACATCTCACCGAGGCTTACGATGGCATCAACAGTCTGATAGAGCAATATCCAGACAGCGCCGTAGCTTATGCAGCCCGTGGTGGAATGGAGAAAGAGAGGGGCATGCTCGACCTGGCGGTTTATGACTATGGCGAGGCAATGCGCCTTGACAGTACCTGTCAGGACTATGTGGTCAATCATGCCGATTTGCTCATCAGCTTAGGTCGCAAGAGCGAGGCATACGATGACCTTCGCCGTTTGCAGACGATGGGTGTCAAGTCAGGACAGTTGCAGGATTTCTTTGCACGTCTTCGTCGGAAGAAGTAGCGGCACATTTCATAAGCATTTTAAAACTTCCAAGTTTACACGCATAAAAAAAGGAGATTTTCCATATACGGAAAATCTCCTTTTTTAATCGTATGTTTTTTGCTGAACTCTAACTTTCCCATTTGCGAAAGTTAAGTCCTTTTACTTCTTGGGAAGGTTGCGGAGAACCTCCAGCAAGTGATCCCAAACCATCTGAACAGTAGGGATGAGCAGAGCCTCTTCAGGAGTATGTACATTGCGAAGGGTAGGACCGAAGCTTACCATGTCGAGGTTGGGATATTTCTCAGAGAAGAGACCACACTCCAGACCGGCGTGAATTCCTTTTACCAAAGGCTCTTTGCCGAATAGTTTTTCGTAACTCTTGACAGTCAGGTCGGTCAGGGCGCTGTTGGCACGCATCTTCCATGCAGGATATTTGTCGCCTACACTTATCTTGGCACCAGCCAACTGGAAGGCAGCCTTCACCGTATTGGTCATATTGTCGAGGTTGCTCATCACATTGCTGCGCTGAGAAGCAACAATTTCGATGTTGTCTTCGGTCGTTGCCACACTTGCCACATTGCTCGAAGTCTCAACCATTTCGGCAATGGCCTCGTCCTGGCAGTGGGTGAGAGGCCCATTGTCAACAGCCTGCAGTGCCATGATGAATCTGTCAGCCACCTGGCTTTCGATAACGTCCACAGCATCAGTGCTCTCCATGCTGAAGTGCATGCTCTGCTCCGTAACATGGAACTCGTCTTCCACCTCAGAGGCAAAGATGTTCCAGTCAGCACGAACCTGCTCTTTGGCCTCGTTCTTTACCGCAAACACAACCTGTCCGTCGCGAGGAATGGCGTTGTGCATCTTTCCGCTGTTGAAGCTTGCCAAGAGGATGCCATCTTCTTGTTTCTCCATTTCCATATAGAGGAAACGGGCCAGAATCTTGATGGCATTGGCGCGCTTCTTGTCGATATCGTCACCCGAGTGGCCTCCGTTCAGCCCCTTGATACTCAATTTGAGGAAGAAATATCCGGCAGGAGCCTTCTCGCGAGAGAAGTCGAAGGTGGCATGGATCGTCTGTCCACCGGCACAAGAAACGAAGATAAGTCCTTCGTCCTCTGAGTCGAGGTTGATGAGCATGTTGCCTTTCATGAAACCAGCCTCCATGCCGTGTGCACCAGTAAGTCCAGTTTCCTCGTCACGTGTGAAGACACACTCCACAGGTCCGTGCTCGATGTCATCAGAGTTGAGGATAGCCAGCTCAATGGCGCAGCCTATTCCGTCGTCGGCGCCTAAGGTAGTGCCCTTGGCTTTCATCCATTCTCCGTCCACGTAGGTCTGTATGGCATCCTTGGTGAAGTCAACGTCTACATCCACCAGCTTGTCGCACACCATGTCCATGTGGCTCTGCAGGATAATCGTCTCTCGGTCCTCATAGCCAGGAGTGGCGGGTTTGCGGATAATCACGTTGCCGGTTTTGTCGACAACTGTCTCCAAGTTGCGGCTTTTACCAAACTCTTTCAGGTACTCAATCATCTGTTCCTCGTGCTTTGATGGACGTGGAATCTGATTGATTTTAGCAAACTGCTCGAAAACACGAGCAGGTTTCAAATCATTTTTAGTCATTTTATGTATTTTTATTTTGAACTTTGCTTGAAAAATATTACCTTTGCATCCAAATGTGCAATCTAATGCACTGCAAAAGTAATAAAAATGATAAAGATATTGCTATTTAGCGTGTTAATAATTGCTATATCTGTAGCTTTATTATCCGTGAAGTTGATTTTTCGCAAGAACGGCAAGTTCTCCTCGCAGCATGTCCACGACAATCCTGGACTTCGCAAGCAGGGTATTCATTGTGTGGTAGACCAGGACCGCGAGGCACGACAAGCGGGAAAGGCCTATTGAGGAAGTGAAGAGTGAAGAACGAAGACGGATTCTCTCTTTTATAAATCTTATGTAAGATATAAAATAATAAAAAACTAAAATAACAAGAAAATGAAAAAGAACATTTTTGGCTTCATGGCTATCGCAGCAGTTGCTGCCTTGTCATTGGCATCATGCAACAAGTCGCAGCCACAGGTTGAGGCTAAGTCTGAGAGCAAGGCTCCTGCTGAGTTGAAGATTGCGTATGTAGAGGTCGACTCTATCATGACACAGTATACATTTGCCAAAGAGTATTCTGCTCTCTTGGAGAAGAAGGGTCAGAACATTCAGGCTACACTTGCACAGAAGCAGCAGAACTTGCAGGCAGCAGCTGCCAACTTCCAGCAGAAGATTCAGCAGAATGCACTCACACGCGAGCAGGCAGAGGCTATACAGGCTGGTTTGCAGAAGCAGAGCAACGACGTGCAGGGTTTGCAGCAGCGTCTGAGCAACGAGTTTGCTGCCGAGCAGGCAAAGTACAACAAGGCTCTCCACGACAGTATAGCTCACTATCTGGCTGCCTACAACAAGGACAAGAAGTACAGCATCATCTTGTCTAAGAGTGGCGATAACCTTCTTTATGCCGACAAGGCTTACGATATCACTAACGAGGTGATCAATGGCTTGAACAAGGCTTACAAGGGAAAGTTGAAGAGCGAGACTGTTGCACCTGCTAAGAAATAATCCTTCGGGTGTAAGTCTTAAAACACGTACAATAACGATTCTATTTTTTATAGAGAAATTTTTACTGATAGCCATACAGCTCCTTTCTGGTTTGCTGTATGGCTATATATATAATAAGGTGTAAAGAACAATGCTTCGCAAAGAAAGATACGAATACGTGTTGGCATATTTCCGCCAGCAAATGCCTCAGGTCACTACTGAGTTGGAGTTTGGCAGTGCTTTCCAGTTGCTGGTAGCCACCTTGCTGTCGGCTCAGTGTACCGACAAGCGCATCAACATGGTTACGCCAGCTCTTTTTGCCCGTTATCCTGATGCCCGTTCCTTGGCAGCGGCTACGGTGGATGAAGTGTACGAACTCATTCGTTCGGTGAGTTATCCCAATGCCAAGGCGAAGCATCTCGTAGAGATGTCGTGTCAGTTGGCGGAGCGGTTCAATGGCGAGGTGCCAGAGTCGGCTGCCGATCTGACGAGCCTTGCCGGAGTAGGGCGCAAGACCGCCAATGTGATTCGTGCCGTGTGGTTTGGCAAGGCCACCATGGCAGTAGATACGCATGTCTATCGTGTAAGCCATCGCATGGGGTTGGTGCCTGCCACGGCCGACAGTCCGCGAAAGGTGGAAGACTATCTGATGGCTAACATTCCCGAAGCCGATATTCCCAACGCGCACCATTGGCTCCTGTTGCATGGCCGCTATATATGTAAGAGTGCCAAACCGCTATGCGAGCAGTGCTTCTTTAACGAGCATTGTCCCAAACGTCTGAAAAACAGTAAACTATAGCAAAACAGATAAGATGAATGTCAAGAAGATCAATCATTTTTTGCAGGATGTGGCTGCTCACAACAACCGTGAGTGGTTCCAGGAACACAAGGCAGAGTATCTGGCAGCCAAGTCTGATTTCGAGGAAGGCATCAGGAAGGCCATTGCGCACTATGCCGGTTTCGATGATGAAATAGCCCACTTGCAGGTGAAAGACTGTACGTATCGTTTCTATCGTGACATACGTTTTTCTTCCGATAAGTCGCCCTATAAGCGCCATTTCGGAGCCTACATTTGTGCTCACGGCAAGAAGTCGCTTCGTGGTGGCTACTATATTCATGTAGAGCCTGGTCATTGCCTTTTGGCAGTCGGTGCCTACTGTCTACCAACGAATATCCTTACCTCGTGCCGCAACGAGATTATGGGTAACATTGACGAATGGCGACGTGCTGTGGAGAATGGCAGGTTTGTCAATACCTTCGGTTATCCTGGTGAGGGCGTATGGAAGGATGATGACGAGATAAGCGACAAAGGTTTCGGAGTCAATATGTTGAAGAAAGCTCCCAAGGATTTTCCCAAGGATTATGAGTTTCTCGACTATCTGAAGATGAAGGACTACTGTGCCTGGGTCCGTGTGCCCGATGATTTCTTTGCCGATGAAGCTTGGCTCAGCAAGTCGGCAGACATCTTCCGTGTGGCAAAGCCCATGATGGATTTCGTCAATTCTGTGATTGATGATTATGAATAGCTCAGCTATTCTTTTTTTGAGGGAAAAAGAATTCAAATATACACATAAAATGAAAACAATGCATTTCAGTCAGAAAGCCTTATCGCTTGTTGTCTTTCTGATGTTGGTCGTTTCTTCAGCGGCACAAGCCAAGCGAGTTGTTGAGCGTCCTTACTTCTTCGCCTCCAACAATCATAAATTAGAAATCGAGCGTGTGACACTCGGCAAGAAGGCTACAGTTCTTGACGTAAAAATCTATCAGGCGAGTGGCAAGGTTAGTATCGATTCCCATGCCGTTCTTGCAGCCAATGGTGCGACGTATGCTTATCTGGGTAGTCCGCAGTTGCCAAAAGGTGTTTTTGTGAAAGTGCCTGAGTGTGGGTACGTTTCTGCTACTTTGCGTTTTAAGCCAATGCCCGAGACCACGACGGAGTTTGATTTCCGTGAAGTAGCCGACAACTCTGGTTGGAACATTTACGGAGTGCGCCTCGACGGCAGACGGCCGCAGGATGACATTCCGCAGCACTTGTTACAGCAAGCATTTGACAAAAAGGTAGAATTGCCATCTACCGATCTCAACCTTGGCAAGACTGTTGTGAATGTGCGCTTGGTAGGGTATAAACCTGAATACGGTACCACACTTGATGTTCTCGTCGATAATTGGTTCTCACCATACCGTATGCCGTTCGACCACGATTCTATCAGCGTGGATGGAACATGCAGCATAAGTGCCAATGCTATTTTACCGACAATAGCAACCATTCGGGTTAACCGAATGGAGATTCCGTTTCTTGCAGTGCCTCACGACACGACTACTGTAATTATTGACCTCACGACACAGACACTTGCCGCTACACATCTTTTTGCAGATGATGCAAGCGTCAAGAAATATGTTTGGTTTGAAGGAAAATATGCTGCTGTCGATACAGAGTTGCAGAGTGTAAAGGAAAAGCTTGATGTCTATGGCAAAACTTTCTTTGATGACATTTGTGGTATGACACCATTGCAATATCGTGATTATGTGCAGAAGGTTTATGAGCAAAAACTACATGCTATTGATGCTGATGCAACCATCAGCATTGCCACCCGAACTTTGGCGCATAGTTATCTTTCCATGAATTATGCTTCGGCATTGTTTGGCTTTAAGAACAATATAGCCATGGCTCCCATGGTTGTAGGCAAGAAAGGAGTACGACGTGCCGACCTGAGTGTTGACACATTGTCGTATTTCAAAACATTGGAGCAACTCCCAATCCTTCATTCCAAGAATCAGCGTTATTGTTCTTTTCTTGCAGACTTTACGTCAAGTTTCTGTCGCCAATATATGGCGGAAGACCCATTGTTGGATGATATAGCTGTCGGAAAGCGTCTCAGCCGTTCTTTAGGACGCAAGCATCTTCTCACCGAACAGCAGATGGCGGTAGCTCGCGATAGTATTGCCAATGATATGGTGAGGGAATTGCTTTTTGCCGACAATGAAGACTTGAAGTCTCAGCAAAAGTCTTCCGACGAAAAGATGGCGGCGATGATAAAGACTGCCAATTCCAGTTCTGTATACAGCATTATAGACATAGACCCCAAGATGTCTGCCAAACAGATTTTTCCCTCAATCATAAATAAGTATAAAGGCAAAACTCTGCTCCTTGATTTCTGGAACACGTGGTGTATGCCATGCAGGGCTGCCATGTCGGCCATTCGTCCTTTGAAAGAACAGCTCACCGATGTGGTGTATGTTTATATTGCAGATGCTTCATCGCCTGTTGGCAAATGGGGCGAGATGATAAAGACGATAAGTGGTGTGCATGTGCGGTTGACAGAGGAGCAGGCTGATGCTCTTAGTGACCTATATCATTTCTCAGGTATTCCTACTTATTTTGTTGTAAACAAGGAAGGAAAGATTACTTATCAGACAACAAGTTTTCCTGGAGTAGATAAGTTGAGAGAGGTGTTGAAGTCTGAATAACATAAATGTGAAACTTCAGGAGGAATTTCTCTTTTGAAAAACGCAAGTGCTTTCATTGACTATTGAAAGCACCTGCGTTTAAGCTCGAAGCCTATTGCGTTTAAGTTCGAAGCCTATTGCGTTTAAGTTCGAAGCCTATTGCGTTTAAGTTCGAAGCCTATTGCGTTTAAGCATGAAGCCTATTGCGTTTAAGCATGAAGCCTATTTCGTTTTTATGAGTTTCGTGACAGCAGTTATGTGCTTTATGGAGATAAAAAAAGCCCTGCCCCGCAAAGGGGGTAGGGCTTTGTTATGATATTGCCGTCTGTGTGCGTTGTTGCCTGTATATGTGTTGCCACTTCGTGGAGGGAGGCCTGTTAGAACAAGCTGAGGATTTTGTCTACTATCTTGTCGATATTAGAGGAGTCGTTGAGTTCTTCCAACTTTTCGTTGAGTTTGTCTTCCACCTTTTTACTGACCTTGTCGGACAGTTTGTCAATAGCCTCGTTGGTCTTGTTTTCGAGCTGTGACTGCAGGTTGGTGTTGTCTGAAGAGTTGTTTGCCGACTGATTGTCATCAGTATTTTCAGATGAGTCGTTGCTGTTGAGCAGTTCCGCATTTTCCATTGCCTTGATAGCATCATCGGCATTGATGGTGTATACCTTGCCCAGGATTCCGAAGCTTACGTTGTGACTTTTGCCATTGAAGCTGACGGTGCCTTTCGAGAAGATGATGTAGTTGTGGTACTCGAAAAGCTGGTCGAAGGCAACATCTATCATGTTGTTCGAGATCATCTTGGCAAACGAGCGCAGGCCATCGGCGAAGATGAAGTCGTCACTGATGTTTGTAGCCTTGTCTATCACCTTGCCGACTTCCTCCTTTACGGCTTGCTTATGAGTGTCTCTGCCGGGGTTGGTGAATGCCAGGATGAGCAGAATCACAACCAAGAGTCCTACGAAGAATTTCCAGTAAGATTTCTTTTTCTTAGGCTTCTTGTCGCTGTCATTCCCGTTCTCATTTTCCTCTGTTTCTGCTGCAGGCTGACTCATCTCTTCCGCCTGATTGGCTGTAGGAGGAACAGGAGGCACTGCAGTTCCTGTTTGCTGACTGCCTTCGGCGAGAATGTATTTCAGTTCGGCTATTTTCCAGGCTGGAGTCCAGTCTGCCATACCTTCTTTCCATACCAAAGTCTCAGGCTTGATATGTTTTTCTGCCAGCTGGGCTATGCTGAATGGTCCGGCTTGCTTTCCGTTTTCTACGATGAAGTATTCCATTGTTTCTGTCTGTTTATTTTTGTTTTTCTTTAACTTCCTCCTAACTTCTTTGCTCTTCACTCTCCCTCATGCGTCGCTTTCCACCATTTGGTCTGTTTCTTGGTTCTGAGAGCCACGGGATGCGAACTGGGGTCGCTGATGGTAAGACCCGAGAAGTCTTTGACGGTGATGGTTGTCGCATTGATGTTGCTGTACACTTCTGCGGTGCTTTGTGCGGCTTTTACCGTGGCTTTTAGCTGAGTGGCAAACTGATCCTTCATTGAGGCGTTGGGCTTCAGACTGTCTACATAGTTGCCCAAGTCGTAATACAGGTTGGGGGTGTATCCGTCTTCTGTCTGCACGCCAGCCAGGCGTTCTGTGGTGATGGTGTACTTGCTGTTCAGTTCCTTCATGATGGCAGCCAACTTGTCCATCTGTCGGCAGTCGATGGCAGCAAGGCTCGCGTATGGGGTAGAGGTGCTGTTGTAATGAGAGTAGTACGACGAGATGATGCTTGCGTAGTTGGGAGTTGTCGTGTTGAGATAGCTCCAGATATCCTCGTAGGGCAGTCCCTTTGCCATAATCTCATTGGGCGAAGCCAGGAGGAAGTTGGTGGCATCCTTCAGTTCGTAAGCCGTCTCCACATTACTCATATAGCAGGCATCGAAGAGGATGTACTGCATCTTGATGCCGTTGGTCTCAATGGCTTGTGCCAGCGATGATACGTTGATGGCATAGGTGTTGTCGAGTCCGCCAAAAGAGCGGGTCTTGAGTGCAGCTTTTCTCTTGGCCTGGTTGGGATAGTCGGTCCAGTCGGAAATGTTGTTCCATCCTGTTCCGTGTCCTCCGATGATCAGGGCATAGTTGAGTGCCTCTGCCTGCTGTTTCACCTCACCGATGATGTCTGTCAGTCCTTCCGTAGTGGTGTAGGCAGTGCCGGTATAGTTTTCCAGCATCTGATGCTCTACAGTAAAGGTGCTTGAGTTGTAAGTCAGCTCAAAGAGCGAACTCTCTGTGGCAGATGTGCTCATAAACACAAATACCCTTGTGCTTTTTAGTCCCTTGTTCTTCTTGATGGCATTCTCTATCTGGTTCAGGTTGTTGACCATATCGCTGTAGAGTCCTGCCGAGTTTTCGGTTCCCGACCATGGATACATGATGAGCAAGGTCTGCTTGTTGACGCTGTCGATGTCGAAAGCCTCGTCGTTGCAGCCCGTCAGTCCCATCAGGGCGAAGGATACATATATAAATAAGGTGAAAAGCTTCTTTCTTGTCATGATACGAAAAATGTTAAATGTTAAGTGTTAAATGTTAAGTCGTGGCGCCCTTGTAAAGTCTTGTTCTTAAGATGGCAAGAGCAGCCTCGTCTAACACTTAACATTCAACATTTAACATTGAAAAAAATTAGTCTGTTACTTCTTCTTGAGTTCTTCGATAGTAGCCTTGAGGGCTGCGATCTTCTCTACAGAGTCGCTTTCTTTCTTGCGCTCAAGAGCCACCACCTTCTCAGGAGCGTGAGCCACGAAGTTCTCGTTGCTGAGCTTCTTGCGCACACCCATCAGGAAGCCTTCAAGGTGCTTGAGCTGTGCCTCAGCCTTCTCTATCTCGGCAGCCACGTCGATAAGGTCGCCCAATGGTACGGCAAACTCGTCGGTACCTACCATGAAACTGGATGCGTCGGCGCTCTTCTCGGTGATGACCTCTATCTTGTCGAGGTTGGCCATCTTCAGAGTTACGTCGTTGTAAGCCTCGAAGTCGTTCTTGCCCACTGCCTGGAGTGAGAGCTGCTCCTTCTGAGCGATGTTCTTCTGGTTGCGAACGGTACGGACACCGGCGATAATCTGCTTCACAGCCTCGATGTCGGCTGCCAACTTCTGCTCCTCGGCTGTAGGTGCAGGAATCTCCAGCTTCTCGCGCATGATGCTCTCGCCCTCCTTGCGGTCGTAGATGTGCTGCCACAACTCCTCGGTGATGAATGGCATGAATGGGTGCAGCATCTTCAGCAGTGCGTCGAAGAAACGGAGGGTAGCGTCGTAGCTCTTCTGGTCGATAGGCTGACCGTAGGCTGGCTTCACCATCTCCAAGTACCAAGATGAGAACTCATCCCAGAACAACTTATATACAGTCATCAAAGCCTCAGAGATACGGTAGTCCTTAAACTGCTTCTGCATCTCCTCGTTCACCACCTTGAGCTTGGCGTCAAACCATTTCACTGCGATTTCTGCGCTCTTAGGCTGTTCGATATCTGCTGTCTCCCAACCCTTAACGAGGCGGAAGGCGTTCCATATCTTGTTGTTGAAGTTACGTCCCTGCTCGCAGAGGCTCTCGTCGAAGAGGATGTCATTGCCTGCAGGCGCAGAGAGCATCATACCCATGCGTACACCGTCGGCACCAAACTTATCGATCAGGTCGATAGGGTCAGGAGAGTTGCCGAGGCTCTTGCTCATCTTACGGCCGAGCTTGTCGCGAACGATACCTGTGAAGTACACGTGCTTGAAAGGCATCTTGCCACGATATTCGTAGCCGGCCATGATCATACGTGCTACCCAGAAGAAGATGATGTCCGGACCTGTTACGAGGTCGCTGGTGGGGTAGTAGTAGTTGATCTCCTCATTGTCTGGGTGCTCGATGCCGTCGAAGAGAGAGATAGGCCACAGCCATGAAGAGAACCATGTGTCGAGGCAGTCGCTCTCTTGTTCCAGGTCTTCGGCCTTGATGTTGGCATTCTTCTCCTGTGCGAGCTTCAAAGCCTCCTCTGCGGTTTCAGCCACTACGAAGTCCTTCTTGCCCTCGTTGTCGAAGTAGTAGGCTGGTATGCGATGACCCCACCACAGCTGACGGCTGATACACCAGTCTTTGATATTCTCCAACCAGTGGCGATAGGTGTTCTTATATTTCTTGGGGTAGAACTCTATATCGTCGTCCATGACCGGTGCGAGGGCGATGTCGGCAAAGTGCTGCATCTTGAGGAACCACTGTGTAGAGAGCTTAGGCTCGATAGGCACATTGGTGCGCTCGGAGAAACCTACCTTATTATTATAGTCCTCTATCTTCTCCATGAGGCCAGCCTCCTGCAGGTCGGCAGAGATCTGCTTGCGCACGTCCATGCGGTCCATGCCCACATACATGCCGGCAGCCTCACTGATGGTTCCGTTGTCGTTGAAGATATCGATTGTTGCCAGTCCGTGCTTCAAGCCGAGTGCATGGTCGTTGATGTCATGAGCTGGAGTCACCTTCAGACAACCTGTACCGAACTCGATGTCTACGTATGAGTCCTCGATGACAGGAATCTCACGGCCTACGAGAGGTACGATGACGTGCTTACCCTTCAGCCAGGTGTTCTTCTTGTCCTCTGGGTTGATACACATGGCTGTATCGCCCATGATGGTCTCAGGACGTGTGGTTGCCACTACAGCATAGTAGCCCTTCTCGTCCTTGTGCATCACGTTCTCCTCGTCCACCTGCTGGCAGTCTTGCTCCACTACATAATACTTCAGATGATAGAGTTTAGAGTGCTCGTCCTTGTAGATAACTTCCTCGTCGGAGAGTGCAGTCTGCGCCTTAGGATCCCAGTTCACCATGCGCACGCCGCGATAGATAAGTCCCTTCTGGTAGAGGTCGCAGAACACATGGATCACGGCACGCGAACGGGTCTCGTCCATAGTGAATGCTGTGCGGTCCCAGTCGCAGCTGGCACCCAAGCGACGCAACTGCTTGAGGATGATGCCGCCATGCTCGTGAGTCCAGTCCCATGCATGTTTGAGGAACTCCTCACGGGTGAGGTCGGTCTTCTTGATGCCCTGCTGAGCGAGGCGGTTCACCACCTTGGCCTCGGTAGCGATACTGGCATGGTCGGTACCTGGCACCCAGCATGCGTTCTTTCCCTCCATTCGTGCACGGCGCACGAGGATGTCCTGAATTGTATTGTTGAGCATGTGTCCCATGTGGAGCACACCTGTTACGTTAGGTGGTGGGATTACCACTGTATAGGGGTCACGACCGTCTGGCTTCGAGCTGAAGAGTTTGTTGTCGAGCCAGTACTGATACCATTTTCCTTCCACGTCTTGTGGATCGTACTTACTTGCTAATTCCATTTTTTATTATCTTTTGTTGTTTTTTCTTCAATAAAATCGGTGCAAAGTTACTAAATTCTGCCGAAATAAGCGAGGTCTTTACTTATTATTTTCCTTCATTTATGTTTTTCATCTTCATTTGGAGCTTTAAATTTGTAGAATACTTCTTTTATATGTTTTGTTCTATTCATAAGTCTTGGGATTTTTATGGATAGTAGTGATGAACGACAGGCCACTTTGTGCCACTTGTGCCAATGTGCCAAGTGGCACAAATATAGAAAAATATAGAAAAAACCAGTATTTATGGTACTTTTGGTACTAAAATGCCACATGGCACTTTGGCACAAGTGGCACAAACTTATGCTACTGGTTACACTACATGACCTCTTCTCAGCCGATGAGCGGACCTTGGTGTGTCTGGGGCATAAGTATCATCTTTTCATCTGTTGGTATCATACTTGGCAGTGACAAGTATGATACTTATGTCCTGTAATGTCAGGCTGCAATATTTATTTCGTATGACGATATTTAAATACTGTGTACTCAAGTTAGAAGTTATTTATTACCAAAAAAAACATGAAAATAACGATGGGTTTCCAAGAAAAGCATTATCTTTGCACTATAGTTTCATTAAAATAATATCAACAAGTGCATAGCAAGGAAGAAAAATTAGCCGCTTTCGGGAGATTGCTGGATGTGCAGGACCGCCTGCGCATACAATGTCCATGGGACAGGAAACAGACCTTCGAGAGTCTTCGACCCAATACCATTGAGGAGACTTTCGAGTTGTGTGACGCTCTGATGAAGCGCGACTATAAGAATATCAAGAAAGAGTTGGGCGATGTGCTCGAGCATGTGATGTTCTACAGCATCATAGGGCGTGAGGACGAGGAGTTCGACATCTGTGATGTCTGCAACCAGGAAGCCGACAAGCTCATGTTCCGCCATCCGTTCATCAACTGGCGTGAGGAGGGTAACTGGACGGTTGCCAACCCCGACATGTGTATCAACGAAGCAGGACAGGTGGTGTATAAGGAAACCCAGCAGGAGGAGTCCGATGACGCCTCACGTCCCTCTACCGCCTCGGCTGTGGAGAAGACCTGGGAACAGATTAAGCAGCAGGAGAAAGACGGCAACGAGCGGGTGCTGAGTGGAGTGCCCGATGCCTTGCCCTCGCTCATCAAGGCTTATCGCATACAGGACAAGGCACGCAACGTGGGCTTCGACTGGAAAGAGAAGGAGGATGTGTGGGACAAGGTGTACGAGGAACTGGAAGAGCTGAAGGCCGAACTGGCTAAGAGTGACAAGGAAAACTCCACCCGCGAGTTGGGCGATTTCCTCTTCTCTGTCATCAATGCCGCCCGGCTGTATAAGCTCAATCCCGACAATGCCCTGGAGATGACCAACCAGAAGTTTATCCGCAGGTTCAACTATGTGGAAGACCATTCGCTGAAGCAGGGTAAGAGTCTGAAAGACATGACCTTGGAGGAAATGGATAAACTATGGGATGAGGCTAAACGTCAAGAGTAAGGAATTTAATATAAAACATACAAAGATGAGACGATTATTCTTTTTTACAGTGGCTGTCGTGGGGCTGATGCTCATGGCAGGTTGCCACGACCGTAAGGCGGCAAAGGTAATGGGTATGAACGATTCTGTAGATGTGGAGGCGGACAACGATTCCACCATTTATGGTGTTTGTGGCGAAGGAACCTCCATGCACTCGCTGCAACTCATTGCTGACAATGGCGATACACTCGATGTCTTTGTTGACGACGAGGAACCGGGAGTGGTACAGGGCGGGCTCCTGGCTGGCGACCGCATAGCCCTGATAGCTTACAAGTCTGCCGACGGCGAGATGGTGGCGCAGCGCGTCATTAATCTTACCTCACTCTTGGGCAAGTGGACCAGTATAGACAAGAACTTCGAGATCGTGGAAGGTGGCGACATCGTCAACAACGTCAAGGCAGAGGTCAACCCCTGGACCTCGTGGAAAATCGTCAACGGCAAACTGCTGCTTAATACCGATACCTTCGCCATCGACAACCTGGGTCCCGACAGTCTGCTGCTCGAGAACCATAAAGGCATCTATGTATTCAAACGCCAGCAGTAGGAGAAGCTGGAGAGACAGATTATGGAACCATTCAGAATTCATATCTTAGGGTGCGGCAGCGCTTTGCCCACCCTCAAGCACAGTGCTTCCGCGCAGCTCATCGAGATGCGTGGCAAGTGCTTCATGATGGATTGTGGCGAGGGAGCACAGATGCAGTTCAGGCGCTCGCATGTCCACTTTGCCAAGGTGAGCGCCATCTTTATTTCTCATCTTCATGGCGACCATTGCTTTGGATTGTTAGGACTGCTCTCCACCTTTGGTATGTTGGGACGTGCATCTCGGCTAAAAGTTTTCGCACCAGAGTGTTACGCCAGCCTGTTTGAGCAACAGATGAACTTCTTTATGCAGGGCATGACCTATGAAATAGAGTTTGTTCCCGTAGATACAACCCAGCAAAAAGTGGTTTACGAAGACCATTCCGTCACCGTAGAGACGGTGCCTTTGCGCCATCGTGTACCCTGCTGTGGCTACATCTTCCGCGAGAAGCCCACCTTGCCACACATCCGTCGCGACATGATAGACTATTACGGCATTCCGCTCTCGCAGATCAACAACATCAAGAACGGCGCTGACTGGACGACACCCGAGGGCGACATCGTGCCCAACAGCAGGTTGGTGGAGCCAGCCGACGCACCCCGCAGTTATGCCTACTGCAGCGATACGTGCTATCTGCCCGACCTGTATGAAAGAGTAAAAGACGTGACGGTGCTCTATCACGAAAGCACCTATACCTCGGAGAATGAGGACCGTGCCAAGATCTATTATCACAGCACAGCGCGCCAGGCAGCCCTTGTCGCCCAGAAGGCCGGGGCAGGGCGCTTGTTGCTCGGTCATTACAGCGCCCGATACAACAATGAGAATGTGCTGCTCGAAGAGGCGAAGGCGGTCTTCCCGGAGAGTTATCTCGCGCAAGAGGGAATGGTGTTTGAGGTGAAGTAGTTCTCGGGAGTTCTCTCAGGAGTTAAGGAGATTTCAAAGGAGTTAAAGAAGTAAAAGGAGTTAAGACAAATGCTTTTGTGGACTTAAATTGACACTAAGCATTAACTCAAGTTTCGCTTGTGGTTCAAGCACGCGCTTTCTGGGCGTGTGGCGCTAACTTGCGAAAGTTGAAACATATAATGTTTCCTCTAAGGCATTTGTCTTCACTCCTCAGCGACCGGAGGGAGCGATAACTCCTTAACTCCTTAAAAAACTCCTGCAGAAAAAAGTTCATTTTTAGATGCAAGGTTTTAGTATCTCGTAGTTTAATAAATAAATTTAGGAGAATTTGGAATCAGAAAAGCAACTCCTCGACGACATTTTGAGTGGTAGTCGCGATGCGATGCATCGACTCTACGACCGCTACATCGGGTATGTGATGGCCGTAGGGCTCAGGTACGTACCCGACAGGGACGAGGTGCGCGATGTCGTACAGGACAGCTTTGTGAAGATCTTCTCCTCCATCTCCCGCTTCGAGTATCGGGGCGAGGGCTCGCTCAAGGGCTGGATGCTGCGTATTGTAGCCAACGAGGCCATCAGCTACGCCAAGGCAAAGACGAAGTTTGTATTTACCGACGAGGTGCCCGACGAACCCGAGGCCGACAGCCCTGAGGTGGAACGTGTGCCGCCTGATGTGCTGACGCGGCTCATAGGCACGCTTCCCGATGGATACAGGCTCGTGCTCAATATGTATGTGTTTGAGCAGAAAAGCCACAAGGAGATAGCCGCAGAGTTGGGCATCAAGGAAAGTACCTCTGCATCTCAGTATCTGAGAGCCAAGAAACTGTTGGCAACGAGAATAAAAAACTATTTAAAGAATACGGAAAATGAACAAGACTGATTGGACAGACAAACTACGAGACAGGCTGGAGAACTATGAGGCTCCGGTCGGCGGTGACTTGTGGGCAGACATCGAGCAATCGCTTGTTCATCGCCCTGCCGTTCTTCGTCCTCTTGACGCCAAGCCAGCCCGTCGCATGGGTTTGCGTTGGTGGGGAATGGCTGCAGCCCTGGCTGCCCTCGTGGTGGGAGGCAGTTATGTGTATTTACAGCAACCTCTTTCGCCTGCCGATACGGCAGTAGTGTCTTCTGTGATGAACCGTCAGGGGGCTTTGTCGTCTGGTAGTTCCAAGGATGATGCGCATGGCAATGCTGCTGAAAATCAAATAGCAGCCCTTGATACAGATGCCAGTATTTCTGCTGCTCAAAGCGGCCAACCTGTTCTGCTGGCAGATAATATAGTGGACAACAGTCGTGCAGCCCGAAAGTCGCAAGGAAATGAGGCCTCAGAGCCCCTTCTTCTCTCTGCCGACGGAGGTGAAGAGCCTGTCTGCGACCTGTCGCCAGCATTGACAGAGCCTGCCGGTTCTGCTGCCCGTTCGGTTCAAGAGTCTTCGGATTCCCGAGAGGCTTCTTCCGTCCGTTCCTCTTCATCATCAGAATCTCATCAGAAAAAGCATGCTGCTTTGTCTGGCAGTCAGACGAGAAAGTCTGTCCGTCCGGTGTCCCTTTCTACAGCCGATCCACAGATTGTTGCAGCCAAGTCGGCCGCTTCCGAGGGCTGGTCGGTGAAACTCTATGCCGAGAATGGCATTCCTCGCAGTTACAGCAACGGCGAGTCTTCGGGCTCTTGGGTGATGAGCGACGCCATGATGGGACCTGCTGTCGACAACACACTGCAGTTTATGGTCGTCAAGCTCAACAACAAGGAGTCTCTTATCGACTCCAAGCATCATTTTCCCGTCTCGGTGGGTTTGCAGGTAGGTGTGCCACTTCTTCCACGTCTCTCGCTTACCGCGGGCGTTGTCTATACACAGACCAGTTCTGATTTTACTTATCAGTATGGCTCCGGTCAGATGGTTGTCAACCAGTCGCTCCACTATGTAGGTATTCCTGTAGGACTTTCCTATGAGGTCTGGGGTATCAGCCGTTTGCATACCTATGTCAATGTAGGAGGTGAAGGGGCAGTAAATGTGAAAAACAAGACCTTGATGGATGGCAACCGTGAAGATGTGGGGCGCGACAAGATGCAATGGTCTGCCAATGCATCCCTGGGCATTCAGTTTGACGTGATTCCGCAGTTGGGCATTTATGCCGAGCCGGGTGCGAAGTATTATTTTGACAACGGCAGCCATATAGACAACGTGTTCAAGGACAAGAAACTGAACTTCAATTTCCAGTTTGGCTTGCGTTGGAACATCGGAAAGTAACGCTTCTTTGTGGGAATGTTTAATTCAACTTTCCCAATTGTGAAAGTTGAATTAGACGTTAAACAAAGTTAAAACCTGGCTTTTGCTGTTACATTTTGAGGCTTAATAACGTTTATTAGGATGAAGACGTATTTAATTAGGTCAAAAACATAAAATAATCATCCTAAAGAATTTGGAGAAATGGTAAAAGTTCTGGCAAGTATAGGCATGCTGCTGACCTATACTGCTGCAATTTCGGCAGCAAATACACCCTGTTGGGCAGACAATGGCACCAAGACAGCTCCCATAGAAGTGACCGACACGATGGCATACGACAGCATCAAGTGGTCGGAAAACCTGGACGCAGTGACCGTTGTTGCAAAGAAACCCCTGGTAAAGAGCGAACTCGACAAAATGACCTACGATGTAGAGTCTGACCCCGAGGCACAGGCCAACAGCGTGTTGGAGATGCTACGCAAGGTGCCGATGGTGACAGTCGACGGGCAGGACAACATCATGGTGAACAACAGTTCGTCGTTCAAGGTCTATGTCAACGGCAAACCCAACAACATGATGTCGAACAATCCCTCCGAGGTGCTCAAGAACATGCCTGCCAACAGCGTGAAGAAGATAGAAATCATCACCAATCCCGGACCCAAGTATGATGCCGAGGGAGTGGGAGGCATCATCAACATCATCACCACAGGCAAGGGTATGGAGGGCTATTCGCTCACCGTAGGAACCAACTATAACACCCAGGGCCGCATAGGTGCCAACATGTTTGGCACCGTACAGAGTGGCAAGTTCACCGTCAGCGGACGCTACAGCTATACGCACAGCGATGCGAAGCGTTACTGGGGCGGTAATCGTCGAGAGGTGACAGGCAACATCGACGAGACATCAGCCAATGTGGAGAGCTATTCCACAAGCAATGGCTGGTACAACTACCATTCTGGCAGTTTCGAGGCCAGCTATGAGATCGACAGTCTGCGCCTTGTGTCAGCTTCGTTTGGCCTATGGGCAGGTGGTGGCCACACACCCAATCAGAAACAGGTAGTGGCAACATCGCCCCTCGACGAAAGTCCCCTTTACCATTATTCCAACTTCGACCGTTCCCGCAACAGATGGTCTTCCATAGACGGAGGCATCGACTATCAGCGCTCCTTCCCGGTGAAAGACCGCCTGCTCACCCTGTCTTACAAGATCAACAGCAACCCCAGCGATGACGAAGACGAATACGCGTATCATGACATAGACGGCGTGGCTGCATGGCAAGACTATCTGCACATGCTGAAAGACCAGCGTCACGAACAGGACGGCAATTCGTTGGAGCAGACCTTCCAAATAGACTATACCACGCCCTTTGCCAAGATACATACCTTGGAGGCAGGCCTTAAGTACATCATGCGCGACAACCACAGCAACGACGACCGCTACACCCGTGAGGCACTGAGTGCAGCCGACTACGCCTACGACGAAGCCAACAGCTCGCACTACAAGCACACCAATGACATCTTCGCAGGCTATCTGGGCTATGGAGTGAAATGGAATCTGCTGTCGGGTCGTCTCGGTCTGCGCTATGAGCACACCCTGCAAGACGTGAAGTACCGTTTAGGCCGTGGCGAAGACTTCCACAAGAACTTCGACGACCTTGTGCCATCGGCAAGTTTCGGCGTGCGTGTGTCCGACTACGTCAATTTCAGCCTTGCCTACAACATGCGCATCTATCGTCCGGGCATCTGGTATCTCAATCCCTATATCGATGACAGCAATCCAGCTTCCATCAGCCAGGGCAACAGCGACCTTGTGAGTGAGAAGAAGCATCAGATCACGTTGGGCTTCAACCTCAATACCAGCAAGCTGAGTCTGAATGTGAAGGCCGCTACGGCTTTTGTCAACAACAGCATCGAGGAAGTCACCTCACTCGTCGACGACCGCACCATCGCAGGACTGAGCCATCCTACAGGCAAGCAGGTCATCTACACCACCTATGAGAACATCGGTAAGGTGAAGGCATCGGCTCTGAGTGCCTATGTCAGCTGGAACATCTTCAGCAAGACACGCATCTACTCCAATCTGTATGGATTATACAGCGACTACTCCAATGGGCAGACCATGCGCAACCACGGATGGTTTGGCTACACCTTCACCGGCATCGAGCAAACGCTGCCCAAGAACTGGTTCATCTCGTTAGATTATTTCGGCCGTACGAAGAGTGTTTCCCTTCAGGGCAAGGGCAGTTCTTATTCCGACTATGGCATCACGGTCAAGAAGTCGTTCCTCAACAAGCGTCTCAACGTGAGCGTCTATGCGGGCTGTCTGTTTAATAAGTACACGCGCCAGGATGACGTGACCGAAAGCGCTAATTTCCGTCAGAGTTCCTGGTCGAAAACCAGCAGTCGCCGCTTCTACTTCTCAGTTACCTACCGCTTCGGTTCGCTCAAGGCGAGTGTGAAGAAAGCTGAGCGTGGCATCGAGAACGACGACGTGAAAAGTGGAGGGGGCAGCAATGAATAACTTGCCTCCCAAGAAATCTCAATTCTCTCTCTTTAATATTCCCAGGTATTGCCGGCAAGTGAGCCACATACCTGGGCTTTTTATGTTTATGAATTCCGTTTTCGGGGGATTTGTCCCTGGTCTTGGATATTCTGCCGTAGGGGTGAGAAGAGAAACTTGTCGGTAATATATCCTCGCGCACACGCGCAGCCCGCGCTCCCGTGTGTATAATATAATGAGAGTGGGGCAGGAAAGTCTCTTATTCTTCACCTCAACTGTTAAATAACTGTTAATTTTCAAACTTTTTCGTCGAAACTCTTGCGTGTTTGGAAAATAGTTTGTACTTTTGCACTCGCTTTTGAGAAATACACCTCTCACAAGCAAGTAAGAAAAGAGTTCTTTGAAAGATTTCACATAAACAGACAAGTAGTACAAGAAGCGGTCTTGATTACACCTTATTATATTATAGGGCTGTTGATTGAGACTGGGTAAAAGAAACAAGCCGTCAAGAAATTGACATTCAGGTTTTCTTAGACTACAATAAATTTAGTTAAGGATATTCGTCCTAAGACAGACAACAAACACCGATTGTCTTGTAAACAAGACATGAAGTAAAAATGATATTTTACAATGGAGAGTTTGATCCTGGCTCAGGATGAACGCTAGCTACAGGCTTAACACATGC